>Ga0209367_1010186_pt1 | contig 12638 bp, 6 predicted proteins | sample WorMetLIZISLAND2_FD_187412 | JGI IMG/M metagenome (GOLD analysis project Ga0209367, IMG submission 187412) | Marine gutless worms symbiont microbial communities from Max Planck institute for Marine Microbiology, Germany - Olavius geniculatus... ... | reverse complement strand
GGGGGCGAATACCCCGGCCAGCTACGCCGCTAAATTTGCAGATCGGCCATTTTCGGTTAACCGGTTACAAACCGGTTAGTAGTTTCGGTTAACCGGTTTTGAAATTAACCGAAAAGCGCATCCCTAGTACAAATTATGGGTTACTGGCATACTGGTTATGTTTCAAAGTATGAGGTGCATTTTGCGGCTCGAGCCGGCTAGTGAGCCGCAAAATTACGAGCCGAGCCGCAAAAGTTTGAGCGAGCGACTGCCAGGTCTATTGTATTGTAACAAGAACATAAGTTTTAGGATGGTGACCTAAGATGGTAAGGATAAAAATATATAACACGAAAAAACGAGTTGTAAAGTGAAATTCTAATTGTGCAAATTTTAGACAAAGTATCAGATATGCTAGTAATGTTATATATAATAACGTGTTAAAGTAAAATTGCAAAATTACTAAAATGCAACAAAGTTTGTACCTCATGGACGCCACTAATGATCTCCGTCATAAGGACGTCAGTAACGCTACCGATCACCGTGATGCAATCAAACGTGTTCCAAGGATCACGGAAATAATTCTGACACAGCGCAGCGACCAGAGCAATTTTTTTTCATTCATTACACAACAAAAACGTATAACAAGACAGTTATCTGGTTTTATAACTACTACGAAAATACAACAATAATAGTAACAAAACATCTTAAAAAATACTTTCTATCATTTTCTTAAACTGGCTCAAGATCAAAACCTTGTTCTCGAAAACTACATCACTGTGCTAAACACGTACTTGCGTAACTGGTGCAAAACATCGTATTAAAAATTGCTTGACGACGCTGAAAAAAAACAGAAGCAACGTGGGCGGTCGTAGTTATTCCTTAATGCACAGGGCGTTATCTACGCATAAATAGCTCTACCGGTATTCAAACAGAATGATCTACAAAATTACCTTAATTCCGAATGCGAGAAGCTTGAGAATCATTTCGATGGTAAACATGATGGTGAACGCCATGTTGAGGTCGGTCAGAACTGCGTTATAAGTCTGGTACTTCTCCTTCCGCGGACCGCCGTAAAACTAACAGCCGTGCAAACAACAATCATTCCATCTGCCAGTTTTTGCACAATTAACTTTAGTCAAAAAATTCTACCATAATAACTCACAAACGTTGCGGTGTTTTGGTAGAATTTTAATAAATACACTTGCCTTCAAAACCTTCTTTACGCACAACACAAGAAACAATACTAAAACTATCATACATTTTTGCAATGATGTGTAAAAATTCTGCAAATAGCCCGTTCGTAACTGTTAATGTTATTTCAGTTAACAGAAGATACTTACTTAAGTGTTTTTTACTTAACCTGTAAATGTTTGAACCTATAGTCTAAATAAGGCCGCGTAATGTATTCACCTTCATCATGAGCAGCAGCGTATTCATGGCAATGAGAACCATGATGAGGTATTCAAACGTCGTGGAGACGACCATCTTCCAGATGCGGTACTTGATCGAGTTCTTGTTCTTAGGTGCATAGCGGCATGCTGGCTTCGCGTTGATCACGAACTCAATGCATTGTTTCTGTATAACAACGAGATAAGTTAACGTCCAGCTGGGTTTACTTTGAATGAACCAGTGGGCGTGGCCAGTATTGTTACGAGTGTTATGGCATTGTCCCAAGTGGTGGGGGACGGAAGTAGGCTATGGCAAACTGTAAATTTAAATGTAAAAACTATACATCAATTTTACATAAACACAAACTAGTAAAAATGTCGGTTCTGTGCCGATATGATTTGCGGCCGTCCTCCTAGCTCTACCTATCCACTGCACTGGACCTATTGAGTTGGTCACGGTGTATACAGCAGCTGGCCGGTTAAAGTGCAATCCGGCAGCTGTAGGCCTAAGTAAACATTTACGCACGATTTCTCGAGGTTTCTAACATCACACATCACAGCTTGACCTTTGACTTTTAAGCTGCAAGTTAGCAGATCGGTTACTCCTATGCTGGGAACGCTCACGCTAAGTTTGATCTTTCTTAGTTCTCGATTTATGAGTCCGTATATTACAGACGTACAAACCGCCTTTAATACGCCTATCAGAACGGCGGCATAATAAACGGCAAATAAAACAACCAGAAAAAAGTCTGGAAATTTGCCTGGTTTTTGTCGAGTTCTTCGTCTACCAGTTCGTTCTCTCCCTGTTCCTGGAACGTGATGATGATAAGGGCGACGAAGATGTTGATGAAGAAGAATGGAAAGACGATGAAGTAGACGACGTAAAAGATTGCCATGTCCATTCTGTTGCCAGGCTGCGGGCCGCGGTCTTCGCCGGTCGCGTCTATTGAATGCTTCAGCACGCTGTTCATCACACGCACCGCACGCAAGGTCCACACAACCATTAAAACCTTCACCAAATTCTGCAACAATCCGAAAAACTGCTAAACCGTTTCTAAAAAACGGAGCAAAAGCGTTTCATGCAACATCTGCATTTAACACGGCTGTGCTTTGACGCATTTTTGCTTTTTGTCATCTGTACCAAAATTTATCAAAGTTGATGGAAATTTCATGACGTTTTGACAACAATGATTTTACACAGGTCTTTTTAGATGCGGTGGATTTTGGTTTTACATTTCGTAACATAAGCCTACATTAAGTTTTGCATTAAAAGTGTTCGGTGTTAGGCCTACAAATAAATGACAAAAGTCTTCGAAAACAACAGCACCTTATTTGCACATTGAACAGCAAAGTGACAGCAGTTTATTAAGCACAGTCAATAACAACTCACGCAGGCCATCCTTCGCCGGTCTGAACAGCGAACAGGGTGAGCATGGCGTAGGCAACGTTGTCGTAGTGAAAGTCCCAGCGTTGCCAGCTACGAGTCTTTACCGAGACTGTCTCATCGCGATCGGAGTAGTCCAAGTATTCGCCCCTGAAACATCGTAAACTGCACAATAAAAAAAAACAATAATGAAACGCTTTATTATGCTGCCGTCCAAATGTGGTTTGGTGGTGTAGCGGTAGCGTGCCGAACTTGTAACCATAAGGTTGCAGGTTCGACTCCTGCCCGGTGCACTGCCATGTAACCACCTTGGGCAAGTTGTTCGCACACATGTGCCTCTGTTCACCAAGCAGTATAATTTGGTACCGGTCAAAGGGCGGTGATGCCCCGAGGCCGGGAATGTAACCGCGGTAGTGGGACACTACGCATAGTAGCGGCGGGGTAGTGGCGGGCGGGGCGGAGCATTATTTAGAGATCGAACGTGATTGGTCTGCTGATCAGCCAGTCGGTTTACCAAAACTGCTGTGTGTGATGGAGATCTGTGTGACTGACAACATCAAACGATTATGTCTTGATACTTTCATTATTTATAGCAATTTTCTCCGAAAATAAGCGTAAAAGTACATGATGACCATCCGCTGGATGCATTTTTCCAGGAACAATTGCATCGTTCACTATCTTCACTGAACGCATCTTCTTGAACTTTCTGCACTGTGTGCACTGATACAAATCTCCGGCTAGATTAGAAAATAATTCTAGCATGTAACCGGGTTGCCTAACGCATCGATAGACATACATTTTTTTCCTAAATACAGATCGAGCGACAGTAACCGTTCCAATTTCTTCCATGATGTATGCTGAATGTGTGTGTTTGCGTATTTTTACGGCTTTTTATAGGCCTATCACTTTGTCTTGATTGCAATCTGGTTGTGGACACCATTGTTCTTGTGTTTAAGCCTCTGTTCTGCTATAAAAGTTGTACAGAGCTTAGAGTTGAGTTACAATATTTGCTTGTGCCAGCACGGTGTTGGATTTCTATGAGGTCGAGTTTTGCTCAAATGCGGGTGTTTGTAAATGCGATGTCATCTCACGAGGAGTCTATTGCCCGCCCATAAACTTGCAGTCGCTCCGCCCCCACGCAACCCCGCCGTTGTCCACTATGCATTCTGTCCTTTTAGACATCAAAGGCACTATGCATAGTGTCCACCAATCGTTTCTACATAAGCTTAGGTCGAACAAAAGTAATCGCCAAATTTGTCACATTTATCCGATTTTGGTAAACGAGACATTATATCACCTGCCATGTTTTGTGATTTTTGTTGCCTCTTATTTCACGATTTTGTCAAACAGCGTTTATGATTTTAGTTTGCTGATTTCGGTGCGTTTTTTTCCGCTTGGATCCGCCTATGAACTGTTCTATGTCTGCATGTTTTATGTCTAGACAATGCTGGAAACGACAAAGTCGATGCAGAAACTGCCGAAAAAAAGGTTTGCACTTATATTCTGCTTTATTTGATTGTAGATACTCATTCATTATATATGTATGATCAATGTTTTCATTAGTAATTTAAACTGCAGACTCTAATAATAAACCAGATAGTGATAACAGAATAATTATTACAGTAGTAATAAGTTTTTTGATTGGTGATAAAAAATTAAAGATTTATGTTCAGGATATACACCAGCTATACGACGTGTTGCCAGATGTTATTCTCGGATCAGGACAGTTTGGCATCGTTTACGGAGGTGAGCATTTTTTTCAAATAAAATTTTGTCTGCTTATTTATTTACAGTGACTGTAGTAGCCAACATTACGTTCAGTAAGCTTATGTAACTAATAAGATTTATTCACAGCGGTTTTTTAAATAGAATTTTTATGTTTCAGTCTAATCTAAATGTGATTCTGACAAACTGTATTGTCACTGGTGTTAATTGTAGGCCTAGTTGTAGTTAGGCCTAGTTTATTTTTTATTCTTTTTTTAGTTTTTCAATATGTGTTTTGTGCTGTATCATCTGTATGTGTATTTAGTGTAAATATACGACATATATAATAAATAAATTAAATAACAGTATTAATTTAGTTGTGATTTGTTGATATTTTTTTGTGAATTTGCTAGGCGTACATAAAAGCAATGGAGGTGAGGTTGCTATAAAAGTAATCGACAAGCTACGCTTTCCACACAAAGAGGAAGCCGTGCTGAAAAATGAAGTCGCTATTTTAAAGGTGCTCACTAATATTGTACTAATAATCTGTGTGATGGCTTGGTTAACCACAATTCTATGTACCGGACCAAGTCCGACCTGGAGACGATAGCCGGCGATGGTGTTTTTTTCTGTATTTCCTTATCAGGCTTGAGTAACCTGATATTGCAACTATGGGACCAAATGACCTGGTTACAATATTCAGTGATCAGACTAACGCACCCTTGTATCCTCTGTGGGGATTCATGCAGGGCTCTGCCCATGTTTCTTGTGCCCCTTTCCCCTCTCTCACAGAGAGGGGGTAATGTAGGGACTCATGGAGGGTGGGGAGCAAGGGTGCCGAATCTTTATCATAACCATGGATCATTCTTACCCAAGTCAACATACCTCTTCTAATTCAAACTCAAGTCGACAGAATCCAACTGATCAACGTGATCCTCAATCCAGTGGCCATGTGCGCTGGTTCATTCTGCAAGGAACAGATCAGTCCCAACCAGTTTCAAAGCTATCACCATTCATCATTGACAAGGCACTTAGAGCTGCAGCGGGCAATCTTAAAACTGTTAAACGCCTCCAGAAAGGAGATGTCCTCCTGGAGGCATCTACATCCGTCTAAAGTCGTTGTTTCAGTCATCTGAAAGACTTGCGGGGTTGTCTAGTTCCGGTCACCCTCCACAGGACTCTTAATTCTTCCAAGGGTTTTATCCGTTGGCGAGATCTTGTGGACTGTGATAAACAAGAAATACTTTCAGAGCTACACAGCCAAGGAGTAACTGACATCAACAATATCACAGTCCTAAACGACTCTGGGCCTAACAGGCGGAGGTAATTCAGATAACAGTTCTTCAAGATCTTTTTTAGTCCACCTCAGAGACGGCGGAAGATACAGGGAACATACAGTGATTGTTTCGTGACAGGAGACACGATCAGCGACAGCCTGAAGATTGTGTGGTTTTCTCGGACTCTTTGTCCAGCTTACAAGCAATTGAGAGCTGCAAAGTTGAAAATCCACTGATCTTAAAGATCTTGAAGGATCACAACCAAGTAATTAACAGTAGTAAATCTATAACTTTTTGCTGGATTCCCAGCCACGTGGGTATCCGAGGAAACGAAGATGCTGACATCGCTGCTAAAGCAGGACTGGATGTCGCCATCACCAACATGAGATTTCCAGTTAGCGATTTGTTAACTTGTGTTAACCAGTTGTGTGTTAAAGAATGGCAACAACTGTAGGACCAGTGTACATCAAATAAACTTTACAGTGTGCAACCGGTCGTTGGTCGCAGTGTCATTTTGTCACTGTGCCGATAAGACTCAGTCCTTATCAACCGTCTTTGAATTGGTCATACAAGATTTACCAACTCTTATCTCCTAAAGGAAGAGAGTCAACCGATATGTGAAGCTTGCCATTCTCCGCTTACAGTCAAGCACATTTTGGTAGACTGCATCCGTTACAGTGCAGCGCGCCAGAGATACTTTGGAGTGGACACACTCAAGGACGTATGTTAGAGATATCAACTTTTACAATTGTATATAGTGTTATTTTTACATTAGCTTAATAGCCTTGATCTTTACAAGTATTTTAACTTTGCTTTATTCATATATTAAATGCTATTAATTAATTTTAACCACGTATGGCACTGAATGGCCTATTTTGTGATGATGTGCCGTTAAGAAACTACTCACTCACTCACTCACTAGTTAGCGTTTGGGTGAGTGACTGTCGGCAGATGAAGTAAATCATCTTGGTATGCATCCAGTTATTCAGATTAATTTAGCCTGGCTATTCTTTTATGGTTAGGCGCACTGAATATATCAGTGAAAGCTTAGCTAGTGTCATAACTGGAACACGATGGAATATGTGCACGTAAAGACGATCTGCTATGCTGTGTTTGCAGAACTTGCATCATGCGGGAGTGGTCAATCTCCAGGACATGTTTGACACTCCAGTCAAGGTCTCACTCATATTGTTCCTACTTTGCTGATTGATGCTCTTTTTTATAAAGCAGTTTTTGATTGCTTAATTGAATAGGCTCTACTCTGTTTTATCCTATCTCTCTGTTGTGTGGTGCTTTTACGTGAAATAGGCCTAAAAGCAATGATTGATAACTTCGATTTTTTGTTACTATTGCGCGGTCATCCAGTAGGCCGCAGTACAGGTATTGCCTGTTTGTCCGTCCGTCCTGTGCGGGCTGTCAACTCGAAAAGTAAAAGGCAGAAAACAAACAAACTTTGTGCCACAAATTTCGTTAACGTTTTCCAAGGCAGGAATAGGGTATGTCAATTTTCAGTTTTAAAAGGTTAAAGGTCAAGTTTAGGTCTACGGTTAGGTTACGCAACTCTAATCGGACGGCCGCATAATACGTCGGCACCGGCCGATATTATTTGCAGTACTGGGTATCCGGTTTGTGAAAATGTTGGAGTAATCGGGCTACTGTCAGCAAAGTACAGTTTACGCGAATGCTGACAGATACAATACGATAAAGATTTTCATCGAAAAACTGTCAGGCAAGCTGTCAGTTTAATCTAGAACGTGAACTTAAAAAACTGAAAATGTTTTAAGTAGAAATGGAATAAACGTACACTATATAATACATGTACATAAAAATTTAGAAGCAGATGGTTATGAGAGATATTCGGTTGTCGTTGACATGTTAAATTACGCGTGTATTTCGCTGCAGATTTACGTGGTGATGGAAAGACTGAAAGGAGATATGCTGGAAATGATTCTGTCCAGTGTAAAAGGTCGACTGGATGAACGAATCACGAGATTTCTCATATCTCAGGTTTAGTTAATGCACCGGGTCATGTTTTGCTTTTCTCTCTCTGTTTTAATAGTACGTTTATTTCGCCAACTCTGTGACCGCACTAAATGGTACAACTAAAAACAAAAGAAAGAGAAAAGAGAAAAAAACGTACAAACATGAACAAACTCAGAATAGAGATAGAGTAGGCCTACAACATTCAAAGTAAATCACACTAATTACTAGCATATTATAACCGCGATGCAGACAGTTTTTTTGCGCAAAAAATCGTATAGGAAACAATCAGAAATGTTTAATGAACCTGACGTTTTAGCCTCAATTTGATGCGCTTCTGAAGCACAGGTAATATTATAGAAGAACGAATACCATCAAAATACGGCACATCATCAACAGAGACATCAGAGACATGAGAACTTTTCCAATAACATTGTTAACTTATATTTTCGTTGTAGGACTGTGTGATTACAGTGCTGATAGTGATGTCTTAATAATTGTGCACTTACATTCATGTACAGGGTGGGCCAAAAAGCAATATTTGACTATCTTCTTATGTCATATGCATTATATTTGCAATTTTGGTTTTTTTGTCACGTATTACTTTTATTAAATGACGTCGTTCTTCATCTGCCAATGTAAACAGATGCTTTATTTATGCAAATAAATTGTAAATTTCGTCACCGTGGTTAGATTAATTAACTACGAACACTATTTGGTTCACAATCGGCATGTGAAAAAATTGAAGTTCCCAAAGGCTTTCAAATAGGCCTAAATGAGCACAGTGAACTGTGCATTAATAATAGCAGATATTACAGTTGTTCAGTCAGTGTAAGTATGTGGTGTTTTGCAGTTTGTTTGGCGTCATATTGACGTATGGTAGTTGAAACGTTGTGACTTTATTGGCCCACCCTGTAGGCTACAGTATTTGTCATTGGTAGTTGGTTGGTGTGCGTCGTGTTTGCAGATCCTGCGTGCGCTGCAATACCTCCATGCCAGACCACGCTCCATCGTACACTGTGACCTCAAGCCAGAGAATGTTCTTCTCTCATCCAAGGACTCCTTTCCTCAGGTACGCTTTGATGCAAAATTTATTTCAACACTTAACGTGTTATGTGTGTCGTTCTTGCAGCTAGCATATAAGTTACAGCTGTATATGAGGGTTATCCCAAAAGTTTCTGGCCTCGACATATTAGACAAAAAATATTTTCCACAATCTAGGCCTAAACATGTACACCGTGTCTCAGTAAAAAACAGTCAAAATTGTTTTCGTCATAACTTTGTCACCAACTTTGATAATTTTTGGCACAGAGATAGACATGACAACGGAATTATGTAAGGTGCACTTTTTTCCACTTTACATAATTTATGTCAACGCACTACCGTGTGAAACAGAGATGCTAAAAATTGTTACAATACATGGTGATTATTTGTATCAGAGTGCTCATCTTTGCATTATCAATTCGACAGATGGCGTTACACGATATTAATAATTTTGTGATATTAAATATTTTACAGTGAAAATAGCAGGCAACAAAATAGCTCCCTGATGAGCTGAAAAATTTTTAATCGATGAACGAATGCTGTCAGATCAGTCGATCGTTGATTTCGCTATCTGCCAGTGGCGTTGCATCTAAACCATTTTCCGTGTATGTAGGACACATTTTGGTCATAAACTTTGATAATTTGCAATCAGGTTGTTATACCAACTTATAATTCTGCTAAATAAATCACATTTCAGTTTATTATGTGCGTAATTAAGTCCTTACAGCGTTTACTTGAGACAACAACTAAGCATTGTGTAACAATTTGGGGCATCTATGTTTCATACGGTAGTGTGTTGACATAAAGTAGGTGAGGTGGAATATGAGTGCATCTTACATAATTCTATTGTTGTGGCCATCGCTGTACCAAAAATTATCAAAGTTGGTAAAAATATGACAAAATTATGACAAAAACAATTTTGACTGTTTTTTAATGAGACACGGTGTACATCAATAAAACGTACATTCTTTACGGACTCATATGAGTCTGCTGCCAGTAACAAAAATAGCACATACTGAAGGGGTACCCAAATTTGAGGCCCGCATTAGTATTAGTAGGCATTTATAAATTAATAATAACAATAATATTTTTTTATTTCTGGCTGTATAAACTTTGCGAGCCGAAGCATTAGCAAAGGAAAGACGCTTGCGTTTAAACAGTAAGTTTGCTGTGTGTTTAGGTAAAATTATGCGACTTCGGGTTTGCAAAGATCATTGGTGAGAAATCATTTCGTCGGTCACTTGTTGGCACTCCTGCTTACCTTGGTAAGGACTTTATTTCTGCTTGATGCTTCGCATTAGACTTTTTGCTTCATAATGTAAATTGTTTTTTTATTTTGAGTCACAATTTAATTTTAAATCTAGCATATTGCACTTATAAACAGTCCTGCACCAGCAATTTTCAAAGGTTCAGTTTTAGACATGGATGTTAAAAACATGAATTTGCAAATAAAAAACATAAAAACCATGTTTTTAAAATTTTATAAAAACATCGAAAAACATGCATAAAACATTAAGCTACAGTTATCATTGAAGTAAGAAAAACCGCTAATACGAATCAAATATAGTCAATAATACTGCTACAAAACACTCGATCTATCCAGGAAATGGACACTAAATGCAACTTGCCTATGAAAAATGCATCATTTTGTACGTTTGTGTTTAAGCACAAAAAAACACAAAAAATTTAAAAGCATAAAAACATGTTTTTACATGTTTTATGAACATGTTTTCACATGTTTTATAAACATGTTTTATAACACATAAACATTTTAAAAACATTTTAAAAAACATTTTTACATCTGTGATTTGAGATACGTGCAGGAGTTGCGTTGGAAACATGTGCATAGACTACGTTTAGTATTGGTAGTAATAGTAGTTTCAGCAGCAGCAGCAGCAGCAGGCAAATTTGCTGATGTTTTTTGGTGCATTTTGTACAGCACCAGAAGTGCTGAAGAACAAATGTTATAACCGATCGCTGGACTTGTGGTCCGTGGGAGTCATTCTCTATGTCAGGTCAGTCACCTCTATTTTCATTACTGTATTTTTTGTTTGACTCTGACGTCGTACATTTAAACTGTTTATCACGGGTCTGGGTCAGATCCTGCTGCGTATTTTACTTTACTCAAAAATAAATTGCTAAATATTGCAGAGTTTTTGATTCAAAAACCATCAGTGTCAGGATTTTATCATCATACATATGCGTAAAGCATGCCATTGCTGTATTTAGACTGCATCCCACATTTATTTGCAGAAAATCATGAAATTGTTTGTTTGGTTGCCTGTGGTGCAGTTTAAGTGGAACATTTCCGTTCAATGAGGACGAGGATATAGCTGATCAGATACAGAATGCAGCGTTCATGTACCCGCCAAATCCGTGGAGTGAAGTGTCCGATGAAGGTCGGTCGCTACAATAGGCCAACACGCCAGTTAGATATCATTGCAGAAAAATTATTTTATCGGAGATGGTACTGGTTAGTTTAGGCTTATCAAAGTAGATAAAATTTGGCACATATTTTTGGTTTTGTCGTATTCTGTATTCCTGTATTTTACATTTTTACCCGATGCAGTATTATTATTTAATCTAAATAATGCACAAAAAACATATTTTGTTCACATTTGTAATTCTTGGCTTAGCAGATTGTTTTATCCTTCTACTGCCTAGAGTAAAATTTTTCACAATGTTTTTGTCAGCCCATTGTGCAAACACAGGCCCCGGGGACAATTTCTTTGTTCACTGACAGCAGTATTGATAATGTTCTGTTCAAGGCTAGTCCAGACTTCACCAGTCACTTCTTGAATTCATAAACATTCCTGAACGTCAGCTGGTAGATACACTGCTGCACGACAGTCAAACCTTGTAATCGACTGGCTGTTGGAAGCCACAGATCAAAATGAATAGAATTTATTGACGTTTTTTTCATTCATTTTAGTGATTTCAACATGTATTTTGCTTGGTCTGCTTTTTCTAAGTAATGCAAAAGCAGACGTCAAGTGAGTTGGGAACAAAAAAATCATTTTATAACTAGCTGTGTCAGAAAATAATATTTGTGCCAAAAACTATTAAAATTTAATAACCTTTTTTCAAGTTATGACCGATAATATTAGGGATGTTTTTTCATGTATTTTATATATTTCAACTCACATTTTGCTTGGTTTGCTTTCCCTAGGTAGTGCAAAAGCTGACATTGGGTGAAGTGGGAAACCATACGTCGTTTGATGGCAAGCTGTGTCAAGATTATTCGCATTAAAAATTATTAGAATCTGATAATTTTTGTTTAAGGTACATTCGAAAATGTTGGGGATGTTTTTTGAGACACAGTGTACATGTACTTTGCATTGCAGTGACATTTGTGTGGATGTTTTAAAAGAAACGACTCCGTTTCAGATTTTTGTAAAGTGTTGTTATGCCCATTTTGTGAAAATTATTACATCTGCTATACTGATCGGATTGTGTTATGCTGTAAATGTTACAGCTATTGGTCTGATAGGCAAGCTTCTGCAAGTGAAGCTTGGCTGTCGCTATAATGTTGACCAGTCTCTTGAGCACTCGTGGTTGCAGGTGCGTTGTTGAAATTATAATATCTAGTAGCTTTTTATGTATTCCAAGTTTCGAAATGTTTCTAATCTTGTAGTTTTCACTATGTTTAACTATCGTTAACCATTTATCCTTTTCTATGCAATATAAATCAAGAAGTTGCCAACAGATATTTACGAAATTTTTGTGGAGGGATTGAGAGTGGTCCAAGAGAAAAGTGGTTCGGTTTTGGTGGCGATTAGCGTTCTTTACCACTGACTCTGCTGTGTTCGCCAGGTGGAGGCAATACAATACAATACAATACAATGGAAAATTTGCACTCAAAAACTGACAAACACACTGTCA
>Ga0209367_1010185_pt1 | contig 12639 bp, 7 predicted proteins | sample WorMetLIZISLAND2_FD_187412 | JGI IMG/M metagenome (GOLD analysis project Ga0209367, IMG submission 187412) | Marine gutless worms symbiont microbial communities from Max Planck institute for Marine Microbiology, Germany - Olavius geniculatus... ... | reverse complement strand
TTGTCGACTTGCAATTTTAAAATAAAGACGAAGCAACAGATTTTCAATAATTTTGTGATCTCAGTAATTTTCTGAGCTGACGCATGCACTACCCAGTATGAATTCATTGTTGTCAATGACCAAACTACGACTTCTGCATTTCACACGGTAGTGTAGCAACAACCTTAGGGCGACGTGGCCAAAACTATAGACATTTGCGTAAAGTTTCTTTCTAATGCCACGTGCCAAAAATTATTAAAATCGGCCAATTTTTCACGGAGTTATTGAAAAAATTAAAGTGGTACATTTTTATGGACTGCAGTGTCAAGGGTAATACCGTTTTTGCATAGTTCAATTGCCAGCGCCAAAACAAAGAATATTTAACTGCTGTATTTAAACACTGACTTTAGTCGTGTGAAGAATTTCTTTCGGAACATTTTGCTGAAAACCGCATGACTATGACGTACGGTTGCAAAATTATAGTGCCATAAACTTCGTGCAGTTTTTTTGGACCACCCTGTACTTTAGCCTGATCGATGCTCCGCTGCGCATGTACCAATGCGTCCGCCTACTATAGCCTATAAGTTGTACACAGGTAAGGGGAATGAATGGTCTCAAGACACATAAATAACACACTGCAGAAACAGCCCACTTGGTCTGCTGAGAGTGACGGACGGAGCGATCGTGCTATACGAGTACAGCACAGAACAGCACAGAAGTAGCCTGTAGGCGTCGAATGGAGCCAATCGTACGTGCTACTTCGCCTTCCGCGTCAGCACACCTGCGATGAGGCGTCGTCGCCGTCTCCACTGCTGCATCCTGAGTTCCCTGAAGTGCAGGCGACTGTGAACTAATCACATTACGGACGCGCCGGGACCGTATGCTGCATCGCATACTAAGCAACGAAAGCGTCGACGACCGACGCGACCACTAATCGTATTCAGTCTTATCAACGACGCGCATATTTACTACATACAACCAGCTGCAGAACAGCTGCGTGACACCGACGGTGATATAGGCCTTCGCATGCATTTAGTTCGATTGCTTGATACAATGAAATTCGCAACGTACTCACTTTGCGATAAAAAGCTTGCGTTTTTGGGCCGACCTCAAAGCCATAAGCTTACAGGTCGGCCCTTTATCGTGGTTGTCGTCTGTCCGCTCGTCTGTCTGTCACGGATGCACTGTGGCTAAACGGTGCAAGATAGAGCGAAGTTGCTATTGATCACTAATAGGAAGTGGCATACACCCTTTCAGATAAAATAAAAATCATCGACCTTGGATGACCTTCAAGGTCAGTAACAACCAGTACGGTCGACTCCACCATAGCGACAGCTAGGATTCTTGTAAATTTCGGCGACATTCACTACTTTAACTATATGGCGTGCTGCCGGCGACTGATTAAGTCACTGTCTGCAGCTGTTAATTCGCGAAAGGACGGAATGAAAACACCTCACCCACTGTCCGCTTCTGCAATATGCCTACCTAGGGAAAGCAGATCAAGCGAAATATACCTTGAAATAAACAGAAAACCTGGCAAAAACATCTCTGACATTATCGACTGTAACTGGAAAAAAGATTAGCAGATTTTAATAATTTGTGGCAAAATATTTCTGATACAACTGGCTATTAAGCCATTGTTTAAGTTCCAACAACACCCAACGTCTGTTTCTGCACTACCTGGGGAAAGCAGACCAAGCATAATGCGTGTTGAAATAAATGAAAAACCGTCAATAAATTTTATAGGCCCTATATCCAAATCTGTGGGTCCAAACAGCCGGTCTATTACAAAATATGATTGTCATGCAGCAGTGTCTTTACCAGATAACGTCCAGGAATGTTTGTGATTTAAGAAGCGACTGGTAAAGCCTGGATTGGTCTAACGCAGAACATTATCGATACTGCTGTCAATGAATAGAGAAAGCATCTACATGCTTATGTTCGCATAATGGACCGGCAATTGAGCAATTTTACTTTAGGCAGTTGAAAAATGGACAACTAAATAAAATGTTAGCCAAAAAGTCAGAAAAGTGAACAATTTGTGTTTCGTGTGTTATGTTGATTAAGTAATCATACCGCATTGGATAAAAAAGTAATATTTTTTGGTTTTGTTTTCCCTGCAGGTAGTGCAGAAACAGACATTAAATGAAATGGGAAAATAAATGGTCATTTGCTGGCCAGTTGTCTCAGAAATATTCGTACCAAAAATTATTAAAATCTAATAATTTTTCTCTAAGTTGCAGTCGAAAATGTCGGGAATGTTTTTGGGACACAGTGTATATATACACCGTGTCCGGAAAAAAAGTCTACACTTTTTTTCTAAATAACTTCAATAAATTTAAACTTATTTTTATAGTTTTTGGCACACATTATCACAATGATACGCTAAAATGTATCTCCAAAATGTACTTTTCACTAAGTATTGCTAATTTAATCATGACGTCATCGAAAATGCCATTTTTGCGGAAAGATAACGTCTAAATGAGCCTCTGCAATATGAAAACAAGAAAATGATAAAAGAAAATTGCAGTAAAAAACTTCGAAAACTGTTGGCATAGAAAAAAATTACTTTTTATCCAAATTTTTAACCTAGTTTTGCTTTTCGCCATGCGCGTGGCCATAGCGCGCAGTACGGAAACGTCGTTGCGCAGCAGCCGTTATCAGCGAGCAGCGTCATTTCTGCAGCATGCTTTAGCGTCGCGATAGTGCACATTTGTAATAAAGTTGCTGACTCAAAAGTTGGTTCATAGTAAGTTTTGGCACTGTTGATGACAACAGTACTAAGGGAGCTACAGGCTAAAAAGCCTATTTTTTCTGAATTTCTGTTTATATTGGTGTGGAGTAAAGTAAGAATACGAAGAGTGTTTTATTTTACGCGGTAAAGTGGCGTCGGTATTCGGGCGAAGTCGCCGAAGTGGACTATCAGTATACTGTCAGTTGCATGTTGCTTTTGTCATGTTGTCTGCAAAATATTGTAAACATAGGTTTAATTTTGTTAAAGTTATTAACCGAAACAATGTTAGCTTTTTCACTTCGGATACAATAAAAACGGCATTTTTGATGACGTCATAATTACGTCAGCTCTACGTAGTAACATAACAATGTAAAGAGAAAATATCTCAACAGTTTAATAAAGTGAATATTCAGGACAACTCGTGCCAAAAATTATAAAAATAGGTTAAGGTTTGTCAAAGGTATGTTGAAAAAAACCGTAGACTTTTTTTCCGGACATGGTGTATAATTTAGCCGGCATACATTCTCCGTTATCTTTGCATTGCGTCGACCTTGTGTGAGTTCTGGTCTTGGTGTGCACGGCAGACACCAGGATGACATGTGGGTTTGTAGTGCATGTCGTGGGCGTGTGGGACGGAGTTGCGGACGCTGAAAGCACGGAAGCTGGCTGTAGCAACGCGCGACATTCGATCAATAGTCCTCGTCCGCTTCGTCCAACATGGTCGCTTCTCCGACGAAGCACCGATCGACCGTGCTTGACGACCCCGAACCGTGCGCGAAAACGCGCTGTTCGTTCGTTGTGACATAACTGACGCGCTAAGAGTTCTGACCCAGGCATGCGCGCCGTGGACCGTGCAGTGTATGAACTGCGTGCAGCGCCGGACCGGACGACCGCATCTGCCCGGCCGAAAATGACGTCACGCGGCGTGACGTTAATGATAGCGGGCAGCAGAGCATCATGTCGCTAACTCAGCGAGTTAACGCTCCTAATGCATCATGCATCGGGCAGCGTGCGACGCGCAAATGGCGACAGTCATCTAAAGTGCTGCTATGTGGGCCTATACGCCGTGCTTTTTGGAACCATCGTTCGTAGTCGGCAGCGGCATAGAAGTTTACCACAGCTCGGTCACGTAGCTGACGATTAATATCGATCAGCATATCTGTTATCTTATTACGTTATTTTTGCCGATATTGTAAACAGCAATTAATTATTCAGTATGCCTAGGCCTATCTACCACATTATGAATGTAGGTTGTAATCACGTTGGGTTTTTACTTGGTTGCTTTATGTGGAAACTGATAAACATCACATCACTGCCAGTCGATGGAGCTCAGCTATCTGACTATCTATAAATGGTCTGCAGTAACCAACCATGTCTCTATCATAATCATACATCGTTCCCGAGAGAGTGTCACTTTCTTCCTGTGTGACAACAAGTAGTTTTATAACTTTAAACAGTTTTCATATTCGCTTACAAATGTGTACAACACATAATTTTCATTTTCTATTTATTGCTAGGCCTAAGTGTTTGATGGCTAATGTGCTAAAATTTCTGCGCGATTGGAGAAAGTAAAATTGCATTAGCTGCAATAAGAATGTCAAACCTGCACGCACAAATAGACTGAAAACCGGCAGGCTGTATCCGCCGACGGTCTGCACTCCGCAGTCGACTGCGGATGTTGCATTTGTACGCATGTCGAAGCCGCTAACACGATCGCTACGTGGGACGAGCGTCTGATTGCACGGGCTGATGAAAGACTGCAATGGCTGAAGGCGCGCCAGTCGGCTGTCGGTCGTTGAGCGACGTAAGATTAATATTATCGATCTCAGCTTCGCGACAGCGATACTCCGCATGAAACGGCGGAATTAACGCACGCAGTAGAAAATGTAATGGCAGGCAAAGTCGTCACGTTTATTCCGATCTGACGTTTACCATAGTCTGTATAAAGAGTAAAACGTTACATATTTGTATGCTGTGTCTCATACCTCAATGTAAATAATAAATGTAAATGATCTACTTCGTCACGGTACAACTTTGACACGTAAAAGCAGTGCTTAGAATTTTAAAAGTTTGCTACGAGCCGTTTGTATAACTGCACTGTCTCTTAAAAATTGATTGCAACTTTTGTTCCTGTTTACTGTTATGTTTACAAGTAATTTGAGCAATTTGAGTAATTTGTTCGCGGGTTGTCCAGGTCTATCTCTAGCCATGTCAGTGCAATACAGTTTTGAAATGTGCGTCACAGCAGCAAAATGCAAAAAAAAGTTTTTAAAACATTAAAACCTTTTATTTGGGGGGTTCAAGGACATTCAAGGTCATCGATGTTAACACCATAAAATAGCTCGTCATTAGTACTTGTTATGACAAGCAGTATGTCTGGGTCAATCTGCAACTGTTTCCACGCTAAACTAGCCAATATCAGTAAAATAACCACTTTTTAGAGGGGTACCCCTTTTTGACGCTCGCATGCACAAACATCCTTGAACGTAGGGGATCGACTCTTGGACTGCTACAATCCGCGTTTAATGCTGAAAATTTAATTCGCAGGTTGTCTTGGTCTATCCTTAGGCATTTCGTCGCAATTCACTCTCGAAATGTGCATTGCAGCCAAAAATTGCGAAAAATGCACTAAAAACCCCTATTTTAAGGGTTCAAGGTTATTCAAGGTCATCAATGTTGATAAAGCTAAAAAGCCCGTGACCAGTGCTTGTTATAATAAGACGCATGTCTGCATCTATCTGCAACCGTTTTCACTCTAAACGAGCCAATAGTGGCAAAATGACGTTTTTATAGGGGTACCCCTTTTTGACGTTCTCGTTCTAGGGGAACCCCCACATCTAGAGACACGAAAAACTAGTCCTTGGTTAGTCTACAGTGAAAAGTTCGTAATTTTAGCTTGCACCGTTTTGACACAATACCACAGTGTGACAGACGGACAGACAGACGGACGGACATTTCGACGATGGCTAAGACGCGCGAAGATTAAAAGCCCGTCATTCTTTTTTTATAATTTTGTGTTTATAACTTTTCTGGCAAACTTAATACGATAAAAAAGAACCTGGCTGACGAATATTGTTTACCAGTAGTAGAATGGCCCGTCTAAGGTAAAAAAAAATGCTGCGGTAGCAGCTGATGCTGTGATAAAAACGCCCGCTTTAGAAGCAGCTCGTCGCTAGGCCTACCGTACGCGCAAGACGGGCGAATTAATTTTAATATCACGCGAGACACTATCGCTATAGCGTCTTAGACGCGAGATATTAAAATTAATATTGCTTCCGACCAATGACAGATGGCCTGTAAGTCTTCTGCTTTACAAAGTTTGGGCATTCTGCGACAGTGAATGCACCAATCAGTAAACCACGGTGCAAAGAATCTTGGGTGTGGCCAGTGACAGTCAGCACAATCAGCTGCTTCATGTTTGTGCCAAAGCTGGTTGAAAACAATTGAAACATTTGCTCTTACCGTGCTGTTGTTGTATGTTATTTATTTCACCTATTTGCATGAACCGGATTGAAAGTAAAGAAACTCAAGATAGCTGTGTATCAGTAAGATAACAGCAAACATTTATAATGCTATGATTAATTTTACAAGGTATGACAATTACACTTCTCCAGTCGGCTAATTAATTTATGCATATTTCCTGTGATGTCATTATACACTGTGTCTCAAAAAAACATCCCCGACATTTTCGACTGTAACTTGAAAACCAATTATCAGATTTTGATAATTCTTGGTATGAATATTCCTGACACAACTTGCCATCAAATTACCGATAGTTTCCCATCTCACCTAACGTTTGCTTCTGCACTACCTAGGGAAAATACAACCAACGAAATATCACTTTTTTATCCAATGCGATGATTGCTTAATTAACACAACGCGTAAAACACATTTTGTTTACATTTCTGACACTTTGACATTTCATCTCATTGTCCATTTTTCAACTTCGTGCAGTAAAATTGCTTGAAGTGTTTGCCCACTATGCGAACACAGGCAAGGAGACGCTTACTCCATTTATTGACAGCAGTATCGATAATGTTCTGCTCCAGACAAATCCAGGCTGTACTAGTCGCTTCTTGACTTCACAAACATTCCTAAACTTTATCTGGTAAACACACTGCTGCATGACAGTCAAACCTTGTAATAGACCGGCTGTTGGGGCCCACAGATTAAGATAGATGGAATTTATCGACGTTTTTCATTCATTTTAACACGTATTATGCTTGGTCTGCTTTCTCCAGGTAGTGCAAAAACAGACGTTAGGCGAAGTGAAAATTAAAACATTTATTTAATAGCCAGTTGTGTCAGAAATATTTTTGCCGAAAATTATTAAAATTTGCTAATTTTTCTTCAAGTTACAATCGATAATGTCGAGGATGTTTTTCAGGTTTTCTGTTTATTTCAACACATATTTCACTTGATCTGCTTTCCCTAAGTAGTGCAAAAACATACACTGGGTGAGGTGGGAAACTGAATGGTCATTTGATGGCAAGTTGCGTCAGAAATATTCGTACCAAGAATTGTCAAAATCTGATAATTGGTTGACAAGTTACAGTCAAAAATGTCGGGGATGTTTTTTGAGGTACAGTGTATATCGCCAAAAATATTTTAACATTTATTAATAAACTGGGGCGCTGGGAAGTGACAAAGTACGTTATTTTTATTTAGAGCGTACAATCGACGTTCTGCAGAGTGCATGTAGCCTAGAGTTGCAAGTGTTGGGTAACTTACCGGTAAATTACCGGCAAGTTACCGGTAAAATAAAAATATATTTTTCGCTAACGATAAGTCACCGGTAATTTACAGGTAATTTACGCGTAAGATACGCGTTAATTACTGGTAAGTTACAAGCGACGTTTGTTACCGGTAATTTAACAACATGTAGCCACGGCCTTAGCTTAGGCGACATAAGACTCCAGTATGTCAAACCGTCAATCAATCAATCGATCATTAAAAACAGCAATAACCATGTGCAAAAATGATTTAGTTGCTTATGAGATAAGAGCTAAACAAATTCATCGAATATGTTTTAGATTCCGTTTAAAAATGCGGTGTTTGACAATACTGTTGTTGAACTGACGCTAGCAGACTGTTGAAGGCGGCTGGTGCAGCATATTGAAAACGCTCGTTGTCCAAATTCAATGCTGGCATAGCATAATCTTAACAGGTAAACCTACATGTAGGCTAAGTCTGCATCGGTGCGTTGTATATTGACGTAGGCCAGGGGCCTAATGTTGCAAGCTTTGGGTGATAACGGTTCTTATTCGATCAATAATAATAAAAACTAATCTTGCGGCAGTTTTATTTCTGGTCATTTCCAGTCGCTGAAGCTCGTGCAGAAGCAACAAGCGTCAGCAGCGTGCGCCGTTATGAGATGCCGAAAGCCGATGCAGTGGACGAACGATGACTGACAGTTGGTAATGAGTTGAATCAAATCGCCTCGCCAGTCGCACACGCCGGAAGTTCTACGGATCAGTGCGTAATCCCAGGACGTCGGTGGATGACTGCTTGGCGGAGCGTGCAAGTCGACAGCAGGTCAGCCACTGGCGGCCGAACTATACAAGCTTGCACCGTGCGGCGCACTGGGCGTCTAGCCTTAGCGAGAAATGGGGTTACAGTTACATAGGACTAAAACGCTTGAAATAGTCGAAACCGAATCTTGTGCTTTATAGTAACACGGAAAAAATAAGTAAGTTTTTCGTAGGCTAAAATATTGGGTTTGATATCTGCACTGAGAAAATAAGGGTCTAAATTCCAAAATTAAGTTAGCGGTAAAGAAAAACACGAAGCCATAGCAGCACTTTTTTTTATTTCTGTGCTCTGTTTATCTGTCTTTTGCTTTGTTTCGTCTCGGCAGCAGAACAGAAGATTCAAAGGATTGCTCACACTATAGGCTATACATGGCAAAGCGCGGTAACTATGGCAACCACAGTACGCCGGCCGACAGTCTGTTCAGGGCATCAATCTTTTATAGCGCAGTTTCAGCGGCCGGACGCCGTCGGTCCGGCTGCAGTGACTTTTAGCATCTAATTCCTATCAGACCGCGCCGTCGTTTTCTATAGTAAAGTCCAATTACTCTAATGGGACAGAGACGGCTGGCCATTTTGTGTTCAACGTGTTTCCGTCGACCAATATGCACTGTAGACTGCACTTGCCCTTAGGCCCTACTTATTCATTTACAGCTATTATTTGCGTGTAGGCCTATATCAGACGTCTAGCGAAGTCCAATAGACAAGCCGACAGCTTATAGGCCTACTTACATGTACTAATGAAGCTTGTTTGATGCTTGCTGTACAGTTAGACTGTACAACAAATGACCAAAGTGATTCGGTAAAACGCGTAATCGCTGATCAGTGCTGCTACCTGGTGAACTATAAGTAAGCAAGTGCATTTTTGGCTGGGTTTTAAGCCCCAAATCCCCTCTTTCCTGCCGAGCAAAAGACTCCGATCAAACACAACGTGCGAAATGGCACGTTAATTCATGGAACGGTTCAAGCAAGGTGCGCGAATGTGACAGACGACAGAGGACAGACGGACCACGCTACGAAAAAATGGGTAGCGATAGGCGATTGGGGCGAATGTCCTGCTATACTAAATCCTGCGAGTTCATCGGTTAACTTAACAGAAATGTATCAAAATTCGTCAGTGTGTATAAAAGATGTAGAAAAGTTCACTTATTTCGGACCTCTTCACCTTACTTCGATGGTTCTGTTGATAAATTGCACACTGTTAAAACAAACGGATTCATGTCTGTATTGTGTAGGCTAACTGAATGGCGATATTGGAAGAAATAAAGACAGATAGATATAGCTCATTACTTTTATCGTGATTACGTTCACTGGCGACTTTGGTGTGGACAGTGAATTACTAGGATTAGTTTGACATACTCAAGTGTTAGCAATCAGGTCCATTTCTTGTAACAAGAAATACTATTGTCATTCTCATGGCTACCATTATCGTCATAATCATTCATGTTTTTAAGTTTTATAAAAATGTACGTTTTCGATAAGCCTATTGTATGTTGTACGTTAAAAGTGTCCTTTTTCAATCCTTTCGAACAAACATGTAAGGTGAAATAATTTGTAACAGTCAAAAATAAGATGCAGCGGAATGCGGATAAAAAGAAACAACTAACAAGATTGAACGTGACAACAAGTAATGTTTTCCCGCTGACATGACATGTCGAAGAAAGGTTTACGCGTGGGTATACTGAAAAAACAGGACCGCCACGCCTACATCTTCCGCGATCGATGATGCGTGATTTAGACGGATACAGTGGCTGCGTCTGGATAGCACAGAAACATAGACGAGGATTAGCATAATTCCTGTAGTGTACAGAAACCTCTGCCGACGATCTTTTTAGCGTTGCCGTGACCGCAGCTGCAGAGCAGCAGCTACTGCTGCTGCAATTGCCGGTGACCGACGACAGATATCCAAACGGACCGACCGACCAGCGCTGCGCTGCATTCAGTCGCCCCGCCTCGTGACTGTGCTCAAGACGACCAACCGACCGACGGGCGGCAGCAGCTGATCGCGCAGGCGTCAACCATCTCATCTACCCAATACACCGACCGTGTGCAGGGGACACCGGCCTGGTCAATTCCGCGTTTGCTGGGCTTAGCTGGCCGGCTGCACGTTGCCACTGAATGATTTAGAAATATAGACGTAGCCGCTGATCCAGGCCGGCGACTGCTACTGCTGCTGATGCTGCTCCATGAATACAGCATCAGACAACAGCTTACAGCAGCAGCCGTAGCAGACGCAGCGACTGTCATCATCAACGTCGTCGTCGACATCATCGTATGATGCTGGTGCGTGCGTCTGTTGGCAAACAGAACGACGACGACCGACGATCGGCCGTGCACAAGGGACAAGACTCGACGACGTACGAGCAAATTGCCTGCCTGGGCCGACAGACAGACAACGGCCGCCGCAACTGAGCACTCAGCAGTCTGCACAGCACAGACGCAGCTCACATAGAACGACCGGATCTTCTGATGAGTACCTAACTAGGCCTATCGCTAAAAACCGTTAACGACAGACGGTGCCCTGAGAACATTATCTCCGCCGTCTTTTGCTACCCAGTCAGCCACGATAAAAGTAAGTACTGCTCATGCTAGTTTGACGTTTTCGTGCGCGCATAGTCGGCTTTTTTGATACCAGTTGTGTATAGTGTTTATGAAAATAATAAAGAAGCAGTGAAATAGTGTCAAGTGAGCCTTCGGTAGTGTATTTTTACCGATAAATCAAATTATAATCCTATTCGGAGTTTTTGACAGCTTGACAGTTGTACTATTTTAACACTAAAGCAGTTCATCGTCCGTTCGATCTTATAGAAAATCGGTCTCAAATGCGCAAAGTTTACGTATATTTTTTACGCGCAAGAGCTAGAGCTAGCGCGTACGGTAATTCTGTCTGTCTGTCTTGGTGACACTGGTGTCTGTCACGTCCCGGTACCGATTCAAGCCCAGTGAGATAGAGACTCGGAATTTTCACGATATGAGAGCATAGATTCTCTAGTATTTCATCACAAATTTCAATACCGCTAGGTAAAGGACTCCCCTCTAACGAAGGCGCGAAAGAGAGGCCAAGATGTTATTCTACCGCTATTGGCTCGTCTAGCGTGAAAATCGTTGCAAATAGGCACGGACATACTGCTCACCATAGCGAGCACTGGTGACAAGCTTTTTTTAGATTTAAAACGTCAATGACCTTGAACGACCTTAACTCCAAAATAGGGGTTTTAGTGAATTTTTCGCAATTTTGAGTTGCATCGCACATTTCAACAATTAATTGCAACGAAATAGATGGTAATAGACGAAGACAAGCTGCGCATGAAATTTGCGTCATTAAACGTAAATTTTAGAAGTTTAAGTCTCTGCCTGCCCACGCGGGTGTCAGAGACAGTTAGGCCTACTCCCAAAGAAGTGGTTATTTTACCGCTACTGGCTCGTTTAACGTTACAAGAAGTCTGAGCTAATGCTTATGAGACGCGCGAGAGCCTATAGCAGTTCCTTTTCGCAGGTAATCTTGGTATGTATAGCCGAAAATTAAAAAAAAATCATTAAAAACCCTTATTTTGGGAATTCAGTGGCATTTAAGGGCATCGTTGTTGATTGAAACCACGAAAAAGCACGTCATTAGTGCTTGTTGTGATAAGCAACATGTTTGTGCCTATCTGCAACCGTTTTCACGATAGACAAGCCCATAGCAGTAAAATACCACTTTATAATGGGGTACCTCTATTTGACACTCGCTTAAGCAGACATCCTTGAACTTAGGGGGTCGGGACTTGGACTGCTATAATTTACATTTAATAGCAAGAATTTCATATGCACGTCTATTTTGGTCTATCTCCAGCCATTTCGGCGCAATTCACTCTTGAAATGTGCATCGCAGCCCGAAATCGCAAAAATTCACTTAAACCCTTTATTTTGGGGGTTCAAGGTCATTCAAGGTCATCGATGTTGACATTTCTAAGAAGCTCGTCGCCAGTGCATGTCAGCGCCTGTCTGCAACCATTTGCACGCTAGACGAACCATTACCAATAAAATAACATCTTTTAGAGAGTGCCCCTCTTTCGTGGGGATTCCTTTGACCTAGCGGCATCAAATTTTGTCACGAAATACTAGAGACTCTGTGCTATCTATCATACGGTGTAAATATGAAGTCTTTATTTTACCTGTTCTTGAATGTTACCGAGTCGTGAAGGACAGACGGACAGAATTACCTTAGCTAATCATCACAGGTTTATTTCAGGCAACACGGCCCATAGCAAACACAAATAACACAAAGTTACACAAAAAACACTCACACACACACAAACATATACACTGTGTCTCAATAAAAAGCATGTGACTACATTTTTTGCAATAACTTGAACAATGAATGTCCGATTATAATAATTTTTGGCACACTTATTAATG
>Ga0209367_1010184_pt1 | contig 12639 bp, 11 predicted proteins | sample WorMetLIZISLAND2_FD_187412 | JGI IMG/M metagenome (GOLD analysis project Ga0209367, IMG submission 187412) | Marine gutless worms symbiont microbial communities from Max Planck institute for Marine Microbiology, Germany - Olavius geniculatus... ... | reverse complement strand
GCTGAAGAAATACTAATTCGAAATATTTGAACAAAATATGGCAGTTGATTAAATATTCTTTGCTAGTCGTGATGTAATGCTGACGTCATAATGTGTCACAGGTACAAACTTGCTAGTCTCAACTGGTGCTGTCAGTTGCTACCCTGCTTCGATGGTGAACTTAACCTGGTTCGCTAATGAAAAATGTTTATCATGTCAGCACTGAGCAACATGGAAACATGAAATCGGGCATTTTGTGATCCAAAAGCTCCACATCTTGCAAGCTCGGTGTTATAGTGCACTGTCTTGCTCGAACGTGTGAAAGACCAACTATCCCCACAGAGACGTAAATTCGATCGCTCTGCATGTTTTTGTGGCTGCAACTGTAAAACTTCAAATATTTGACACCAACGAACCAGATTTTTCACCATTGAAGCAGGGTAGGAACTGCCGGCACCAATTGGGATTAGCCTGTTTGTATCTGTGACACATTATAATGTGAGCGTTACATCACAACTAGCAAAGAATATTTAATCAACTGCTATTTAAAAAAAAACATTTCGAATTAATATTTTCTGAGCTACAACTGGTAAAAATTTCATGCAAATTGCTTATCATTTGAGTGAAATTATAAAAAAAAACAAAAAGGGGTCTTTTTTATGAAAAACCGTGTAGATGGCAGTAAATAAAATGTTGAACTCGATCGATTTTGAGCATCTGCAAACCGCTTTACTATCCGTATCCTATGCTAGAATTAAGATTTTCTTCTCAGTCGCTGGTAGATATTACGATGACAAAATTATAAATGTTAAGACACCCAAGTTTTTGTCGTACGTGAGACAATTAATCGCTAAAAAGACATTGTTTTGCGGCTACTGGCTTGCCTATCGTGAAAATGGTTGCAGAGAGGCACAGACAAGCTGCTTATCGCAACAAACACTGGTGACGACCTTCTTAGAAATGTGAACATCAATGACCTTGAATGACCTTCAACCCCAAAATAGCGGGTTTTAGTGAATATTTTCACGATTTTGGACTGCGACAGGCATTTAAGAGTGAATTGCGCCAAAAGGCTAAATATAGACCAAGACAACCTGCATATGAAATTTTTAGCATTGAATGTAGATTTCGGAACCCATCTCAGAGCTACAGAGCGTCACCTGCCATATGGGATCACACAGTGTTACCTGCCACCCGACACAAGTGCATGTGCCTCGTCTTAACCCCATCAGACAGCAGGGCCTATGATCCCCCCTAAGAACTGGAGGTAGTCCCCCCTTTTAATTTTTGCTGTTTTCGATGTGCAAGTCCTTAAATGTTGCCATTAACAAATGTATAAACTGATGTTTTGTACAGTTATTAAAGGTAAATTCTGTGAATTCATTTACAACATGTCGTAAGATAATCTTATAACATCTTAAATACTGAGTTATGATAATTTTATGACATATCTTACGACTTGTCTTACGACAATGTTTGTGAATCGGGCTCCAGGTTCAAAAATCAAAGACTTTTAGACTCTTAAGGTCAAAGCAAAGTCAAGAAACAAAGTTAAGTCACCGAAGGCCAAAGACAGCCAAGCCGCTACACGGCTATAACTGACTGCAGATACCCAAACAAACCCACCCACACTTAATCCAATCTTAGTGTATTGTTCCAATAATAATGCAATATTTTATCACGGCTAACTTTTTGAAACACATAAACATACAAATCTGCAAATATTGTCACAACAAAAAAATCTGAGTTCTGACAAATGCAGACTGTTAAACTAGCACATAATATGAAGTACAAATCTTGATTACATGTCCTCTGTGAAGTCAACTGGAACTGCAAAGATTAGTGATGGTAGTGATGTTTTAGTCAAACATTCTAATCAAATTTTAATCCATTAAAGATTGTAATCAATCTTCCATGTGTGTGGATTGTGAATGGTTGTAGAATGCCACAGTTTCATATTTTGCTGATTAACACGTGTGTACCTCGCAGCACTAAGCAGCTTGTGGAGGGCGTACATCAGAGGCATAGCAAGGTAGCAGATGTTGTCTATTCTCTCTGTTTATTTCTACAGGGAGTGCCAAAAAATCGACCCAACTTGTTTTGTCAGAACTTTGTCAAATCTCCACCAAATTTGATAATTTTTGGCACACAGATAGCCAAAATGATAGAAGTATGTAAAATACACTCATTGTCCACCTCATCCAATTTATGCCAACTCACTACCGTGTAAAATGCAGATGCTCCAAATTGTTACATTACGTGGTGATTATCAGTATCAGATTGTTCACTTTCTTATTATCAATTTGACAGACAATCTTTAATGGATTAAAATTTGTTAATGTAACAAATTTGTAGTATTAAATATTTTTTGCTCAGAATAGCAGACAAAAAAATAACTGATTGATGAGCTTAAAAGACATTTTATCCATGAATGAGTGCTGTGCTTTTTGATCATTTGATCGTTAATGTTGATGACAGCCGTGGCGTCACATCTAAGCTGTTGATACACTTTGGGCATAAATTCTGATAATTTGGAAGCAAGTTGTTACACAAATTTATAATTCTGCTAAATAAATCACATTTTAGTTTATTGTGTGCTTCATTAAGTCGTTAAAATTTTTACGGAGACAACAACTGAGCATCATGCAACAATTTGGAGCATCTGCGTTTTAGACTGCATTCACACAAACACGAGTACGAGTATGGGTCCGGGTTTACGTTTATGGCCCATAGAAGCTTCACTCGTACGAGTGGAGCGTTCACGGTCACTTGTACAAGCACATAACTCAACGCATGTCGGCCATATTGAAAATTCGCAGTGAAGTCAAATCGATGAAATGCTTTGCCATTAAAACAACAATATTCCACTACAAAGTTACTATTTTTACAAACTGCACATCTCTAACGATGAACAATTTTACAATGACGTCAGTCCTGACGTCAGATATGTGCCACGGTTTTTAGAAATTATATTAATGCTATTTACGAGTAGTTTACTTTCTACGAGTTGGACAGAAACACGACCTGCACAGAAACTACTCGTACGAGTGAAATTTTCGGGTAACCCGTACTCGTATGCATGTGAACGGCCGCCATTGAAATACATGCAAACTCATGTTTGCCAGAACTCCTATACGGGAACCTGTACAGTGCCGGACTCGTACTCGTGTTTATGTAAACGCAGCCTTACACGGTAGTGCATTGACGTGAACTACATGAGGTGGACATTGAATATGTCTTACATATTTCTATCGTCTTGGCAATCTGTGTGCCAAAAATTGTCAAATTTGGTGGAGAGTTGATGAAGTTCTGACAAAAACAGTTTGGGTCATTATTGGCACACCCTGTATATCATCATTATCATTAGTGATTGCAGGACCCTCAATCTCGGGATCTACATCACAATCATGGTCACTACCGTCATTTTCATTATTGCAGCCAGTTTTATGATGAAAGAATCCAGAATCCAAGGTTGTCTTAGTGTCATGAATTCTTATCAAGTGCTGTTATTGTCATAGACATGGTCGCCACTCAGTGCTTGTTAGCTAGCTCATACGTAGTAACTAATGGTAGGGTCTTATGTCTTCACCTTGTTTCCTATTTTCTTTTCTATTCTTATTTTTTCTTATTTTTCCAGTTCTCATCCAAAACCGGACAGCAGACCAGGACAAAAATTGGAGAAGGAACATATGTATCTGGTAGAAAGTGAGGCCAAATTTCAGTGAGATCTGTTGAGAGGTTTAGGTTTGAGGGGCATTATAGCACATTTGTAATCAATGGCTTGACGAATCAGTTGTGGACTAAGAAAGACAATCCAACTTACGGTGCCGGGCAGCCTCGCATTTTGCCTTACCCCCACATTTTTAGTTGTTTTATTGAGTGCTGCTGTACATTTTGTGTGTTAGTAATACGTTCACTTTACTATACATCTGCAATTTCATTTCATTTTTTTTTCTTAACTAATGCAAGTTTTTTTTCAAGCAAAGTGATGTTAACGGCAGCTGCTGATTTCATTCATTTATTCACATTTTTGGGGTTTAGTTTTCAAATAATGCTTGAAACGGCAAATTTCAGGCAGAAGGAGCGCTAACGCTGAAAGCTTTTGCTGACATTGCTAGCGCCATCTGAGGTACAGTAAGTTGCATAGAAAGCGATGTAATTGAATTGAACTGAACTGACACAGTTGATGAACTGACGAATGGACAAGCACGGCAAGCCCATTGGTGATTGGTTGATGCGTACATGAGCGTAGTCACCTCGGCCACCGACACCATTAGATGGTGCCTACTGTAATGCATTACTGTTTGACCATTGCTCTGTTCGTTTATTCAGTTCAGTTGCATAACTCTGTATGTGCCTTATAGGGAAAATAAACTGTGAAAACAACAGAAGGCGTCCAAGGGTTGTGACAGACAGACAAACAGACAAACTTTCCTTGCTTTATAGTAACATACTTTGGTTTTGGGCCATGTTGTTTTCAAGGTTTATTTCTCCTTTAATTAACACCTGGAGTAACTGTGTATAGTGGGATGCCGCGTGTGTGAATGAACGAGGGCCGTCCGAAAAGTTTTCGGCTTTGACATATTAGACAGCAATATTTTCCACAATCTATACATCAGTGAAACGTACATCCTTTACAAACTCTAATGAGTCAGTTGCAGTTATGACACCATTGTAATTTATGACGTCACAGAGCATTAAATAGAACCGATTTCCAGCGTCAACGAACGAGGCTTGACTCATTCATCATCATGTATAGCGGAAACCATCATTGTCAGATTTCAGATTTCAAAACAGATAATAGTCACTGGGGTAAGGTCGTTGCTGTATGCAGGGTGGTCTTGGTGTAGAAAGTCATAGTCATGAACAGCCAGCTGGGTGATTGTAGACTTTGGACTGGACTGCAGTGCTGAAATTTGGGGAAATTGCGCAGGGCTTGCTTCCGGGCCCCTCCCAGCCCCCTGTCCATCAGGGGCCTATGTAACTAGTCACAAATTCTGATTGGCCTTTTTATTAACACAACTGATATAATTAACGGTTAAATTTTTAATAAAATTTTTCTGATACCATCATGTATTGGCATTGCATCGTATTTTGGCTAAAATGCTTTGATTTCCGGGTATTACAGATTAGGCTATAGTATATTTACAGACCCAAGTTCATAAACGTAGATATCAGGGCTTTCATAAAATCAGATGCCAGGGAGCCCCACTTTTGTGAATCCAGCTACAGACTGAAAAAGTTTCATGCAGCAATCAGCCTGATTCAAATGCTGCTTGCATTAGCACACCAAATCGTTTCAGCTTAATGCTCCATGACGTCATGAATTACAATGACGTCATTTACGCAATCTGCTCACACGAATATGCAAGGTAGGTACTTTTACTGATATATAGACAATAACAAATTTTTATTTAATATACTGAGGATCAAAACTTTTTGAATGCCCCTCGTATTTGCATGAAGTCGTGATTGACTCAAATGCTTTTATTTGCAGCTAGTGCAAATGTAGGCCATATGCAAATGAGAAATTCACAAACGTATTTGTTAGCACTTTCACTTCAGATGCCACAGGGCTCCACTTTGGTACACCTAGCTACAGACTGGAAAATTGTCATGCAATAGTGAGCCTGATTCTATGCTGTTTGCGTTAGCACTCCAAATCGTTTTGGTTTAGTAATGACGTCATATCAGCAACCGACTCATTATAGTTCGTAAAGAATGTACATTTCACTGATGTGTAGATTGTAGAAAATATTATTGTCTAATATGTCGAGGTCGGAAACTTTCGGGATGACCCTCGTATGTGTTATGTCAGTATGTGGATATTGTGGAGCCGGTGCTGAGTTCAATAGAGGCAATCACACAGCGCTGTCAGCAGACCCTAGCTGCACTGGCTGCTGATGCTGCTGTTGCTGATGATACTGACAGTCACTTCCACATACTCGAGGCAAGTTTTTTTGCTGTATTTGCTACACTCAATTTCTCAATATTACAGCTGAAGAAACTAACAATTAGTTAATCGGTCAATGGTGAAAAATATATTTGATTAAAATTTTGCACTACTTAACTGTGATCTAATTATTTTTTGGGTCATCAAGATTTGTACTAGTATAGTGTGTTTGTTTGACGGTCAGTTTTGACGCAGTTTGTGTAGGCCATTGCATCACTTTTCACTTTTGTTTCAGTCTGCCAAAGATAACAACAACTAGTAGCTGAATTCTGCTGTTTTTGCAGTCTTTCCTGAAGACAAAAATTAATCAAAGTTAATGGATTAGTTTCTGGAAATTAATTGATTAAAAAATTTTAATCATTTGCAGCCCTATTTAATATTATTTTCTGTTTGTTATTTTACTTTGTCTGTATTCTTTACGATTTTCATGTTGAATAAATAAGTTGATGCTGTAGACGTACAATGTCGTGCAGTGGCTCACGGCTTGTTCGGTAGCAACAAGCTGTTGTATAAGTGATGTGCCAAGTCAATGGGAAGGCCAAAAATTTGACCCCCCACAACTCCCACATTTTTCAACCTATCTTTCTGAAACTCGTAACCAAGAAAGCTATCTGGGATACATACAACTCCACGCAAAATTTGGTTGATGTGGGACGACAGGAAGAGGGTCTGCGAAAATGGCGAATTTTGGCTTACTTCTATTTTTCTATCTTACTTTCTATTATTTGTATTCTTCGCCTCGAGTCCAGATCACACCGATCACGACCAGTGAGGGCTCAAGACGCGTGTTTATGTGCACGGAAGTGCCTTTTGGGGGTCACGATGATAAAAGTAAAGTTTAGGGGTCAAAACTCTTCAAAAACATGATTTTGGGGTCTGCATAGGCATTTTAAGCCAAATTTGCAAAATTTCACATCGCGATATCTCCAAAAGTATAAACTCGATCAACACGAAATTTGAAGGGCTAGTTTAGAACAGTAAACGGGCTTCCGGGTGGTCCAGCGTCCAAAATAATAATTCAAGATGGCGGCGGCCGCCATCTTGAATTCCGTTTATCGTTCATAGCTCTCTTATTGTTGCATATAAATAAAAAAACTTACCAGTTTACAACTGTGTGTAAGGACAATGTGATGATATCAGTCCTCTAAAACAGCAAAAAATCATTTGGGTAAACTTAGATGTGGGTAAACTTAGATGTGTAAACTTATTCTATGGCGTCCTTACAAGCTGACTTTAGTTGGTAATCACTATTAAACAGCTCACTGATTATATTTATACAGACATATACTGTAAATTGTTGAAATGCATTGGACAGACTCTGTGTTCATATGAACATTATCTTGTTGCTCATAACATGGTTGCTATTCTATGTGTTTGCGCAAAATAAATCCAAGATGCCAGCTATGTAGTAGTTGTTGTAGTTGTAGTAAAAACTAAGAGGCTATAATGACCTTCCAGATTTTAATAAAACCACAAATATTATATATAAAAAATACAAACAATTTATTTAATGTTGTATAAGTGATGATGTAAAACAGCAAAAATTAAAAAGTATAAGCATGAACATTATGCATTAGCTTAGACATTGTTATCTGGCTACTGAGGACAGATTAAATGTCTAAGCTAATACATTACTTCGTGCTTATACTTGTTGATTTTTGGTGTTTTACATCAGCGCTTATACAACATTAAATGAATTGTTTGCAGTTTTTTTAAAAATATAATAATATAATAGATGTTGCATGTGCTAGGAGCTGATTGATATGAACCAGCATCTACTAAACGTGCTTGGTGTCAGCCACCCATCGCTGGACCAAGTCTGTGCCATTGCTCAACGTCACGGTCTCCATGCCAAGTTGACCGGCGCTGGTGGTGGAGGTTGCGCTTTTCTGCTCATTCCACACTGTCAGTTATCACACGCTTTTCACTTTTTTATCACAAGTCATTAATTTTAAAATTTCGATGATGCCTTTAAATTTCCATAAAATGGATTGGGATTTCCAGTCCCAAATTTTTGTATTATTGGACCAGAATTTTTAGAGAGAGAGAGAGCAACGTTTTCCAACAGAGGTCATCCATAAAGGACGTTTGCACAGAGAGGGGAAGGAGGGTCAAGCCGAATGCGCAGCATGAAATATACCAATATTATCGAATTTGTATCTTAAATGTTTCAAAAACTTAGCCATATAAAATATTTCATTATTAATGGAACAAGAAACTAAAATTGGATTAAGTTTGGGATGGTTTTTTGAGTGGGCTTTGAGCGAGTTTTTACATGGGTTTACGCCCATGTAACCCATTAGGTTTTTGCGTGCGTATCTGTCTGGATGTCTCAACCCTGGTTTGTGGTGGCTTTGCTGTAAGAATGGGTGAACTCTGAACCGATCTCTTCGTGCGTGATGTTTAGATGTGTCTGAAGGCAGCGTGAAGACTGTGGCGCAGGAGGTACTGGCAGTGGGATATGATTGCTTTCAGACGTCACTTGGAGGCCCTGGAGTTACTGCTGCTGTTCACCATGCTTGACCGGCGCCATAGTTATCATCTCTCCATCAGTCATAGTCTTGAGCTGTGCTGGCTGTCTGCATGGTCAGAGGGAACAAGGTGGCCACAAACCTGAACAAGAAATTTGAGCTAATGCTCACGAGATGCCCGAAAGCCTATAGCAATTCCGGTTCAGGAGTTTAGCTGAAAATTGGGGTGTTCACGCTAAGTTAATATACCAAATTCTCTATCTGGATCGTATAACGATAGTTCCGTGGCGCCACCTTGCGCCATGAAGTCCGAAGATACAGAGGTGCTTGATGGCGCTAGACTAGGGCAGGTTAAATAAATGCGTTTTTAAATGTTTAAATGTATCAGTAGAATTACAGAGACAGACTCAAGTTCTGAAGGGTGGGAATAGAGAACTTGTTCCAGGGATTTAAAAAATAATAATAATAATAGCTTAGGCCTATTTTTACCCTTGGGAATTGAGTACGGAGTGTTTAAAAAATAATAATAAGCGATTTGTATAGAGTCAGTATGGGGACAGGGGATAGACACTGCCTGCTGTTCAGTGTTCACTGCTGTCTTGTTCGCCACTTCGGTGGGTTAAACAAAATAGCTGCGGCAAGAAGTTCCAATTTTCCAACACGAGGCTGCAAATTTCCAGGACAGAGGAGATTAATAGGTGCTCAAAATTTCAATTTTGCCCCCTAAATTTTTTGGCCCATTTTGGTCAAGTGGTCTATTTTCTGGTGGCAGCTGGTTACATCACTGCAAAATTTCATTCATCTACGTCAATCGGCGGCTGAGTTATTGATGTTTGTGCAAAAATCCAAGATGGGGCGGCCGCCATCTTGGATTTAATTTTTGTTCAATATTTTGGCATACCTGTATGTAGGACCTCCAGGGTAATACACATGCCAAATTTCGTGCAAATATGTGCAATAGTAAATAAGTTATGAAAGATAAATGAAATTCAAAATGGCGGCCGCCGCCATCTTGAATTTATGATTTTTGATAATCTTTATTTCACCAAACAAACATTGGTAGACAAAAATTAAACAAAAAAAAAACAAAAAAAGAACAACAATATAGAGTTAAACTCGCAGAATTGTCATGTTGAGCAAACAGCTATAGAGACAGCAATATCAAACAGGGAAAAAACCTGAAAAATCTCAAATCGCGTTAGTTCTGGCTGTGAATTTGTTTACTCGTATCGGAATGAGAACACTAGGTAATTTGAACGAAAAATAACTTTGCCAAGCTTTGTCCACTTTGTCCATTTTGATCAAACGGTCTGTTTCCGGTGGCAGCCGGCTACATCACTGCAAAATTTCATTCATCTACGTCAATCGACGGCTGAGTTATTGATGTTTGTGCAAAAATCCAAGATGGCGGCCGCCGCTATCTTGGATTTAATTTTTGTTTAATATTTTGGTATACCTGCATGTAGGACCTCTAGGGTAATACGTGTGCCGAATTTCGTGCAAATATGTGCAGTAGTAAACGAGTTATGAGCGATAGATGAAATTCGAAATGGCAGCCGCCGCCATCTTGAATTTATTATTTTTGTCAATTTTGTTCAAATGATCTGAAAATAGGGGTTTTGTTCCCAAATTTTGCATTCTGGACGAAAATGTGTTGGCAAGAAGACAGTTTTTTCATCACCTAATATAAGAGGCTATTTGCCCCCTTCCGCAAGGGTAATTCATCCCCATCCCATTCCCACGATGCCACTGGTGTTACAGTCATAAGCAAAGATTCTGAGCTGTTCTATTTGGCGTTCTGCATTACATGTTTTCTCATTCCCAGGGCCATTTTATCTCTTTTGTAGCTTTTTGTATTTTCTGATGTTGACTCAGTCTCAGAAATGACATATTTATACGGATATTATGTGTACAAGTGTAATCACTTATCCATAGGCCATTAGTTGACTTCATTTAATATTGTTCATTGACATTCGTTAAAGGTGCTTTTCTTTTTTATTGTTTAATTAGAGTTAACATATTTTTGTATAAACATGTTAATGTAACATTGAGATTTTTATAACAACATTGGTGTTAATTTGCATTTTTCTTTGTTAGCTCAACTGATAAAATTTTTGTAAAATGATGGTAAATGCGACAAACGTTTGAAAACAAGGAAGTTATTAGAATGTTTCAACATGTTTTCGGGGATGGGTCATCGAATGCTGCCAACAAATTTTTCCCCGAGCGACCCTTGTTGCTATGGCAACAAAATTTGGAACATAATGGGTTAGAACTCGGCTTACGTAAGAGATATATCGAAGATCTTTGCATCAGATGGGGTGTTTTCAAGATGGTTTATTTTGGTATTATATATAAAATACTGCAAGCAATTCATTTAATGTTGTATAAGCGATGATGTAAAACTGCAAAAATCAAAAAGTATAAGCACGAACTAATGTATTAGCTTAGACATTTAATCTGTTCTCAGTAGCCAGATATAAATGCCTAAGCTAATGCATAATGTACGTGCTTATACTTTTTGATTTTTGCAGTTTTACATCAGCACTTATACAACATTAAATGAATTGCTTGCAGTTTTTTATATATAATATTCGTGGTTTTATTAAAGTTTGAAAGGTCACTGAACAGTTACTTTGTACACAACAACAACTACTACTACTATGCCGGCTACATCACTGCAAAATTTCATTTATCTACGTCAATCGGCGACCGAGATATTGCTGTTTGTGCAAAAATCCAAGATGGCGGCCGCCACCATCTTGAATTTTATTTTTGTTCAATATTTTGGCATTTCTGTATGTAGGACCTCCAACGTAATACACATGCCAAATTTCGTGCAAATATGTGCAATAGTAAACGAGTTATGAGCGACAGATGAAATTTAAAATGGCGGCCGCCACCATCTTAAATTTATTATTTTTGTCCATTTTGGTCAAATGGTCTATTTCCTGTGGCAGCCGGCTACATCACTGCAAAATTTCATTCATCTACGTCAATCGGCGACCAAGATATTGCTGTTTGTGCAAAAATCCAAGATGGCGGCGACCGCCATCTCCTGCATGTAGGACCTCCAGCGTAATACGTGTGCCAAATTTCGTGCAAATATGTGCAATAGTAAACGAGTTATGAAAGATAAACGAAATTCAAAATGGCGGCCACCGCCATCTTGAATCTATCATTTTTGTCCATTTTGGTCAAATGGTGTATTTCCAGTGGCAGCTGGTTACATCACTGCAAAATTTCATTCATCTACGTCAGTTAGCGGCTGAGTTATTGATGTTTGTGCAAAAATCCAAGATGGCGGCCGCCGCCATCTTGGATTTAATTTTTGTTCAATATTTTGGTATACCTGCCTGTAGGACCTCTAGGGTAATATGTGTGCCAAATTTCGTGTAAATATGTGCAATAGTAAACGAGTTATGAGCGATAGATGAAATTCGAAATGGCAGCCGTCGCCATCTTGAATTTATGATTTTTGTCCATTTTGTTCAAATTATCTATTTCCGGTGGCAGACGTCTACATCACTGCAAAATTTCATTCGTCTACGTCAATCGGCGGTTGAGTTATTGATGTTTGTGCAAAAATCCAAGATCGCGGCTGCCGCCATCTTGAATTATAATTTTGTAATGCTGGACCACCCACGAAGTCCATTTGTGCACCTGAAATTCCCATTCAAATTTCGTGTTGATCGAGTGCGTACTTTTTGAGATATCGCAATTCGAAAATTTGGCAAATTTTGCTTAAAATGCCTATTCAGGCCCGAAAAATCATGTTTTTGGGGAGTTTTGACCCCCAAACATTATTTTTTATCACCGAGACCCACAAAAGGGGATACCTTATGCAGAAACACGCGTTTTGAGCCATAAACTAGGGATGCTGGTTTATAGCGGAGAATTTTCTTAAAATATGCGGAACTTTTTGAGGCAAAATATGCGTGAAAATATGCGGAATTTGGCGAAATATGCGGCGCATACATGCGGGATATATGCTTCATATGCCGCATATATGCGGCATATTTTTCTGCATTTTTCTAGCATATGAAATATGCGGCATTGACGCGTGCAGCGGTGCACTATATTTCGCCATAATATCTTTTGCATACATTCTGTAGGCTTATAAAAACGGTTTTAAGGAGCTAGTGAAGCAACAGACGTCACTCGAAAACACATTTTATTAACCAAACTGGTCTGTAAAAGATTGGCTTAATTCATAAAAACACGGCTTGAATAATC
>Ga0209367_1010183_pt1 | contig 12641 bp, 6 predicted proteins | sample WorMetLIZISLAND2_FD_187412 | JGI IMG/M metagenome (GOLD analysis project Ga0209367, IMG submission 187412) | Marine gutless worms symbiont microbial communities from Max Planck institute for Marine Microbiology, Germany - Olavius geniculatus... ... | reverse complement strand
GGGGTGATTCTATAATGTGACACCGGATCTTTGCTGCAATTGCGCCAACGATGACCATCGTTTATTTGTCCGGCGAACAAGAAACTTAGAAGCCCGCGCGCTTTCGCCTGCTGTTATAGCGAGCGGTTTGTTTGCTGGCTGCAGAGTTTCCAGAGATGCTGCGGTTGCTGCTGCTGCTGCTGCTGCTGCTGCAAGCCACGCCTGCGTGCTGCAAGCGCCCGCCAGGAATGGCTGCATGCTCGACGGCTAGATGAATGCGAGCTCGTTTGTCCGTGCTCTTGCTTAACCGGTTCAGCAGATTGGCGTATACTGCAATTATGCGTCTTTGCTTCAAGCACTGCAGGGCACATTGAGCACTCGCCGCAATCTTTACCGCATCAGTTACCTATACTGCACTGTACCTGCGGTCATAGTGTCGTAGGCCTACTCGGCCCGCCGTTCCGAAAGGCAGCCACTGTTAGTCTGGGACAAGGCTAGGGTTGAGGTCAATGTTAAAATTAGTTTAGCGTTTAATAAGTCTGGCTTCGTTTTTGGCGGCCCCCTGGACATGGCAGCTCTTCGTGGTATGCACGTGGCCATCGAGACAAAGTGAAGGCATAGCAATGCAACACAACAGAATACAAAATTAGCTTAGTACTAAAAAATTGGAAAACTGACAGTACAACAGAGTCGAAGGCACGGTATCCGTAGGCTACTGAATACTGACTCTGTTTCGTGTGTTTCTGTTGAATATTTTCTTCAGTGTTGTTCTCCGATTTTAGTTTCTTATTTCTAGGAACGCGACGAGTGTATCTATAATCCGTGAATGTCATCTTCCGTGGATCGTACATACTCGTATCACGGATGCGAGATGCAGCTGAGCGGGTGGAGTTGCTGTAGTTTTTGCTGCAGCTGAGCAGATAATGCAATACATCATGAATGATCATTAGTGGGTGCTGTGAACACGGGCCTAACATGGTGGTCCCAGTTAGATCCATCCGTCTGCTTGGGTGGTCCTCGCCTCCAGTTGTATACGGAATCTATGCGAGGAAACTAACTGCGTGGCAGCGCCTGGTGGTCTACGGTCCCAGTACATAGTAATAATCGACGCGTTGTATTCGTCGTTTGTTAACCCCGCCTCGTATACTTCGAGATCCGTGTGATATCTGCCATCTGACAACCTGTCTGTCTGTCCGTCTGCTCTCTCCCTTGTCTTGTGTCTGATGGGAGATAAATATCTAGAAACATTAAATAACGAATTTTTTTACTTTATAGACTAAATTACAGTTGCAGCTCACTGTATTATAATATTTTAAGTCGGCCGCAACAGTTTCAGAATTCTTTTAGTTTTACTGATAGCATTGCAGTTGAAGCTAATAAATCGACTAGTGTCCCACGGGCCTAATTCCAAATTTATACAGTGCGCAAATGCTAGTGTGGAAAAGAAGTAGACTTTAAGTTCCATTTTTACGCGCGAAGCATTACGTGTTGTCGAGCGTCTTGTAGCTCGACGAGGCGTCTGTCTGTTATTTTGTTTGTCTCGTGTGCACCCTGGAGTCTTAGTAAAACGTGTATGTGTAGGCCTCAAATTTGGGCACAGTTTTAAAACGCATCATTATTTTATTGCACCTTGTAGACTGATTCCCCAGGTGGCAGCACCGATGCTGTCGTGCGTCACGTGAGCTTTGCTCAAATTACTTGCTGCACTTCGCTGATGGTCATATTTGTTGTGATGCAGACCCGAGTTCGTGCATGTCGTACGGCGAAGTGAATCAACTGGGCGGAGTCTTCGTCAACGGGAGACCGCTACCAAACACAATACGCATTCGAATTGTCGAACTCGCTCAGCTCGGAGTACGACCGTGCGATATATCGCGACAACTGAAGGTAGGTTGATCTCACAATAGGCTATACACACGTAAATATCTTATAGCTTATAGGCTGACGGATGAGACGAAATTATGTTTGTATACTATCTGTCTATTCGCAAGAGTACTTGGATGCATATTATGTCAACGTATTGTGATGAAATTCTGCAGACGTCTAATGGGGCCAGGAAAGTAAGTATCCGTTATCACAAAAACATCAGCTTTGTTTGTGGCAATTAAACAATCAAATTTCAGTTTTTATTTGTGTTTATAGAATTGTAAGTTATATGGAGCTCACAGCAGCATCGTGAGAGGTTGTTGATGTCTCTGACGCCATTGCTCATCACGCTTAGATACGCTTCGGTGTCTTATAACATTAGTTTCAACTATTCGTGGGAAAGCCCTGTGAACAGATTTTCACTAATTTTTGCACATCGGGAAATATGCCGGTGACCGGATATAATTATCTCTGCAAATTTTGGTGTGGAAAAGTAGAGAGGTTTGGGATATACGGGAGGTCAAAGTTTGGGGTCCCTTATTGAAATGGCTGGTCAGTGGTCAATGCTGCGCTACCACACAGCCACAGCCCATGATTTGAAGCATCATGCCGCTCTGGTACATGTACTATACTGTATAGTAGAGTGTATTTTATCAAGATGCAAATACGTGTAGGTATCACACGGTTGCGTTAGCAAGATCCTGGCTCGCTACAACGACACCGGGTCGATCCTACCAGGCACAATAGGCGGCAGCAAGCCTCGCGTCACGACCAACCGGGTCGTGGACGCGATCCGCCGGTACAAGGAGAAGGACCCGGGCATCTTCGCGTGGGAGATACGCGACAAGCTGCTCGCCGACACGGTCTGCGATAAATACAATGTCCCGTCGGTGAGCAGTATCAGTCGAATCCTGCGCAATAAGATCACTCACGCCGGGTACGATGACGTCATGGTGGCTGCAGGTGCGCCCCCTGGCTGCTGCGCCGGCGCCGGGTCCAAGGCTGAATTGTTACAGTGTCGCCGGCTTTACGGCTCGCTGTATCCGTACGCCGTCTACCCCGCACCGACCGCGGCATGTCCGACGCCGGCGTGTGGAGTCGAGCGTGACCGGGCGAGCTTCTACCCGACGCCACCAGGCGGCGCAACCGCTGCAGAGGTGTCTCTACGTGGACTCGGTGCCGCTGCGGGAATGTCCGCCTATCCAGCTGCCGCCGCCGCCGCGGCTGCTGCTGCAGCTGCTGCCGCCAGGTCCAAGTCATCACCGGCGGTTCACCACGCTCCCATCACCCCGTCCGCCGCCGCCGCCGCCGCTGCACTGAGGGCCGCCGCCGCGTCCGGCGCTTGCTGGCCATCGGCGTACTCCGTCACCGACATACTGGGCGGCTTCCGGGGGTCTCTGCACGGCGCCTGCAGCGCACTCGCGCCGTCTGTCGGTTTGGCTGACACGACGTCTCCATCAGAACACTCTCCGACCTCGTCGTCGACTGTCGGTAGTACCACCTCGGTGACGACGTCGACGACGACGTTGAAAACCGCCGACTCGTGCGCCGCCAGCGGACTGCACGCTTCCGATATCACCGCGTCACATCATCAGCATCCTCCGCGTGATCACTACGTCCAGCAGCATCAGCAGCAGCAGCAACAACATTTGCAGTCACATCGACAGCGTCTTCGCGAACCCTCGCAGAACTTCATGTCCGCCTACGCGCACCACCATACACAGTATGCGCCATCGGTCAACTGCGCCGCAGCCGCACCGCAGCCGTACAACTTCAACTACGCCGTCGGCGCCTTGACCCATCCGTCCATGTACATCCACAGCTGAGTCCGTGCACAGACTCGCTCGTTAAAGCCCAGATTCTATTACGCCTTGTCAAGGACTTTGCCGCAACCATCTGAGCCAGTAGTGGCTTCTGTCCCTATACCTGGTGGGCGCATCTTGCGCCCAGTAAAAAATAGGAGAGGGGAGAAAGTTAAGTAAGGGTGTAGATCAAAACTTCCTCTTTATTTTTCATTGAGCAACTTATTATACTTAACAAAACTTCTCCCTTAGAGGAGGAAAGAATCCCGAAATGGGAAAACTTGAGTCCAAAGGGGGGAATTTCGCCCGATTTCGATACGAAGTTTGGGGGGATAGAAGCCGCTCACCACCTCAACAAGTCAAGATGGTTTGAAAATCCGAAACTTTTCCGTGACATTTTCATCACGCTTGCTCCCAACTGTCACTAATGTCGCCAATCTGCTGATGAGTGATGACTCGTATATTCATGTTCAATACGCCGACGTAGGACCTTTCAGATTTTGACTTTCAGCTCTTTTTATACACAAAAGATGGGTATTTTGCGTCTAGTTTAAACCTCTTTATTCTTTTATGGTTTTTGTGCGTTGAAACGCACTAATTGATGTCTTCGCCTAATGAAATCGTTTCTTTCATGCCATATCAGTATTACAAAATGTGTTTTATCGTTCACTGTTGAAATATGCAGCTATGCATGACTCAGTGCCTGATATTAATATTAAGTATATTTCACGATTTCAGTAGTGAATATTTCGAACGGATTGATAATATTGGATTATTGGTGCTATGTTGTCCGTGCTCCAAGCATAATGTTTTTCGTGTGTATTTTACTATTATAATTGCAATTTACTGCAGTTGGTGCACTGAGAACAGTGGTTGCGTTGAGTTTACGACATAACAGAGCTCTTATCGTGAGTATATTTGAAAACCAGACAGCTTAAGAACATTTACAGACTGCTAGTGTTTGGTATACTTTCACACTTTATGCATACTTATGAGCTGTTGTTGTAAAAAAATATGACAAAATGTCGCTCAGTGTACACTGAAAATTGTCATCGCATCACTTTATTGCGTGCCGTTCTTGGTTGGGAGATATTTTATTTTCGAAAATCTTGTTTCAGCCGAAAAAAAATAACATAAGCCAGCGTATAACAAACTGGATCAGATGACACTCATCACCGACGCTTATCTGATAGGCCTACTAGAAACGTGGAATCCAGCGATGCCATATGAGGCCGGGAGAGAGGTGACATCAGGGACTTGACGAGGCTGACAAATGCGCGCGGTTTATCAACGGCCTAGTGGAGAATGATAGTTTAACTATATGCTGGCCGGTGTCCCATTATAGGATCGCCCCCTTCCAGAAAAGTCTCCTCCGGCCGACAATTTACCAGCGAAAATCCGCCCCGCCCTGCGGCCGCCCGAGCGGGACGGATTTTTATCGGTAAATTGTCGGCCGGGGGAGACCTTTTCTGGGGGGGCGATTCTATAATGGGGACACTTTTTATGTGGCCGACGATATTTTAATAAGGGGGAGACAAATATCATGTCAAATCCTTGATTATCTCTCTCCGAGTGGATTTTTCATGGGGATACATTTTAATGTGACACCGGCACACGGCTGGACTGGCCGCATGACCTTAAGACACCTCGGCGTCAACTGTTGTGAAAACGGACGGACGGACAGACGGACGGTACTGCACAAGGCGGTGCGCGGGGTCGCCTTTCACTCAGCACACATGCGCATCATTTGTCAACCAACAGCAGAAGCGGCGGCGAGAATTAGTGGCGAATCCTGAATTTTGGAATAGGGGTAAGATCATGGGTGAGATTCGGAAGGGGCCCACTCCCCAGAAAATTTTCCAAAATTTTCTACCAAAATTTATAAAGCATTTTAGTGCAAAATTTTCACTTGTTTTAAGATGCATCCGGTCAATAGAGGGGCCGCCCTCCTCCTCCTTGAATCCGCTACTGGCGAGAATGAGAGTCAGCAGAGCGCTAAGAGCGAGCGAGCGATATTATGGTGCTTCGTGGAGATGCCGTCGCCAACAAACAACACTTGTAACGATGCACCGCGGCCAGCCGTAACTGCTGTATGACGTCACCTGTCCGTGCCATTCACTGCCAGTCAGTCACTCGATCAGTACCCCGGTAGTTCAATCTTCACTTACTCCAATTTGTTGTCGATTTATTGCAGCAGGTCGACATTAAAATGGGAGTAGGCCTAGCCTTGGAGTTTGCGCCTATAAGCCGCTCGTCACGCAGTTTGTTTCATCGTTTGTTACTCCACAAAGCTCTTCAACTTCGTACAGCGGGCAGAGCAATGATGGTCTAAAGAGTCCATGTTAAATACAAGCAAAATGAAATAATAATTTAATAAAAAAAACAGAAATTGCAGAATTTACAGGGTTATACATAATATGAATAAATAATTATTGTAAGTAAGTAAATAGGTATAAATGCGCTTACTGCTACGTACATGATATTGGCATGAAACTGGCGTCAATTAGGTATAACTGTTTTGGTTAAATTTGGGCAAAATGCAGCACTTAACTATAGCTAACCAGCTACAGTTAATGCATACCAACTGCACAGCTAGAATTGCATTAGTATGGTGCCTACGAGAATCGCAATTTCGTTTTTTTATGTAAACTTGCAAGGCAGCATCAGTGTCGGTGATCGAAATCAGGTGTTCATTCATGGAATGGATTAATGTCGTCATTATCAGCAATATAAGCACAGTACTTTTCACTTGATAATCCGCATCAGCAGGAGCCATGTCATTACCATACTATCGCATTGTAAGTTGTAACAGAACAATTATATGCTGCACGGTAGCTTAGCAACGTTAAACGAGTGCACTTCGTCAGCTGTTGCGAATGAAACAAGACATCAGGCGCATGATAGACGTGCAGGATCGCAGACTGAGGCGTCTGCAGACGGTGCTATTGCAATAGTATCGTCCATCGCCCACTGCAGGTAAACAGAAGAGATGCGTACGCCACGCAGCACCTGTCTGGTCAGGTAGCAGTTGCACACCTGAAAAACTCATCAGTTTTCGGCAGGTAAAGCTATAAGCTTATACGACGTTGCTGTGTGTGCACTGCAGGCAGCATCGTCGACCACCGAATTCTTGCGGTCGAAGAACACCGTCATGCCTGCCTGCAGTTTATTTTACTAGTTCGTGGATTTGTAGGCATATTTTTTTTGCAAATGTCATATCTAATGCCATCTAATTGTTTTAGGTCTCTAATATTTTTTAAATAAAATCATCCGGTGATAACGGAAACAGTTAGGCACAGGTTATGGTGCGACAAAAAGTATCGCTGTTGCACAGGTTGAAGACGGCTACACTGAGCTATATAGACCAGTCAAAGTTGCAACAATTAGGCTGATCAAACATATAGCCTATAAGCCTACAAGTTATGACATAGGCTTTGCAATAGAAACGACTCAGCCTTATAGGCAATGTGCGTTTGATAATGACATCAGAGTTGTACTGGGGACATCACAGGAATTATATCACAAACAGGTGTTTGTAGGCCTATTTATACACAACGGGGTGCCTATAGCATATATACCTCAAAGACACCGCTCTCCAGTCTGCACTAGGCCTACTGCCGCATAGATCTCATATTGTATAGCCTACAAAAAGCACGCTATGCTATATGCTTACATAAATATTGTTTCGTTGTCTTTGAATAATTTTAGTTTTCTGGCCAAATAATTCTCAACAGACTGCGTGAGGAAAGAAAAGCTTATTCTTGTCATCATTTCGCGCCATAAGCAAATGCAAGCTTGTAAGCCATTTCACTTGCTTTAAACTGTCGGTCACTCGTTTCAGTTTTATGTAGGCCTACATTCTTTTGAATTTAAATTCCGATCATTTTGAATTGACAATTAAATTTTGCAGAAGCTTGAAGCATAATAGTCAGTTATCCATTGTGTGCCTCCTCTTTCATTGGCATAAGCGTTAAAAAAATTAGTAAAAAGAGTCGTTATCAGAATATAGGCCATAGTGAAGTCTACGCGGGTGGCATCTGGTGGCATCGATAAGCTGTAGCGTCAATAACCTAAAAGATTTCAATCGCGCTTCATCATTCAACGGCTAATAAGTGTTGCGACCGCGGAGTAGATACCAGCATGGCGATTTTAACCTTTTAAGCCCGTCGCTTTAAGTTCTCAATGTCCCGTCGCACAAAAAAACTAATTATTTTTTTTCGACGTGATGGTCTTAGATTTTGATGGTTATGGGATGGCTGATTTGGCACATCAAGCTCACATGAGAAAGGTGTAGATCATTGAGCAAATACTTTCTGAGACCTAGGCCTATTAATTGATAGTTGTGCCAAATGCGATCGGCTGTAGGACATTTCCCCCGGACGTTTCTTCCCTGCTTTTTTGCATACCCGGACATTCCCCCCTATGTATGGTCAAAATAGCAAATATCCAAAAGTATTAATGTCTCACATAGAGCAATATATACAGCATATTAGAAAGCATATAGGCCTAATAGTTATGAATAAATATATGCAGTTATATACAGCAAGTCTTTTGATATATTAATTCAAATGTCACCGAAAAGGCGATATTATATACTGCTAATCTCCAAAAAGAAGAAATATTGAAATAGTCAGCAAAGTGTCACTGTCACTTTCACTCGAAGCGGACTGCATGGGTGCACAAGGTCTCTTCCACCGTCTTTCAGCCATCACGTTGTGTTGCACAGATGTTGTGCAGCTAACGCTGCAGAATCTGGGTGGACATCTTGAAATGCTTTGCTGATACCGGCGGCTGGCCACGTGCATTCTACAGCAGTGTCGTCGACGCCGCGGCCGCATCCTGCTGCAGTGACTCGATGGCGCACCAAACCGACGTGTGGTTACGACCGACCAACGCAGCGAAGCCCCTATTCCACGCCTCGTCCGGAAGTCGCCGTTCAGCGTGGCGACATGCACGTTCCAGGTGGAACCGGGAACAGCGGCGGCGGCAGACGCAGCGTGATGCGCGGAATAGAGGCGCCGCCGCCGCCGTCGTTGTCAGCCGCTGCAGCAGGTCGCTAGCGGCGTCTGTAGCTTATCAGCCTCCTCCACGTCGGTAACGCAGCCGTGCAGCACCTAGCTGCATGCCGTCGACGATGTCAGACTGGGGAAGAAGGCCACGCACGCGTTCGTCATACATAAGAGGGAAATGTACGGGTATGCAAAAAAGCAGGGGGGAAGATCCAGGGGAGGTGTCTGGGGGAATGTCCGTCTCCCATGTAATCTAACCATCTAAAGAACACAGTGTGCCAATTTTGTCATAAAAAGCAATTTAAATATATGCTGCAAAAAGTGCCACATTCATCACCGTAACTATAGAAAATATTCGCTGTCAGTTACATGTCGAAAGCTTAATCGCCAGTGTACAGAGAGAAGGGGTTAACTGGCTACCGGCAGAGGGTCGCAGTGTGGCGTTAAGTTAACAACGGCAGTCTACAATCACGGAGTTAATTAAACTACAACCACGCAGCTCGGCATCGGTTGACAGTGTGATATAAAGTAGTGCCGTATACCACACCACCAGCACTGCCGCATGGCTATGTTTATCCCCGTGCACTTTTATTTTCCCCCAGTCCTTCTTTTCCGTCTTATATACACTTTCCTCAAGAGATTTTTTTAAAAAAAACGTATTATCCGATTTCGTTTACTCTGGTGTTTTGGCGACGAATAATATTGCTGGTCTGAAGTTTCATCATCCCCTCCCACAAGATTAAGCTTATGGAAGCGACGTAAGCTCCTTCAGCGGGGTTTAAGGTGGAAGCCCTGACGGCTCAGGATTTCTATTATTTTCAGCACTCGTTATGCACTTATTATTCTTATAATTTTGAGTCACGAAAACGCGCTCGAGTGCTTTTTGGGAGGAAGAAATGGAGTGCTGGTCTGATGGACACGTTGGGGTGGAAATTCCCCCAAGAGCCGACATGTCATACACGAAACACTGTTATAAATTATAATACATGTAGCTATTGTTGGCGGACAGCTTAGGCCTGGAATTAAAAAAATTGGTTAAGTGAGCCAAGTGACATCTAGTGAGCCGACTGTTGTTTGTTGGCAATCATGTCGCCGCGTGTGAAACGCGATCATGCGAGCCAACTGACGCAGGTCGCGACATGCAATATGTCCTATCAACGTCCCGTCCCGTCCGTCTCACACTACAGTCGGCCAGCCAGCCGGGCAATCGGTCGGTCGGTCGGTCTATCTGTCACTTCGTCAGCCAAGCGCGTCGCATATCCTGATATCGTAACGACTTCACGCCAGATAGCCGAGCCGATAGTGTCGCCCATGCAAGGAGGAGATTCGATAGCAGGACTCCTGTCGAGATTTCGCGCGTTTCCTGACACCTTGACTGGTTTGCAACGCGAGAATAAACCACAGCAAATGTGCACGATTCCTTGAGTTCGCGCCGACTGCCTGACATCTCGAGCAAAGAACAACAATGCTGCAATCCGAAGCGCCAGCAACAGCTAGCAGTGAAATCTGCAGATTTCGAGTCAATGTGAAGCCCTTGCAACCTGGATCGTTTATGCTAGGCGTAAAATATCTGCCAGAGCGCAGACTGTCGTCATCGCATTTCAACTACATGCATACATACGTTCTTGAGACAGAAAACATACTGCGCTAGCTGCTACTGCTAGAAGTGTCTACTTCTGCAGCCATATCAGTCAACGCATGATGCTCATCATTGTTGTTCGAACTACACAGACGATGATGGAATTAGCAAACAACGATTCGGACGTCGATGCCTCCTGGAATCGCTTACATCGGTGTACGCGTGCGGAGGAGAGGAGCGGGTGGCATGCATCACATCAAAGGACGTAAAACTAATCCGGCAGACGAGTCCAGACGTTGAGACGTAGACTTCGGTATCTTAGCTATACGGGCTGTGGGCCTACGCTGACCATGAGGCGAATTTCTGGAGCAGTCTGTTCAATCCATCCAAGATATAATATGCATGCCCCGTCAATTTATTCCACACGGCATGGTCGAACCGAACTGGGTCCGGACTGCGTAAAACCCATTGCGCAAAAAACGCGTCAGTTTCGTTTTGTGAGCCGCTTGATAAATTTAATAAAATATTTAATATGCATGTGCGTGAATGTAATGTTGTGTAGGTCAAAACGTTGATCCTTTCCCGCAACTCACTCAAATATCTGATCTTGCTGCAATGTGACCTTGAGTCTTACCCCATGACCTTGAAAAACTAACCATGGACTTATGTAATCCGTATATAGGTATTTCGGAGATGTGGAATTAAAATTTTTTGGCACACGAGTTGCAACATTCGGTAAGGATTAACGAGCATGCATAAAACGTGAAAATGTGGGAAAACTACCAGAAATTTCATTACTGCAGGCAACGATGACAGCATATGTGGTGGGCTGCGTTTGCAGTGCACGACTGTTGATTGACAATATTGCAATATATTGCAAGACGTCAAACAGCTGACCGGTCTGAGGCGATGTTAGGTCCCGGGTTATGACCTCGATTTGATGATGATATCGACATAACACAGATGCGAAGGCTGCGTGTGCAGTCTTCGATTAATTCATTTCTGTCGTCCTATAACGGTTATCACTTCGTCCTCTTATATCTCTCACCACAGTGTCTGCAGTGTTATACTGCTCAGAATCTCAATCTAGTCAAGCGTGGCGGTTGTAACGTGTATCGCATCTGTTTATCACACGCATGGTAGGCCTAGTGGCGTGGTTTAGCGATAACGCGTTTCACCCGATCAACGAAGCTACTCGACGCCGGGCCTGGTTAGTACTCGGATGGGAGACTGCCTGCGGGCAGGAGAACCATCTCGGTATGTTACCAGCCGCTTAGGTCAACTCAGCCTTTCATTCCTCCGGGGTAAGTAGATCGAGTACCGGCCTTTTTGGCTGCGGTTAAGGCGGGGCCCGTTTACCTGTGTCGGGTGGCAGGTAACACTGTCTGATCCAATATGGCAGGTGACGCTTCGTAGCTCTCCTTATGAGCTATACACCATCTTTACCTTTACCTTTTTACGCACATCGCACGCAGTTGCCTTGCTATGGCTTGTCTGTATGATCGTTGATGGGTTAAAGCAAGCCCACGGACTCAACGTTCCAAGAGAAGCTGCGAAAACGCCGCAACGTTAGCTTAGACCAACGGCATATTAGCGCGGCGTTCGGTCGCTGATAGACCTCGAAACTGAAGATTGATCGTTCATCGCCCGGCGCAAAATGTCTGCATCCAATCGACGCGCGCGCTTCAGCCATCTGCCGGCGATAATCTGCTCATATTCGCACGGTTTCATCGGCGTTATTAGCACCGGCCAAGTACAAATTAGCGATCCGACGCGTGCGGGCGGGCGAGGGAGGCAGAGAAGGTTCCCGCTGGGTGCTCCTGGAATGCGCTGGTGAAGACAGAAGGCAAAGGACGACGGCGGTGTCGGAGAAATCGCCTTGGGTGCCTCGCCGCTCGACGGACAGTGTTATCATAGCTAGGTGGATACACAGCATCAGACTTAAGTTCGTCATCATCATCATCATCATCAGCAGCAGCAGCAGCAACAGCAGCATCGTTACGCAGTCATCTCAATGCCACGTGCACCGCATCAACACGCGCGCCGGTCGGCGTGTTTCTATGACCTCAACCCTTTGACACCCATGACCTTGGAGTGGTTGGACGAAGGCGCTTCAAAGTAGCCATCGCTCCAGGACAGTTAGAAAGTTGACTCAAGACAGTCGCGCGTCTTATAAGGCACTGCACACTGGCCATCCACCTTACCTTACTGATCTTCTGCAATATCATAAATCCTCAGTGTACACGCGCTCTTCTACCAGTCAGTTACTTGCAATTCCCCGGCATAACTTATCCTTTGGTTCTCGTTCCTTTCGCGTCTCTGCTCCGAGAATTTGGAACTCCTTAACTCCTCAAATTCGTCAATGTCAAACCTTGGCTACATTCAGATGTCACTTAAAGACCCACT
>Ga0209367_1010182_pt1 | contig 12641 bp, 8 predicted proteins | sample WorMetLIZISLAND2_FD_187412 | JGI IMG/M metagenome (GOLD analysis project Ga0209367, IMG submission 187412) | Marine gutless worms symbiont microbial communities from Max Planck institute for Marine Microbiology, Germany - Olavius geniculatus... ... | reverse complement strand
TGCAGCAATTAGCCCCCCCCCCTTCTCTCTTGTGCACACTTTCAGTTAGCAGCTGGCGTATGGTGCTTGGAGACCACTGAGCTGCTTTGGAGATAATTTGTTGCACAGATATGCAGCATGGTGTCCAGTAACTACTGGCAGCTGCGTGCTGCTGTTACAGCCAAGAAGTGGTTGTTTGTGCTTCTGCATATGACGTGGCTGTCGTGAAAGCGTTGCATTATGAACGCGCCTGTCACCATAAGCGTGGCACGACGCTCACTGAGTTACTGGAACCAACCGACAGTGAGAGAAAGTAGATCGGCAGATGTTTGTGTGTTTACATTATGATAAAATTTTCAAAGAAAGAAACAGTGGCTGACTGCAACAGGAGCAGCAGGTTTCACGACTATTTTCCGTAACCACCCAGTCAAGGGGTTAACTTGAGACAGGTACTAGATTCCTCTTGAGCATTCAGTCACTTACCAGTATCAAAGTTAACACCGCTGCCACTGTGCATTTGTTTTCACAGAATTAGCCCAAGTAATAATAAACTGACTGCAGATTAACGGACTGCCAGTCAGATATTCTGCCTGACACTTGTGCTGGAAGTGACAGTTTATCTGTCAGACCTTTCTAAATGCCAGTGTCTTCTCTTGTTCATGACACGTGTTGTCTACTTTTAATTATGAAGAAACTTGCAACAGTTTAACGGAATTGTATGTACGTTGGCTGAAGTCATGCACACGGTGACAGAAACGAGCCGAACTGAGACTCGATTCAGTTGGGTTGCACGGATTGTAAAAAGCGAATGAACTGGCATTTCATTTCATTTAAAATGTATTTCGTGGATTTCATTAAATGAGTTCAGTTCAGTTCAGTTTATTTCCATCGCGAGCGAATGCAGCATGAAGGTAGGGCATGGTGTGTGTCTCGTGGAGGAGAGTTGTTTTGTGGATGGTGAATGTAAGTTTGTAGACTACCACCAGCTGACTGGAGGAGACCGGCTGGACGCCCAAGAACAACCTGGCTCAGAACAGTTGATGAGGACGTTCAGCCCCAGAACTTCGGAGTTTACACCATCTGGAGAAAAGGACATTCGGTGGCAGGTTATCAGTATGGCAACACTCTGATATGAGTTTGCCATCAAGAACAAGAATAAGAAGATTAATAACTGATTTATTGATGTGTTTTTATGTGTGGAATGCAGTTTTACCTGCAGGACACAAAGAGCAGCAATGGAACATTCGTCAACAGTCATCGACTCAGCAAGGGTTCTGAAGAGAGTGCACCCTATGAACTGTTCTCCAACGACACTGTGCAGTTTGGCGTCGACGTCATGGAAAACTCGCGGAAAGGTTACTATTTACAACTGACACTTTGTTTTTTTCTAAATTTTCTTTGTCGGGTGCTTACTCGTACACCACTAGATGCCTTGATTTCTTTGCCTTTATTGTTTTCTGTTGTGTTGTAAAACTGCTGACTTGTATTCAGGTACTTGTATTCTATCTGTGATCAGGTGATGTTAATATGACGGTGTTATACGATTTCTTGTATGGTTGTTTAGTGCAACAACAACATTATTTACTTGCCAAATGTAATTGCACATAATTATTCACAACAATATTTGTTCAAGGTGTGCTGCTGGAAGAGCAAATGCTCATAAACACTGGGCATCCACATGACTGTCCGTAACTAAAACAATGCATACCGGTACCCAGTACACACTATGCAGTGTACACTATGGTGATTATTAAGTATGTTAACTTAAGGACATGATGTTACAGGTAACAGCAGCACATTAATACTCATCTAGGCTGTTTTGTACTTTTGATTGTATTTGGAACTTGGGCTTTTTTGGTGGAAAATGTCAAAGGAAAGGGAGAGCTTTTTCTTAAGAGCATGGACACACTGGAAGCAGGAACCAAATATTACTAGTGCCTGTTCAGTGTATTGATATGCCAGCTTTAGAGTGTAAATGTATTTGGTGTGTTATGTGATTGTGTTAGTGACACACAGCTGCATTATTGCAACTATTCAGCTTTTTCATCCCGATGGACGCGAGGTAGTTAGCAGGTAAATAGAAAATGATATCGTAATATTTACGGATTGTCATCTTTATCATAGTTCGTAAAAATTGTTGTCTTCCTGCTCATGAATTTGGGTTTTCTCTTAAGGTAGTTTATTGGTGCAAATATTGTGCCTCTTATAATCTGTGACCTGAGTAAAAAAGTAAGTATTTTTCTGCTGTGCACAGTTTTGAATGTGAATTTTTGGGCTCCAAATGTTTATGATATATACTGAGTTACAGGTACCATGGTGTACTGGTTGTGTTAATTTTATTGTTATACATTATGTAATTTTTCAAACAGAGTTTCAGATGTGTTGTTATGTTTTATATTGGCAGAAGTCATGCAAACGGTATTGTTGTGTTTGTGCTGCAGTTCTGTTGGTGTATCTTGTAATGTCGCCAGTGGTTTTCGCTCACAGGAACTCTGTCAACTTACACACTACTTGCAGGTTAGCTGTGTCGACCTGTGTTTTGTCTACTGTTCATGCTCCGTCTGCAAGGTCAAAAAGTCATGGAATTTAGCAGTTAAAATTTTTATTTTTGCAATAAGTCTATGGTTTTAGGAAAGTCGGTAGAAAAAATATTATTCCTAGTCCTAGTCCGAGTCCTCGAATTTCAGCAAGGTTAACTGCTTTTAATAAGTTTGCTAAGTGAAAGTTCTCCGAGTCCATTAGTATGTTCAAAATGCAGTAAGCCAGTGTCATACGATAACAAAATCAGCCATTTTCACCAGTTTTGTCAGTTGATTAATTGTTCCATTAAACAGTGCTTGTTAAAATTATCTGTTTTTTGTCAGAAAGCACAAGTGCTGCACAGTAGTTGGTTCTGAAAAATTCTGGAATTTTGCTTTTTACATTTGCTCTTTTTGTCAAGCTGACAGCTGACTTAACTGTGCAAGTTTGCTGCTGACTGATTAGAAATGCATTAGTCCACCCGGAAACGATAACTTTCGGAGCAGATTTTACTGCAGATGTTTTTTCAGAAATTTTTTTTCATTTCAACGCGAGATCTTCAAGCTTCATCGGCCAATCGGCATGAAATATTGCACGACGATCAGTAGTAGGCTGAGTTTTATAATGCCGGCTCAAAATTTTTTTATGCGGCTGTCCCCTAAAAATTTTTAGAGGCCAAAAACATGAAAAATTTAGCTTGATTTAGGTCGACTTCAAACTTTAACAGTGGATATCTTCGGAACGGATACAGATATTCAAAATTTGACAAGTATCTGATCTACCATGATTCCTTCCGCATTCGGCGAAAAAAGTTTGATGAACTTTGGTTTTGTAACAGCGGAGATCAGCAGGTCAAATTGTACCCATCCAAAGTACTTTTTTGAAGATCATATTTTAGCCCGTAAAGGGTGCTCTGCCCCCAAATTTTTACATGTGCTAGAAAATGAACAAGTTTTACTAATGCACTTCCCACTGGGGATGTGAGTCCTCTTTACAATTTTTTTAATAGGGGGTCAAAAATTGGCTTAAAATTCAACGTATTAGCCTCAAGATCTTTAGAACCAGGGGGAGTAGCCTCATAAAACTTTTCCACGTGATGTGCCGCTTGGTGGCAATGATAACCTGGATACAACTTTGGGGGCACCGCCTTATTAAAATTTGGAAGGGCAAAAAACGTCCAAAATTAGTTGCGATTTACAACTTCCAAGTTTGACCGCAAATATCTCTGGAATGGATAAAGACGTCAACAAGCAGAAAATGGCATTATCATGATCCTCAACCTCTCCCGCATTGAAAAAAATTGGTGAATTTTGGTCCACAAACACTAAAGATTACGCGGCTAATGTTTACCTACCCTAAGTTGACTGTGCATGTTCTGCATATGCTAATGCATTTGAGTTCGGGCCATGTGACTTTGCTACTGGGGGAATTTCAACTCGCTGAATTTTTCCCTCTACGGACTTACGGCGCCGGGCGGACTCACGTTGGGCTTTGCCCCAAATTCCCAGTTATTGAAGTTTTGACCATTTAATTGGATGAGTTTGTTTCACAACTAATTCACGTTGTGTGCATTTTTTTGTATAGGAAGCATTGCATCGCGAGCAAATGCTGGAGAATAAGCTAGCGACATTAGAGTCACTGGTGGTTTGCACTAAAGCTGCTTCGGAGGGCAGTTGGCAGGTAAAATCCTTATATTAAGATTGTTTAATCTTACATTAGATCTTAATTCGTGTTGTGGATTATGTATTAGCAAGTACATTTCATTTATTCTTCTCTGTTCATGTTCATGAGACAGATGTTTTTTTTCTTCTTATGATGCTAGATGCCAGATGCTATTGGTTGACTTTAGTTTTTCATCAGCCATATAAGTTGGTAAATTACTGCTAGCTCAGTGGCATTGACTGGGAGATAAGCACCCTGGCTGCTATTTGGAGGGGCTTGGCTACTTTACTTTTCTGAACCTTTATTTTGTGTTGGTCTTCTGTGTACAGCAGTGATTTGGTTTCGAGTGTTACATGTAGTGAGATTGATGTGTGTGCTTAAGGCAATGGTCGATGAGGACCGATTGTTGTCAAGGCTTGGTCTGTTGGAGAACCAGCTTAGTGTTTATGCCAAGGTGAGAATTAATGTGCTTGATTGATTAATGCTCACATTAACACTTAGCAATGGCAATAGTAACAGCAGCAAGAACAGTGCAATAGTTTGTAGGTAACGTAACATGTCTGATAGACGAGTCACCACATTAAGCAAAGAAGTTTGATTGTATATTGCAGTTGCTGATGATGGCTTAATATGAACTTGGCACCCTGCTCACTGAGTTACTTGAACCGACAGTGAGAAAATAGATGTGCAGATGTTTGGGTGTTTTTTCACTACATATTATGATAAAATTTTTAAAGAAAGAAACAGCAGCTACCTGTAGCAAAAGTAGCAGGTTTTATGACCATTTTCCATAGCCACCCAGTCAAGGGGTTAACTTGAGACCAGACTTGAAAACTTATTTCACGTTTATTGCATGATCAGTTCGATTTTAGTTTACGTTTCATTTCTGGTAAATGCTTTCATACGCGCTTGCATCTTTATAATGGTGTTATGATGTTATGGCACATTAGAAATTGTCATTATATTGGTTAACACACAGGCTTGTGATGCTTGATGTGTATGACATCTGCATGCTGTGTACTGTGTGTTCCACTGATTTTCAATCGGGGTTCCGCGAGCATCTGCCAAGGGTTTCGCAGCTGGCCAGTGAAAATAACCCAGCGTGCGAAATCACGCCAGAAAATGTCGTAGAAATACTCAGCATCAATGTTTTTTGTTTGAAATTTCGTTTCCTTGCATCATTTTGCATAGACTTACTGTGTTGAATCATTTTTGTTGTTAGTAAAATTTTTGGCAATTTGCATTTTAGGCCTATATTATAACGTAGGTCTAAGCTTCCTATGCACGACATTATTTAACTTCAATTAAGCATTATTGGAAAATGGAAATGAAGAAGAAGTAAAGAAGTACGTATTGACAAAGGTTATGGTTACAAATATGAAATCATTTGGCCATTTACTTTGTTAATTCAATTCTTTAAAAACTCAGCTAAGGAGAATTAAAAAGACAGAAAATTTATCATGTGGACGCTTGGGAAAAGTCCCAAGCGTCCACATGATAAATTTTCTGGGTTGGTGGTGGGGCTAAGCGGCTGTCGACGACTGCCTCGCCCGTCGTGTTTGGTTAAATACAATAACATACTGTTGCCTACTAATGCAGTCAAATTTCATATTATAATTGTTCATTTTTGTCTGCTTTGTCGTCCTTACGACGGCTCTGCTTCATCCTCGCCTACGTCGCTGGACTCGTGGATCAATGCATGGGTTTTCGTGAGTGACCTTTATGCTTGTGTAGGGTTCCGCGGTAGCAAAAAGGTTGAAAAACACTGATGTGTTCTATGGTGATGTGTCAGGCACTCAGGCTACCCATGTGATGTTGATATTGTACCTGCTAAAATGTATTGAAATATTGTAGAGTCAAACTGAAGACAGCCTGAAACATGAGCTGATGGCACTTCACGCTGACAAATTTGGTTATGAGAATACGGCCAAGGTTTGTGCCTCGGATATTGTTTTTTTCTCCATATCTCACAGTGTTTTTAGCTGACTGTACTTTAGTGCTTGGTGGTGTAACGGTAACAGGCCAGACTAGTGTCCAAAAGGTCCCAGGATCGACTCCGAGCCAGGGCACTGTCAGGTAACGACCTTGGGCAAGTTGTTCACACACATGTGCCTCTGTCACCAAGCAGTACAATTTGGTACCAGCCTCACCATCGGGAAGGTAAACGGCAGTATATGGGAGAGGTCTGGCCTACCGCCCATATAGCTGAGTTGTGTTTGCATTCACTGCCGGCTCAGGGCCTTATAAATGGAGATGAGCACCGACCCTACGGACTACAGAGTGGTAAGAGAGCTCTATGGACCACGGGACTACTTTTTTTACTTTAGTAACAGTCGAACTGTTGTTGTGGTTGTCGTTTATTCGTCCGTCTGTCTGTTCGTCACGGATGTACTGTGCCTAGATGGTGCAAGATATGGTCTAGGTTGCTATTGATCACTAATAGGAAGTCGCATACTGGCTTTCATATGACATATAAATCGATGACCTTGGATGACCTTGAAGGGGATAATGCACTATGAAATGGAATGTTTCAAGCTATAAGTGGCTATATCTCTGAAATGGTGAGAGTTAGGCCAAGGTTACCATTAATCACTGATAAAAAGTGGCATACGCCCTGGCAGATTAGATGGAAATCATTGAACTTGGATGACATTGAAGGCCGTTACGCGCTATTGCAGCTAAACGGTGTGAGATAGGGCCTGTGTTGCTATTGATCACTAATAGGAAGTTGTATATTGGCTTTTACATGAAATGAAAATCATTGACCTTGGATGACCTTTAAGGTCTCTGACACTTAGTACGGTTGGCTAGTCGGCTATCCTAGCGACAGCTGGGCTTCTTGTTATGCATTGGCTTGACAGTGCTAGATGGCAGCAGATCATTAATTGATCATTTTGTTTTTACATCGTCTGCTTGTCCATTTGTTCATCTATTTTTTGTGTTTTTGTGATTCCCGTGGTATACTTTGATGGATTTCACAAGCTGTTGTTTGTGATGCATCTTGAAACCGTGACAAACTGGAACTGGTTAGGTTCTGGGATAAGTAGGTCAGAGGTCTAGGTCACAGCATGGTCTATAAAGTGGCATTATATTATTATTCACTCATTTATTTATTCGTGCTCCGTTGTGGTAGGAGTCACTTCGGCAAGTGCTTGAAGAGAAGCTGGAAGCCGTACGAAAAGTTACCGAGCTTGAGGTCTGATGCCTTAATACATTATGTCATAACGTAAACGTAAAGTCCTTCCCAAGCTATAAGGCTCATAGCCAGGCACCAGTTTTCACTGCGAGATTATGGATATGGGGCTAATGCATCACATGGTGTGCCTGTTTACGTCCAGCTTTTCCTGGTACTCATTGCGCCTATCCATGAAGGGATGGCCAGGCTGAGTTGACCTGGGTGGCTGGTTACATACAGAAATGGTTTACCCCCCTGCTGACGGTCATCCATCCAAGTACTAACCTGGCCTGTCGTTGATTAACTTCGTAGATACGCCCAACGACGTTACCGACTAAGCCAGACCACCACCATTTTGTCACAAAACTGAAAACATTGTCGTATGAAACATCTAGGCATAGTGGTTTGTCTACTTAGGTGATGTTTATTCTTGTTTACTAACCACATATTGCCGAAATAAGATGCCAGAGTCTTTAGAATTTGCCACTGAAACTAGTAATTTAGTAATTTACTGTTTAGTAATTACCATTTGGGTGATCTTTGAAAACTTTGGTTGACCGTTAGCCTGGTGTAGTGCAGTAAAGTTAGTATAAACTGAAAACAGTAGTAATTATTGGTTACAGAGGTTGTAAATGATTAAATGGTTTACTGCAACTTAATTTGCTATAAACTGGCATTAACTCATGTGCAGAATACTGGCATATTTGTGTTGTGTATTTTAGTCTAATGAAGATTGTAGTGTTCTTAGTAGTGGCGGCGGCAGTTTATTCAAGAACACAAGCACTTTAAAATAAACATAAAGAGAACAGTAAAAACAGTGTGTTTATTGGATCAGAAAGGCTAATATGGTACCCATTTGAAGATACACAAAGTCAAAAGCTTGCACTGGATATAACATTGAGAAGTCAAGAATAATGAATATTAATGATAATCTTTAACTTTTAGTTGACCATACTTTAGTAATGGTTGAGCTATTGACATGGTTGTTGTCCTTCTGTCCGTTTATTTGTCCATCTGTCCATCATGGATGTACTGTTTCTAAGCGGTGCAAAATTGGGCTTAGGTTGCTATTGATCACTAATAGGAAGTCACATACTGGCTTTCAAATGACGTATAAATCATTGACTTTGGATGACCTTGAAGGGTGATAATGCACTATGGAATGGAATGTTTTAAGCTATAAGTGGCCATATCTCGGAAATGGGGCGAGATAGGGTTGAAGTTATTAATTATCACTAATAGGAAGTGGCATATGCTCTGTCGGATTAGATGGAAATCACTGACCTTGGATGACCTTGGAGGTCAGTACTGCAACAGGAACTGTATAGGCTGTAGTGTGTCTTCCCAAGCAAGGCGTTTTTTATTGTGAGAAATATTTGCAAAACTTTCTTCGATATTCTTCTTGTTCATTTATTCTTTAGCTATTTATATCATTTGGCAAAATGACCATGTATGATGTTCGTTATACTAGGGTTTATTGTAGCTTTCAAGACAGCATTAACATAGTGTGCATGGAATTGTGTCACCTCAGACAAATCGCTTTCTTTTCATAATTATATGTCGGACACTGGGCTTCGGACGTAGGCAGTACGGTCGGCTTTTCCTGGCAATAGCTGGGCTTCTTGTTGTCACTAGTCATTTGGTTCTGGCTGCTTTTGCTTATTCTCTGCCAGTCATGTGGTATGATTTGTTTAGGCCGGGTGTTTTAATTGTTAGGTGCTGCCATTCAGGACTGCATTAGAGGTGTCATACAAATTTTTTGTTTATTGATTGATTGACTAGTTGATCTGACCTGGTCTTATTGTATCAGTTAGTCTTATTGTGTAAGCATTGATGTCATATTGTGTAGAATGCATTGAAGAACATGGAAGAAGAGTACACTCACATGCAGATAATGTACCAGAGCTCGCAGGACGAGCTTGAACAACTTGTAGAGCGGAGTGACGAACACGTTCAGGAGATACGTGAGCTCAACGACAAATTTCAGGTTCATTTGCTATCTCATGAGTTGGGATGATGATAAGAGACCGTAAAATAATGTTGGCCAGTGCCATAACTGACAACTGGCCAGAGAGTGCATATTATGCACCAGTATGGTTCAACATGAAAACATAACAAGAAATCTGAGCTAATGCTCATGAGACGCATGAGAGTCTATAGCAGTTCCTGTTCGCAGGTAGTCTTGGTCTATCTCTATCCATTTTGTCGCAATTCACTCTTTTGCAGCCAAAAATCGCCAAAAAATCACTAAACCCCCTATTTTTAAGGTTCAAGGTCCACAAGGTCATCAATGTTGACAGTTTTAAGAAGCCCGTCGCCAGTGCTTGTTATGTTAAGCAACATGTCTGTGCTTATCTGCAACCATTTTCACGTTAGACAAGCCAATAGCGGATAAATGACCACTTTTTAGAGAGAAACCCCTCTTTGACACTCATGTGTGCAGGCCTCCTTGAATCTAGAGGATCCGGACTTAAATTGTTAAAATCTTCATTCAATGCTGAAAATTTCATACACAGCTTGTCTTGGTCTATCTCCAGCCATTTTGGCGCAATTCACTCTTGAAATGCGTGTCACAGCCCGAAATCGTGAAAAATTCACTAAAACACCCTATTTTGGGGGTTCAAGGTCATTTAAGGTCGTCGATGTTGACATTTCTAAGAAGCTTGTTGCCAGTGCTTGTTATAATAAGCAGCATGTCAGTGCCTATCTGCAATCATTTTCACGTTAGAAGAGCCAATAACGCTTTTTAAGGGGGTGCCCCTCTTTCTCTCCCTCGTTCATGGGGACCCCCTTCACCCATTGGCACGAAATTTTGTCACAAAATACTAGAGACTCTAAGCTATCATATGGTGAAAATCAGAAGTCTCTATCTCATCTGGGCTCCAATCGGTACCGGGTTGTGACAGACACCAAGACAGAATTACTATAGCTAATACGCGCTATGGCATAAAAATGGCTCAACACAGCAGCATTTAGGATGCACTTGGTGTAGGTGGCACAGTTTTGCTTCCAAGTCAAATGTTGACCCATGTCATTAAGCTAATGAGTAATGCACTTTTGGCAATACTAATGTCAGTGATAACAAGTAGCAATAGTAACTAAGACAACAGAGTAACCTCTTGAATTTTCTAGAGAAATAAACACAGGCATCGAGATATAGTAATAGTCTTGCAGATGAAAAGATAAATATCAGTACTGTTGTTGTATTGTCTATATGTTTTGTAACATATTCTATGAAAATTAAGTTACCAATACCATTATTATTCTGAGACTTGTGTTTATCTGTGCTCAGGATTCTGAGAAGCATTTCACAGAAGAGTGCGAGCAGCTTTTGAAAGAGAAAGAAAGTCTTGAAGCCCGGGTAAAATTCTCTTTTGTGCTTTGTAGGTCTCAGCAGCACTCAGAATGATAAACGGGTGACTACTGCATTTCATTTACATACACTGTGTCCCAAAAAAGTCCCACTTTGACATTTTCCATATCTTCGCCAAATATTAACCGATTTTCAAAATTCTTTCACTGGCACATACTGTGAACAATTGGCAATAAAATAGTTGTTAAATATACCACCACTCTTTACCTATGTTGCTACACTATCATGTGATACATAAATTTTCAAAAATCACTAAAATCACTATAATACATATGCAAAAAATCATCTTCTGAAACAGTTTTTACTAATTTTCATACAAAAATTAAATTGTCTAGTTTTGCATGCATTTCTGATGTTTGTAAATGAAAGCAGATGATATTGTCATAAATAATAATTTTTAATGCATTGACAATATACCGGTGATGTACTGCACCATTCAGCAGTGGAGACAAGGCTCTGATTAAGAACTTGTACCGGTTCAAAAATACAGTTTTTGGAGAATACTGACAGCATTTTTGAAGATAAACTGCAACAGCAAAAAAGTGGGAATGTTATTAACAGAGATTTGGGAAACATGCAGCACCGACCAAAGGCATGAGACCAGCAGACTGAAATATTACTGTACTGGAGAGAACATGATCACTGTGGATGAAATAGTGTGCTTGCTAAACCACAAAGGCCAGAAACAAACATATCGTTCAATATGCCAGATATTCAAATAAATGGATTTAACAAAGTGTAGCATCATAGTGGATGTTTATTTTGTTTACCAACACGCTTGCTGTTTATTATTGTTAGTTTTTTGCATTTATATTTGACAAGGTAGTGTAGCGACACAGTTAATGTGTGGCAGGATATTCAATAAGCACTTTATTGTTAATTGTCAGGTGAATGCAGTAGTGAAAAAAAATTGAAAATTGGTTAATATTTGGCGAAGATATAGACAATCACGAAGTGGGATTTTTTGGGGGGTCACAGTATAGTTTCTGTGTGCACAATTTCATGATTGTCTTAATTGCTGTTATTTGGCTGATGCAGGTTGAATCTCTACAAGCAGATAATGACTTCACTCGTGAGCAGTTAAACAATATGAAAGGTGCTTATTGATCGTTTTGTTATTATTTTTGTATAATTGTGTATTGCATGGATAGCACTCATGTTGTGAAATATGAATATTTTGCATTTTGAAGGAATTGGTGTTTTTTTGCATCTGACTGCTAGCACTCAGTTATCTTTTAGCTGATAAATTGTAACAGCAAAATTTCCCATTTTTTTTGTTTGTCTAGCAAATTTTTCAAGGTTACTTTAGGTTGTGTCTGAATTCCTGAAACTGTAATTTGGCAGTTAAATAGAAAATTTTGAGAATTAAATGCCCAGTGCTTTGTCTGTAGCCCAAACATCATTGGTGTACTGAAGTATAATTTAAACTAATTACATACTTAGTGTGCCAAATTTAGCATTTAAAAAAATTTTATTTATTTGAAGTTTTATATTCAGCTGTTTGTTGTGTATAGCAAAAATGGAGTCAAGCAAGATAACTGCAGCAGAATGCATACGGATACCACCAGAGTGCAACAGTTTTGGTGAGATGCAGTATATGATTACATGAACACATGAACATATTCCATACGTATTGTTGTAACACAGACTTGAACTTGCATTATATAATTGTAAGTTCAAACATTATATTTTATTTTAAATTGTGAAAATAAACAAAAACCATGAAGTAACATATTGGCTGTCTTGAGTAACACTGCGTGATTGTTATGGCTTAATATACTTATTCTGCAGTCAGTGATCATCACAGGCTGAACGGTAGTTCAAGCCCTGTGTTAACGGCGACTTCTCTTTCTTATGGGAAAGCCAAAAATTCGACCCCCCACAGAATCAAAACCCCTGACCCGATTGAGATAAAATTTGGCACGGTTGATT
>Ga0209367_1010179_pt1 | contig 12642 bp, 5 predicted proteins | sample WorMetLIZISLAND2_FD_187412 | JGI IMG/M metagenome (GOLD analysis project Ga0209367, IMG submission 187412) | Marine gutless worms symbiont microbial communities from Max Planck institute for Marine Microbiology, Germany - Olavius geniculatus... ... | reverse complement strand
GGTGAAGACTGTGGAGGACGATAAATATTGAAAACAGACAGTTTGCTATGAGGTAATTTGAGAGTAATAGAGCCATGTTCAAAGGAAGAAAACTGAGAGTGAGCAGTAGGTAGTTGTGTGAAAGGTCTATGTCTAACTGCGGGCATATTCTAAAGTTTTTCAGATTGCAGTGTTTCTAACGTCATACAGAAACGTTCTGCGAAAGTGCATGATGATTATGCCTATCTCCGCCAAGGAAGTTAGGCCTACGGTACGTGATAGCCGCCGTTTATTACCATGCAAATTTGGCTGAAATTTTCAGAGAAAATTAGATTTAACCCAACTCACAGGTGATAAGATTTCAAAACAGTGTTTTTTTGACAAAGTTTCAACTGTAGCGTAAAACAAATGTTTTAGACGCATGCTTTTTTATAGGCCTACAATATTCTACAGTGCTATTCTGTGTAGAGCTGTCGAAGCGCTAATTTTTAATTTTAAGTTAACGCATTAATTATAACGCGTTATTAACGCACCCAGGCCCGTCGAGAGAGAGAGTAGGGGGAGTTACCCCGGGCTACACGACGTTTGGGAGGCCCCGCCTGTAGAATATAGAAAGTTAGAAAGCAAATAAAAACACATTTTTCAACAATAACTGACGTCATCGCTAGCATAGAAATCTATAAGCCTGTCATTTAAATAATATTTGATTACAGTAGTGATGAAACGGCAACTACAGTTTAGTTACTTGAATTCATTCGATTGTCATATAACCGCAGTTTAACGGAATATTGGAACTTTTGCTTTACATAATTTAGTAAATTAAATAAATTTACGCATGTGCGTTAATTTTTTTAACGCGCGTTAATTTATTAACGCATTAATTAATATGTTAATTTGACAGCTCTAATTCTGTGATAGTTTCTTGTTGATAAATAAAATAGACAGAGATGGACGCATCTCCGTCGAAAAAAATTAATAATCCCAACAACTATTCCCCTCCCTTCGAAAGGGATAAGAACCACTGCTCTCATGCCTAAACGCTAACATATACAGCACGTCTTAACTGTTATTAAGGTATTTACATCCACACAATATTAAACTATAACAATTTAACGTAGAAATAAATTGCGCAAGCAGATAAAACGGCTGCAAAAATACATTTTAATGTGTTTTTTCGTTTTATGAGATATTTATAGCAAAAGCTGTTACTTAACTCTATAGACTGGCACGTGTGTGGTGGCGACGTCTATCGAGTAGAGTTAAACAGAATGTGTTGTAATTAATAGTGTACTTTACAGCGTATGCATTGGGCCTACATCAGGATATTCTATCGGTTTATTTTATTTTAGTGTTTTTTTCATTTTGTACGCGCGTCAGTAGGCCTATGTAGTGCTTTGCGCGTCTTAGCGATCATCGGGGCGTCCGTCCGTTTGTCCGTCACACCGTGGAGACTCCTATCAAAACGGTAGGCCCCTAAGTCGCAGGCTCTATACGTAGGCCTACAAGATAAGCCTAGTATCACAAAATTTTCACTGTGGACACGAGTTTTTGTCACAAAATTTCGTGCCACTGGGGAGGGAATTCTCCTCGAACAAAGGCATCAAAAAGAGTTACACCTAAAAACGTAAAACGGCATAGCGTATAAACGGTTGCAGGTAGCCGTAAAGACAGATGCTGCCCACTATAGGGCCTGGTAGACCTGTAAGCGAGAACGAGAGCGAGCGAGAAACGTGACGAGCGAAAGCGAGCGAGATTTTTCCCGTGAGCGAGCGACAATACATACGAGCGAGTCGAAGGGAGCGAAATTTAAAACGACACATGATTTTTATGCCGCACAGCATCAACGACCTTGAACGACTCTAAATCCCCAAAATAGGGAGTTTTAGGGTCAATTGTTCCATGCTTAGTTAACTCACTGGTTTTCTATCCAGGTGTTAACTTTAAGTCTCTGGTTAACCTCCATCACTTCCACCTTGAGTAAAACACACTTAAGTTTAAAGGAAACCAACTATGAAATCAACTTCCACGTGATGTAGCCTAATAAAGATCATAAAATAATATCTCCCGCATCATATAGAAAATTATGAAAAAAACTAATTAATCTATACAGGGTGAGGCAGAAAAGTAATCCCGTGTCGTATTTTGCGAAAATTTTAAGCAACCACTTAGAGTTTTTGATGGAATTTTGCATTTTCTCGCTTAAAGCGAGCGAGATTTACCTATGAGCGAGCGAGAAAACGGTTGCTGAGTCGCTTACACTTACAGGTCTAATGGGTAAGTCTACTTCTTCGATGCGCAATTTCTGCTAATAAGCCTATCCATTAATTAATAACGTGAAAAAGTTGCTTATTGTAACAAACACTGCTGACAAGCTTTAAAGAGCTAGATACGTAAGCCTATAAAACCTACGTAGTATAGGCTATGGCGACATTATTGATGACCTTGGACGAATTAAAACTAAAAAAGCGGGTTTTTAGTCATTTTGTGATTTTAGGCTACGACGTATAAAAACCTATTTCAACAACGAATTGCTCCGAGATCACTAGGACTTGAACTGCTTGGACGTGGAACGTTTAGCGTACGTTGGCCTGCATATAAGCGGAAACGCTTTCAAGCAACTTTATAGGCCTATACTTCAATCACGAATACGCCTATCTCTGTGGCGAAAGACTGCGATTTATCTCAAGTTCGACGACAAAGTTCGGTGAACTTTCGTCCAGCAATAAAAAATGTTTATGCGTGCGTACATGCGTGTTTATACGCGAGTAAAGTGGTACAACGCGTTGACCACGTGCGCGCATGACGTACGTTGTCAAGAACGAAATATCGAACCCCTTTGCCGTCTACAGGCAGAGTCTGGCGTCAGGCGCAGGGCAGCTTTCACACTAAGCTCTGCCCCGCATTACTGTCCGCGGTAGCGATCGACAGTATTGTTTTCAGCATCGTCGTTAAGTTTTTTTGTTTGTTTGCTCCGTTAACACGATATCTCATGAACCGCTGCACTTAACTTGACGAAATTTTGCGTATGCGTGATCTCGACAACTGCAAAAATTTTGTTGAATTTTGAGGTCATCTGCAGGTCCGGATTTTCCTATACTTTTCCATTGCAAGATAGAACCATGCTGGTAATAGCTGCTGCTAGGCAGGGCTAACTAGGCCGATAGAGCTCTAGCCTATTGGCCGACGCTGACGTCATTTCTATAAATTGGCCGATCGCAGCATGCAACTGGGGCTACCGCGGACAGATTTAGCCTTGCGCAATTAGGCTCGATAGTTCAGTTGAAAGCGAAAATTAGCAAATCAAGCGTCGCATTCGGTGGCGAGCAGATGACCAGATGACGACGAAGTCGGTGACTTGGACGACTTCTTGGTAGCTTGAAGCTGCTCGTCAGGTGAACGTAGGTCGACGACAAAGCGGAACGGTTTACCGGCCAGACTTCGTTCATAGAGACGGAACGCCAGGGCGACACTTAGCGCCAGCTTGCGGGCACTGAGCGCACTGTCACACAGGTAGGCGTGGCACTCTGTCGACCGACTTCGTGACGAAAGTTCTCGGACGAGAATGAACGCAAACACGCGAGAGTAGCGCGTGTCCTACAGCAAACACACAGCAACACAGTAACTTGGTTACAACTTGGACGAGTGATTGTCTATGGACAGGTAAACCATCTAGGTATACAACAAAACACCAAGGTCTACTCAACCTTCCTTAAGTCTGGGGTAGGTAAATCGAGTACCGGCCTGTACTCCATGGCAAGGCTCCGTGGCATAGGCGGCAGGTGACACTGTGCGATTCCATATGGCAGGCAACGCTCCGTAGCTTTGAGATGGGTTTCACGTAAAGAACATATAGACCTGTACGGCGTATAAGATAAAAACGAAGGGCAGCGGACGACTCCCGATCAAGTCACTATCAAGGGGTTACTATTGAGACGGGTGACAGCCTGCTATTAGACAAACTATGTCGGTATATAGCATTAGCCAACATCGAGGTCAACTCAGCCTCTTATCCCTTCGGGCTAGGTAAATTGAGTATACCGGCCTGTCTGGTTGCCTTTAGGTAAGACGCGATCACCTGTGTCGGATGGCAGTTAGCACTGTGTGATCCCGTATGGCAGGTGACGCTCCGTATAGCTCTGAGATGGGTGTTTATGCGTAAAAAAGCTATCCATACCTGTACGGCGTATGAGATGAATTCGAGGGGCAGCAGACCGAGGTCGTGAACGGCCAGTCGCGACCGGCTGCGTGGGTGCACTGCGACTCCGATGCCGCCCACAGAGACGTCCAGACGGACCAGCGGCAGATCTTCGCCTCGGTCCAAATGACGCAGGTCATCGACCAAAGCGTCGACCGGCTCGCGGGTGTGCTGGATGCCCCACAGGCCGCGGCACGGCCGACAGCCGACGTACTTCGCTATGAACTTCTGCGGAAGATTGTCAACCTGCAGTGCGTTTTAAGCAAAACGGTAATGTATCGACGATTCGAAAGTTCGATAATCCGATTCCGACTAGTTGTTATGTGGTGGGGTGGTGGCCATGTGCTGGCCTACGGTTACGTTATGGGACAATGATATAATTAGTGTTAGTATTAAGGCGCTTACAGATCGACGTAACTGAACTAAAGTAAAATTAACTAAGCTAAACTAACATGGTTTAGTTTTTGACGAACGGACCGTCTAGCGACGTTGTTTATAACGTGTTTACACGATCGAGCAAACATCGAGCAGCTAGCTCGACGTTCTATAGTAATTAGCATGCTAATTAGGAGAGCGGGCGGGTTGTAATTAAAAGGCCTATATAACACGTGAAAAGCTGTGGGCTAAAAGCCTATAAGCCTAGGCCTACATTTAAGCCAGGGGCGGAGTTCCAATAGGCCTGCTTGAGCCAGCTCGATGTTTGCTCGTGGAAACACTCTATTACCTACATAACTACGCTCACGTACGCGTCAGCCAATAACCAATAGGCTCGCCCTGCTCGCCCATTGGTCAGTTCGTCAAAAACTAAACCGTGTCAGTTCAGTTCAGTTCAGTTCAGTATAGTTTAGTTACGGCGTTCTGTACGCGCCTTTATAAATTAAGCGAAATGGAACTCTCGAATTATCGACCTGTGATTAACAAAACAATCTGCTGCAAAAGTTTTAAACAACACTCATTGTTACAGTTTTAATTGTGTTTGTGGCTGCCCTTGAAACGAAATACAGATATCTATATATGAAAATTTAAAACAGTGACGATACGATGCGATACGATAAATATTTGCACTTGGAAACTGACAGACAGTTAAGCTGTCAGTTTAATCTAGCACAAAAGTAAAATGAACTAAAATGTTAAAAACGGAAATGAAATGAGAGAAACTGAAATAGAAGCGTTGTTATCTAAAACACAGAAAAATAGAAAATAGAAGGTTAGGCCTATGGGAGAACTAGCTATACAGCAGCCTGAGCTAAGAGAAACTAAAAAATAACTAAAGCTAAAGAACTACAGTACCTATAACGTGAAAAAAGTGCAAGTAAGTTGCAATGATATCAGAAATCAGTCCATTATATACTAAAGTAAAAAATGTCGTTGCGCAGTGCAAAAATCAGAAATATTCCAATCCACAAGTTAACTTTAAAAACGTGCATAAACCTTCAGCGGTTCGGGCGACTTTCGTCTAGCTCCGCTGTCGGATGACGCTCCGTTGCGCTGGCTGTAATCCGTCTGATGTCCTCCAGTAGGGCGCAGTTTACGTATAAAATCGAGCGGTTTCGACCTCTTCTTTTCCTCATCCTGTTGTTGTTGACTATTGATGCTGCTGCTGCTGCTGTGTTCGATGGTTTTCTCTGCATCCGACTTTCCCGTCGATACTGCGCTTTCGCCGTTCACCTTATCACATTATATTCCCACAATGCACGTGTAGGTTAGTTCCGCTTTCGGTTAAAAATTCTCCAAAATGCGTGACAAAGTTTTTAAACGCAGTAACGGAGAATACACGTTGACGTCCTTGCTACAATATCGCAGCACGCCACGGCGGCTACCGCGGACAGCTTTAGCCTTGCAGAAGTTTTGACAGTCTCTTACTGGCAATTTGTGCTTAATCGCGTCTTATTTTCATTACCCTAGCCGTACAACGTTTATTTTACACAGTAGCAAAAATTTTTTTAAAAATACCTGTAGTGTATGCCACACAACCGTTAAATTAAATTAACGCGTTTTAGGCAAACTAAAAACAAGAAAGCCAGCTGTTGCTAGGGAATACGCGCTACCTACAGTTTATACAGTTCCTGTTGCAGTATATACTAACCTTCAAGGTTATCCAAGGTCGATGATTGTCATCTTATCTGAAAGGGCGTATGCGATTTCCTATTAATGATCAATAGCAACCTTGACCCTTTTTACCGTTTAGTCGCAATACATTCGTGACGGACGGACAAACGACAGACACGCGACAACCGTGTCATAAGTAAGTAAGTAAGTAAGTAAATGATCTATAAAGCGCCAAAGTCTCAGAAAAAATCAAGGCATAGACGTCTCGCGTCAAAAACGTAACGTGTTCAAGCGATTATTACAACAATGTTCGGTAGCGTCCGGTGGGTAGCGGTGTCGTCTTGGCAGTCGCGACTCGTCGCAACGTCAGTCGTCTGTTGTCGCGGCAAGTCGTCGTCGGGTTGTACGAGCGTCAGATCCAGTCGTAAGATGACTTCATCGATCTCTGCCTCCGTGTCGAAGCTGTACGTCGGCGGTGTCACTACGTCTGCTGAACAATCGTTTTGTTGCATGTCGCGTTCCATCACTCGCCTCGCCAGCACCTGCTTATCTAAAACAGCACAGACTGTCTGACATTAATGCCAAAAATCTATCCATAAACAATGTTCTTTTATACATTAGCTGACGGATTACGTAAAACACAGCAATGAGCGAAGCTTGACATTAACCCCTTTCAAAAAGTTTTGCTTTGGTCCAAAGTGCTGTGCCAATTTAAAGCAAAAATGAGTGAAAATTATCTGAGGCAGACTAACGGTGCCCACATTTTTACCGCCGGCCTGTCGAGTTTATATCCTACCATATGTGACTCAGAAGCCGCATGCAGTAGACCTATATCAACGTGTAGTGTTAACGATGCCATGTAGCAAAAAAATTTTCTCGTTGGCAGACTAACCTAGTATGTTTTTTTTACATTTTTAGCTTTTAGTTATCTTAAATTTTGTTTTATTCATGCCTGTTTACTTAGTTAATCTTACCTAGCGATAGGCCTATTATAGTTGGTCGTGTGTCGTATCCAAAAATCTTTCAGTTCTAGTCGTCAATAACGGCGCCATTAGTTAGAAAGGGATGCAAGTCAGCCATCCAAAGATTCACCACGTACTAGTGTATATAGTAATGCTTGACAAAACTATGTCCGTACGAGTCCTATACAGTCGACGACAGGCGTGATGTGAAACAGCATATTTGAGCATCGCCAGGTGATATTCGTGCTATGTACCGTACGCATAGCCACTAGCCAGCTATAGGCCTAGCAACCTGTTGCTGTTGCTGCTGCTGCAAGTGATAGACCTAGGCCTACCTGTACAGGCCTACACACGTGGACGCCGCGAGTGACGTAATAATGCAGGTTATGCAGACCTGTACATTGTACAGGTAACGCCATCTGCCGCCGAGTGAACGCATAAATCACACAGTGTCGGAGACTCTTCGTAGCCACGGGCGCGCCAACTCCCACACGCAAGGCCATAGCCAGAATTTTTGTTCGGGGGGGTGACTTCCCCTCCCTTTCCCCGTTTCCTTTCCTTTCCCTTTTTTCTCCTTCCCTTCCTTTCTTCCTTCTCCTTTTTTCTTACCCCGTTTTCCCCTTCACTTAAAAGTAGGACCCCTCAAATCCAGCTAGAGTGTCTCTGAGAGCGCTGCTCCCCCAGCGGAGTCCGGGGACAAAGCTCCAGCCGAAATCGAATTGGATGCATTCTGGCAACAATTTGGCAGCATTTAGCAACAACTTAGCAACAAATAATAACAATTTTAATTATTTTGCTAAGAATCAACTGACCAAATTTAGTGCATGCAGTTTAAAAACAATAAAAGCAAACAGGAGCGGCGAAACAAATCTAAAAGTGAAAGTATAATCTGCGAGCTAAGCGAACAGAAAAAAAAACATTTTGAACTGTAGTACGCAGAACTGTTGCATTAAATTTAGAAATTTCTAACATTTCTGAAAGGGGTTTGAACCTGTTAACTTTCACCCCCTCTTAAATACCGTACGGCCTTGCCCCACACAACTAAACTCTCGTTTTTATTTACGTGTACCGTGTCTGTAGTTAAATCGTTCGACAAACTCAGAGCGACGCGACGCGAACCAATACTTGCGTCTCATTTTCATTAATTTTATGGGTGCTGCGAACGACGAGAAAAAACGGATTTAAGGAGAGGAAAGGAAAGTAAGGGGCGAACAGCGAGAGGTAAACGAGAAAGGAAAGGAGGCAAAAGAGAATATAAGAAACGCGAAAGAAAGGAAAGTTGCCCTCCACAATGATTTCAAATGGCAACGCTTAAGCGATGGTCGTAGGCTCGCTGTGATTTCGTCGCTGTGCGTATGTATGATGTCTATGGCATACATGCACGAAGCGCGGATTCCCCAATCATCTGGAACAGGTGGTTGGTAAGCCGCCCATCCACCTGTGACTATCGACTGACCGACCGACTCGCTTAGATTGAATTAGATTGAAATACCTTCGGCGACATGCACACCTGTTGCATTACGCTCACCTATCTGTCGTCTGTACACATTCTACAATCAGAAGTTTCGACTACGGTAGTCACAGTAGACCAGAAGCTTTATAATGTTGACCGAAGTAATTTGGCTAGAGGCGAAATCGTTGTAACTCTTTGTTTGTATTTGCCAACTGGCAGCATAGGTCTGGCGGTTTTGCTGCATTTTGCATTGGCTGGGGGTTTGAACCCTTGGGATCTGGGACCCAATCTAACACAAATTGTCATTAAACCCCACAAGCGTACTTGCCAAAAAACCGACATCTGAGTTTGTCGAACGATTTAACTACAGACACGGTACACGTAAATAACACACTGTCCCAATCGAAGTAAGCTTATTGCATCAAATATTGGTGTGTTTTCAAAATTTCTTTACTGCTGTATTTGCTGTAGATCTGCAACTAGGCCTAAGCGATCAATCACTAAGGATACCATCACAACCTAAACGCGTCGCTAGAGTCTACACTACCGTGTAAATCTATAATCAGATATGGAATAAGTCAGTTACACTTAATTGCAACTTTTTGTGGTCTAGGCCTATATTCTAGAGTGGCATGACCATATTTCATGACTCGTAGGTACTGAGATAATTCACTGAAGTTATTATCGTTGCGTAAAAACTAAAGGCCCGGTTTTTATGGACCACCCGGTATGTAAGCTGTCCTAGTCTAGTGACCTCACAAAACAGTAGCCTACTCATCAGCTTTCTGCGGCGTTATGAGTTAGGAAAGTGAGGGGAGCAGAAATTGCATTTTTCCGATGGACGGCTGCAAACTTCCGACGCAGATATTATCGCTGCTTAAAATTCCAATTTTGCCCTTAAAATCAAACTATTTTCAGCTCCAAACTATGCTCTTTTTGACGACAATTTCCTACAAAAAGAAACGTTGCCGACAGTTAAAATTCAAGCGGGGGCCGCTCTTTTTGTCGCCACACACCACTGTCAGCTTTAACACGAAGCGATAATCCATCTGCTATTGACTGTCAGCTGAAATAAACTGGTAAATTAATTTATATTACTTTATTTAATTTAGTTTATTTCACGTATATCACATACTTTACGTGTAATCACCGTGATAACTTCGTCAGTGCACTATTCAACCGCAAGGCGTACACATTGTAATATAGGCCTGTATTATTAGGCCCTATACTGCAAACATTGCTGTAAGGTCACAGCTAGGGCGGAGGCAGCAAGTTCAGATGGGCAGGGCACTTTATGGTCATGCGTCGATGATCGGCAGTGACTGACACGCCTTGATCGGCCTTGCAGGCCAGCTCGTAAACGTAAACTTATCCGTTGTCGATCTGTGGACCGTGGTCTAATCCACAAAAAATTCCTGGGAATTTTATTACGATTATCATGTGCAAGATATTTTAAAATCTTAAATTTTACTCCTAGATTCCTCGTTGACTAGCAATTTAGTTGTGGGAGAGTTTTTCGTAAGGTTTTTAAAACTTAAACCGGCAAATATCGTCGTGATGCCTCAGTCACTTTGATCGGATAGTCTGACATAACCCAGGCGTAACTTTCGGGAAGGGGGAGGGGTACGCCGGTATAGGCCTACGGGTACGGTGGCGTACCATCTAGGCCTACTTTTTGGAATGAGTGCACCACATCACACCTCCTACATTTCTGGCGTACGGCAGATAAAAATATAGTGACTTTCTTTTAATATAGGCCCCACACTGATCTAAACGACTGCATGAACCTCGGGAATTGTCGTTCCAAGAACAGTGGCTCAGCACCCGACTTCAGTTTGGTGTACAACAATATCCTAGCTTTTTTGTGAAAGTGAATAGGCCTATATTACAATATATTTGATCGCAACTCGCAAACAAATCAGAGGCGCGATCCAAAACAACCGTCAATACAACTCAGCCTGCCCCCCCCTTCCGTGACTCCGTGTCACGAGAGATCATTTTGGTTATACCCCGTTTACACGATCGAGCAAACATCGATCAAATATGAAGCATGCATAAAGCTTAGCCTACACGAAGCAATCATTAAGCAAACATCGAGCAATTATATATGTTAACTGGACGAGTCAGCTCATCGAGCCAGCTCGTCGAGTCAGCTTCATCGTGTAAACGGGGTATTACTGAAGTTAGATCAAACTTTTCAAGCAGCAAAGACAGCGGCGTGGGGGATAAATAGTGGCAGAACACGACATTGCAATTTTCTGACAGAACTGAGACAGACAGCTGCAACTTTGCGACAGAGAAGGTGTTCGGTTCTTACAATTTTAATATTGCCTCCAAATTTCTTCGAAATAGAGATTTTCGCCAACTTTTTCCCCAAATGGACGAAAATTTCCGACAACAAGAAAAAAATTTTCCGACAGCGCACAATTTAAAGGGGCACTTGCCCCCTTGCCAGCACCCTCTCCTGCCAAGAGACGCCGCAGTCGCCACTGCCCGGATCACTTGGAGAGCTCACAGCGCTTCCCCAACATTTCCAGATGCAGAGTTCAGCGCCCTCGATCGGGGAGACCCCTTTCGAATTTCCAGAGAAAGCTTTACGTGTCCTAAGACTAGCCTATAGTCTCCGTGGCAGTCCTTGGTGAAGATTTCGTGATCCTAGCTTGCGGTGTGTTGACACAATACCGGAGTGTGACAGACAGACAGACGGACAGACGGGCGCCTCAACGATGGCTAAGGCGCGCGAAGCATTACATGCTGTCGCGCGTAAAAACATCGCTGACACCATTGAATGCGTATTCCGCTAACTGCAGGTTGAATAATTCTCGAATGAATGAACTGAGCCAACTGCACCGTGCACTACTGCCGCCTGGCGAATGAATCAGAAATTCGCACATCCAATACGAAAGCCTACATGCCTGTACAGGTAGGTGAAGATAAAAGTAGGTGTATGCTCTTAAGGAGCAAACCCCTCACAGAGCTATGGAGCGTCACCTGCCGTATGGAATCACACAATGTTACCTGCCACCCGACAGAGGTGAACGCGCCCCGCCTTAACCCCAGCCACTGGCAGCCAGATGCCACGGTACTCGATTTACCTACCCCGAAGGGATGAAAGGCTGAGTTGACCTAGGCAGCTGGTTAGTGGTTACTTGTCGAGATGGTTTACCTGCCCGCAGGCAGTCACCGATCAAAGTACTAACCCGGCCGGGCGTAGAGTAATTTCGTTGATCTGATCAAACGCGTTACCACTGTCCTAGTAGGCCGCATTACTGGCCATGTCCGTCCGTCCGTCTTTCTGTTTATTTTGTATCGGCGTCTCTTAACTCGAAATCGAAAAGCGCAGAAAAGGCAAAGTTGGTGTAATTATTTCCCTCTGTCTGCAGTTCATACGTTACGTACCGCCGTCAAACTACGGGGTGCGGCAAAAAGTAGCCCCCTAAAGTTTTTCGCTGGTTTTTCAGCAACCGTTTGGAATTTTAAGTTAAAAATTTACAGTTTTATTCAATGAAACCTTGTACAAATTACTGCTGTGTAAAGTTTGATTTCGTTGAAAAACGACGAAGTTATAGAATATAGACTTTTTAACATGACCACTTATCGATTTTTCAGCATTAAAAATGTTCAAGCTGCTACATCAATGCAATAACATCGTTGAAACAACACAGTTAACTAATGATCAAATACCAGAATTTCGTTGTCAATGTGAATGTTCAAAGTGTCCACTACCAGCTCCAAGCTCCAACACAAGTCTTCAGTCTCTTACTTTTATGTCTTTCACAGCCTTGTCGATCGGTCCTTGAGACAGCCCAGACAGCATTCAATATATACACCCAGATGACTCCCATATATGATGCTATATGGGCGTCTGTGGTAATGCTATATGGGTGTGTCATATTTTTTGCACCACAAAAAGTCGGTGGGTGTCCATATAGGTACGATATATAGGTGGTATATGGGTGTTACATGGGGCCTATATAAGAAACCTATATGTATTCTACATGGGT
>Ga0209367_1010178_pt1 | contig 12643 bp, 4 predicted proteins | sample WorMetLIZISLAND2_FD_187412 | JGI IMG/M metagenome (GOLD analysis project Ga0209367, IMG submission 187412) | Marine gutless worms symbiont microbial communities from Max Planck institute for Marine Microbiology, Germany - Olavius geniculatus... ... | reverse complement strand
GTCTTGTACAGCATTTGCTGCCAGCCCGCCACTCGCACACGGAACAGCTAGAAGTCAACGAAAGGATAGACAAAACGTAACTATGAGCGCAGCTTAATCATTAGCGAGTGGAGACGACAATGGCAAAGCGTCAGGCCGCACAGATGTCAAACGCCAAAGACACGGCGCACCTCTTGCGACGACATCGGCGACGATCAACAAATCAAGCATTCTGACGACGACAGACCAGGTTTGACACGGCCCATTTATTATTGTACTTTACATATATTGTACTTTACTGTAATTTACACAAGGTAGTGTGCCTACTGTAAAGTTTATTGGCTACTACTGTGTCTATTGTGAAGTTTATTGCCTTTTTATAACTTACATTAATCCGTGACGACGTTTTGCAGCTTGCTAAACTTTTTTGCTAAAACAACACAAATATCTGTGATTTTCTGCGTTTCCAAATTTTAGAAAAATGGGCGAATATGCGGCTGCCATTGAACGTTTAAAATCAAAAAGTGTTTCAGCTTCAGGGGGGCGAGCGTCAGGGGGGCTTCGCCCCCTGACCCCACAACCAGGGGCTCTGCCCCTGGACCCCCGCTGGGGGCTCCGCCCCAGACCCCTGGTATAGGCTCGCACTCTGCACGCTTGCCATGCCCCCCTTTGCCAAATCCTAAATACGCCACTGGTCACAAATAATTATTTTCTTTATTTGAGATCTCAGGTCGGTAACAGATTTGTTTACATCAGCACTGCTGTTCGTTTCCGGTCAAAATACTTATTTTTGATAAAACATCGCCCTGAAAAAGTATAGTTCCGTCAATTTTAATCGATCGTTACACTTTCGCGACGGCGCAACAACGACATGTCCAATGCCCATAGCAGCTGTTGATATGAATATTCATCAGAAACGTCGTAGCGAATGACGTTGCTAGTGTGAACGCGCCTTCAACGTCGATGCCCGTGGTTGTACGAGTCGGCGCCTTTGTGCACTGCTTCGTATTTTACGTCCTGAAACGTGCAACCAGTAATTAACCGACATAAAGCACTGATGAAAACATCGTTTTACATGAAACAAAACGTACCGTAAGTAAACCAGCAACAAAAATACCAAAAGTAAAACTAAATTTTGTTCGTTTTGTTTCACAGCCTAACTAAGATGCCTACTCCTTACTGTCGTAGTAGGATACTGCAAGGCATGGAAAAGACGACTGATACTCTAGATTCAACTATCGAAAGCAAACAGATGCGCGTAAAAAATTGCGGCCAAACCACTGCTGATGGATGGAGATATGAGGCGCGTCCGGTAACTTAGCGGCTATGAGCGGCTCGATCGTTGCTGCTATACGCTACTGGACACTCGGCTATGGCAAGACAGCTACGAACCGCTACAAGCATTTGCGTAATTACTATTTTTACTCGAAATTTATCTATTACAACCATCAACAGCCATCTTTAGTAAACAAATATGACGTCACGTTTGTGTGCGCCGCGAGCCGCTAACGTAGATTGACGAAAAATTGTAGCGGCTCGCAGCGTATCGCAGCCGAAATCTTGTAGCCGCTACGTTAAGCCCAAATTCCATTACGCCGACTTTGCCACAACGCGGACTTGTCGCGAATTCAACGGTACCGTCGCCGATCTCCTACGACTTGCCGTTTAGCCACAATGCATTTTGTGAAATACAGACAGACAAACGCATGGCGCCAAGTACGCGCTACAGCATAGCTGTCGCGCGTAAAAATCAGCAAAAACGCTAAATCGAAGAACCTGCAATCTGGTGGCACTATTTTGTGTGCGGCTGGTGTGGCCGGGAGGCGTGGCAGCGACGTACTTGACGGGATGGTGATGCGGCTGGACGCGCGGCAATGTGGCCGTGGACGCGGCGGCGGAGAGATACGTCTTTGGCTGCTGGTAATACCCGGATGCGGAAGCAGGTCGCTGATGCGGCTGCTGAGACTGAGCGAGTGATGATGACGATGATGACGACAATGATGACGGTGTTGTCCGATGTTCGTCAGCGGCTCGCCTCTGACGCTGCACGTCATTCACAGAGTTCGATGCATCGAGACGCTCGCTCTGTCGACGTCGACTCTCATAGCTAGCCTGCCGCAACATCCCAGCACTAGGTTAGGAAATAGTTCGAGAGAGAACGACACATTTAAACATTTCAAGCGATTACTAAAGACGTTTCCGTTCAGATAGATTATTGTAGTACTGTAGCCTATTAGTTCGTTTTACTGCTTAGTCAATTCGATTTTTGTTAAATTGAGAAAAACTGCATCCGAGGAGGTAATAGTACACCTAGTTCACAGCAAATGTCTGCCTGCTCTGCTGTATGGTCTGGAGGTTTGTCCATTAACTATAACTGACTACCGCAGTTTAGACTTTGTGGTGATGCGATTTCTAATGAAATTATATTGTACGTCAAACAGTGATATTGTAAACGAATGTCGAATGTGTTTTAATTTCAGATTAGGCCTACCCAGCGAAATTGTTCCAACACGAAGTGTTAAATTAATGTTGAAATTATCGTACGTTGCTTGAGCTTAATATGGTTATGCTTACTGAGTACTATAACAGTTTCATTTTTATTATTATTAATTAAGTTAAGTTAAGATCTGTTTTTTTTTATAACTGTGCTACCATTGTATTATGGTGAACAAAGTTGTATATATTAGTCGACTTCATGTATTTTTTGCACTGATTTTAAATGATCGCCATTTTTACACCAGTCGTTCAACGTTCATTAAAATAAGCATTTTGTCTAATAAAATAATCGTTAAATGCCTTTTTAAAGAATTTTTAAGAGGTTGTAAATATTTACCTCGCAGGCGAGCTCGATGGCTTTGCAGAAGGCGCCTGCCGACGGTGGACAATAAAACCCGTGCGCAAACCACTGCACTTTGTTGCCGCTAGAACTTGCAGCCTTCTGCGACACGAACGCTCCAATGCTGTCAATCGCATCGTAACACAATGAACCGTCGACTATGCATAAAATCTGTTTCGCCACAATTCTAAACACTATTTTCAGTCGTTACGCTTGACTGCAGTGAGCTTGCGGGTGGTTATGCCACCCACTGTGACAGACACCAGACACTGCTGTGAGAAAAAAGCAAATTACGTCATATGAAATAAGAAGCTAAAAAGTACACGCTGTAATTTATGATGATGATGATGAACGAATAAACTTTAGTGTAGCGTTAAGTCCTAAGACTACAAGGACACGTAACAATAAACCTAAACAATGAAGTCACGTAATAGTAGTCAGTGCAATGAGACGTTCTTATTCATAGCTGTATGACTGGGCAAAAAGTTCGGCTTTCAGTCTGCAGCGAAAAAATTGCAACGACGGTGATGACCGGACTGACTCCGGCAAACTGTTCCAGACTGATGCACCAGTCGCTGGAAAAGGGCGGTCGCCAATGGTAAAACGCACAGCGCGTGCAGCGACCAGCGCTGATGTAGTCGAAGAGCGCAGCCGTCGACGTGCGTTGAGGTGTGACATCTAAGGTCATTTAAAATCATCCAAATAATTTGTCGTAATATTAAATATATTTTATTCTACTTGGTACAGCTCTGGGATTAGCAATTAGTCGATACGCAAGTTATCGTGGCAAATGACAAAGAATAAATTTGTTGATACCTATTACCTGTTACAGCTATAATCAGAGCGGCAGAAAACTGATAACTCACGCTTTGTCACCGGAATCCACTCCGAGAAATGTGACGAAGCGAATATCGAACACCGCCTGCTTGCTCTGAAACAAACAGCCGCAACAAACATGTCAAACTTAAACTGAAGCTTATCGTACACGAACTAAACCAAACTCAATAACACTTTTCAGTCTGTCACACTCAGTAGCGTTTTCACGTCAAAAATAACTATGATTACATTGTCCCAATTGTACTTGGTCAATGATGGTTCGATTAAATATTAGATAAGTGTTTTTTTTTAATTTTACTGTCGGTTAAATGTCTGAAAAAATGCTGAAATTGCCATTGGGCAGTAAATCTAGATTATAAATACAGCGCCGCGGCGACTACAGAAGTTAACTACCTACACAATCTGTTAACAGTTCTTGCTATTGCACAGTTTTACCCGTATCTGCTGCTGCTGCTGATGATGATGACGATGATAATGATAATGTTAATGGCTGTGATTGTAATATCTTAACTATTCCGCAAACTGACCGAGCCTCTAAACATCTCGATAGCGGACGACGTAACTCGGATGATGACGTCACGCCAGCGATCACGTGGTATCTCTTCAGTCATCGTTCGTGTCGCCTGCTGAAGCATACGAATTCCTGTAGCGAACCGCATACGCACATGCACGTTAAGCCTACACAGTCTCCTGTAATTTACACAAGGTAGTGTAACTACGCAGTTAAGGTGTGGTGGGATACTAAATAAATACTTATTGCCAATTGTCTGCAAAATGTGCCAGTAAGAAAATTTCGAAAATCGGTTAATATTTAGCGAATTATATACATAAAAGGAGAAAACACAAATCTAAACAAAAAACTTAACCTAAAAGTAGATAGCTATGTACTAGCCACCATTACATGTGCCAATATCACCAAACCCGTCACAGTAGCGAGACAACAATGATACGCTATAAAACGTCTGTTCGTGTAAACGTACCCGACGGCTTGGGAACTTCAATCATGCCCATGTAGTGGCAGCGAATTCCACACTCTGACGTCTCCGTCGACGAGTCTGGAGTGGCCTCTACACGTACAAGCAGCATCGATATATGCATATACATCTTTAACTGCTTTCTACTGTAAAACGCGTGTTAGCTATGTTTCGTGTAAGCCTTGCATATAGATGAAAATTAAAATAATCTTAATTTATACAAGACAATGTGTAGAAACAAACAGAGAGAGACAGACAGTGCAATACAATCAATACAGAAGTCGAAGATATAAGAACGTGAAAAGATGCCAGACAGAAGTTCATGCGTTATCGAAGCAACAAAGAAACGCAGAAACAAACTAAAAATTTGGGGCAAAGCCCAACGTGAGTCCGCCCGGCGCCCTAAGTCCGATTGGGGGAAAATTTCATGGGGGTGAAATCTCACCGGTGGCAAAGTCACGTGGCCTGAAGTCGAATGCATTAGCATACGCAAAACGCGCACTGACGACCTAGGGTAAGTAAACATTAGCCACGTGATCTCAGGCGTTAGTGGACGAAAGTTCACCACACTTTTTTATTCATCGCGGAAGAGACTGCGGTTAATAACGCCGTTTACCACTTGTCGACATCTCTATCCCGTCCAGAGATATTCGCGGTCAAATTCAAAAGCTGTCGTAAAGCGTACTAAATTTTGCACGTGTTTTGCCTTTCCAAATTTTAAGGGGCGGTGCCCTCCAAAGCTTGTAGTCAGTTTATCACCTTTGTTCCCAGTGGGGATGCGCTAGTAAGACTTGGTCATTCTCTAGTCTAGCGCGTGTAAAAATTTGGAAACGCAGCACCCTGTAGGGGCCGAAATATGGACTTCCGAAAAAGTCGATTTGGGTATGTACGATTTCACCGCTTAATTTCCATGATTAGTGGACCAAAGTTCACCGAATCTTTTATACTCAACGCGGGAGGAATCGCGATACAAAAATGTACTTGTCCGATTTTAAATATCTTTATTCGTTCCGGAGATGTTCGGCGCCAAACTTTAAAACCGTCCGAAATCGGGCCAAAGTTTGCATGTTTTGGCCCCTAAATTTTTTGGAGGTTCCCCCCGCAAAAAAAAAATTAGACTGGCATTATACACTTCAATCTAGTTCTGATCACCGTGCAAAATTTCACGTTGATCGGCTGACGCATCTCGGAGATCTCGAGTAGAACAAAAAAATTGTAGCAAAACATAAACAACCTAAAAAATTTGGGGCAAAGCCCAACGTGAGTCTGCCTGGCGCCCTAAGTCCGATTGGGGGGATTAAGGGGAGTTAAATTTCCCCGGCACCAAATTCACGTGACCCGAACTCAAATGCACTGGCATACGCCTAACGCGCATTGTCGACTTAGGGTAGGTCAACATGAGCGTTTATAACTTTGTTCGTAATAAACCGAAGTTCACAAATTTTTATTGTTCAACGCCGGAAAAATCGTTCTCGTTAACGCCGATTACATTTTGTCGCTATTTTCACCTTTTCAAAGATATTTGCGCTTAAACTCAAAAGTTGTCGTAAATCGCGCCGATTTTTGAACGTTTTTGCCCTCCCAAATTTTAAGGGGGCGGTACCCCCACAAGTTGTACTTGCGTTAACACCCCAACCGAGAGGCACGTCAAGTGCCAAAGTTTCTTTGGGCTACACCCCCTAACTCCAAAGTTATAAGCGCTCCTTTGCTACATTTTGAGCCAATTTTTGACCCCCTTTGAAAAAAAAAATTGTAAGGGGACCCAGGTCCCCGGTGGGAGGGCACTAGCAAGACTTGGTCATTCTATATGTAAAAATTTGGAGGCGCAGCACCCCCTAGGGGCCGAAATATGGTTTTCCGAAAAAGTCGATTTGGGTGGATATGATTCCACATCGAGATCTCCGTAATTAGTCGACCAAAGTTCACCGGACTTATTTCGCCTAAAAAGGGAGGAATCGCGGTAGATACAAGTAATTTGAGCAAAGCTCACGAGACGCGCGAAAGCCTATAGCAGTTCCTGTTCGCAGATAATCGTTGTCTATCTCCATCCATTTCGTTGTAATTCACTCTTTTGCAGCCAAAAATTGCCAAAAAATCACGTTAAATCAATACTTTTAGGGTTCAAGGTCATTCAAGGTCATCGATGTTAATAAATTTAAAAAGCCTGTCACCAGTACTTGTTATGATAAGCAGCATGTATGTACCTATCTGCAACCGTTTTCACATTATTCGAGCCAAGAAAGGCAAAATGACGTCTTTTTACGGGGGTACCCCTCTTCGACGCCCTCGTTCGAGGGGAACCCCTGCACCCAGTAGCACGAAATTTTGTCACGATAAACTAGAGACCTTGGGGCAGCCCACAGTGAAGATTTCGTGATCCTAGCTTGCACCGTTTTGATACAGCTCACGAGTGTGACAGACAGACAGACAGACGGACAGACAGACAGACGCCCAGACGATGGCAAAGACGCGCGAAGCATTTTGCTTTCGCGCGTAAAAATATTTATCCGATTTTGAATATCTTTATCCGTTCCGGAGATATTCGCCGCCGAACTTCGAAATCGTCCGAAATCGGGCCAAATTTTGCATGTTTTTGGCCCCTGAAATTTTTTGGGGTGTGCCCCCCGAAATTTTGGACGGCATTATAAAATTGGGCCTAGTACTAACCACCGTGCAAAATTTTACGCCGGTCGGCCCACGCATCTCGGAGATCTCGCGTTAAAAAAGATAAAAAACACCTAGGGTAAAACTTAAGTCCTGCCGAAAATTATCGTTTCCGGGCGGACTAACTAAAAGACGCTCGTAAGAGTGCATATCTCCACCAAGTGAAGTAATTTAAACATTACAATAACAACGACAACTACTGCTACTACTACATTGTGACCATGCGTTTATCTGGCAATGTTATGGAGATATGGCGCCTCAAAGATAATGGCGTCACGACCTTGACCTTTCGGGGTCACGTGACGACATCGGTCACGTGACTATTCGACTCGCGATGGTTGACTTTCTATGGGTGGTCCGTGGTGTCCATGCGTCTATCTAGCACCGTTATGAACATATGGCGCCTCAAAGACATGTACACAAACACACAGACACAACGACGAACACACAAAACGACCAATCTCATAATCTCCTCCAATGTTCACTACGTTCACACTTGGCGGAAATAAAAATAAACCTAGCGACAATGTTGAAAACAATACTGCCGTCGCTACCACATACAGTAATTACATGTAATGTGTATGTACCATTACCGTACCGATGAGAAGACTGTTGTTGTTTTGATCATCAACGAATTTATCGATCACGTTCTTACTGCTTGCGTTCACCGTTTGTTTCTTCTCCTTTTGATGCGATAACTCATTCCTTTCGGCTGTTTCGTGTGACGTCAGCGTGACGTCATGCAGCGCCTCGACCAATGAGCGCGCCGATTGATCGACGCACTCGAACACGTGACAGATGTCTCCAAAATGGCGGTCGTATATGACGAGCATGAAATACGAAGAGCGACTGTCACAACCGACGAACAAACAAAACCCTATTTCAACCGATAAACCGACCGAACTATTTAGATGAAAACAGACGAAAATGTCAACCCAGTGCCAACATACTATGCGGCCGTCTGCCTAGCTAAGCATTGCGCTGCGCAACTGCAACTCTGACCTTTGACCTGAAAACTGGCACATATCCGTCTGGGGCACATCAGTTATGGTTTTTCTGTGCCTTTTTGTTTTCCAGTTTGAAACCTGCAGCACGAGACAGACAGACGGACGGAAAAACGAACAGACACGACTCGTAATGCGGCACATTAGGACGGCCGCATAAAAACAATTTCAAGTTTCGGGCATTTGCTGCAGCTCTGCATGTTCTCACGAGAGTCAGACTCGTGATGAGCAGAGCTTTACAATATTTCCAACGACAGATGATTGACATAAGCTACTAGTAATCCATCACTGGTGCCAAACATCAATTGCCAATTGGGCCACGATACAGCTAGCTACCGCATACGCCAATCACTCCTCTGACTTACCACAATGAAAATGCGATTTTTAATTTTTATAATAATTATAAGCGTGTTATAAACATAATTATAGCACAGAGTTTTCAGTTACCTTGGCTTCCGTAAAAGAAATGAACGTAACCAAGACTTTTTCTCGAATTAAGCCGTAGTAACAAGTAAAAAAATAAAAATTAAAAATAAAGCATTTGCAAATAAAGTTGGAAAACATTTTGCAGCATCTACCTTTGAACACGGGTTGAATTTATCTTTAACTCTATGTTCAGGATGCAAAAATGTTTAGCATGATTTCCAAAAATACTTTCAACTTTTTTATTTCACATGCACCTTGGTCTTTCTTAACTGTTTTTTACGCTGATTGTTTTAGGCGGCAATTTTCTGCTGGGTTCCTTTCAGTAGACTAAGCTGACTAAGAATCGATCGGCGCGAATTTCTGAAATCGTTACAATAAAATAATAAGCTGGCACTCAACCTGTCATCAGGCACTTTGACAGCATGGTACTCAAGCACGGTGGAAAATGGATACGAGCGAATGACGTCACCACTGTGTGTATCCAGCGTTTCGACACACGAAGATGTCACACGCAGTAGCTGCCCACTTCCCTGAATGCGTTATACACCACCAGAGGTCTTACATAACTTTGTCAGCGCATCACAAGCTGTAGACGATTTAAACAACTGCAGTGATCGAAGACGTCTCTGTTTTATTGAGACGCGGCGCATTGTGACTTCTTTGTTTGAGTGCGCCGCTCGCACGTCGCTACTTACCTGCTGATTTACTTAAACATTTTTTGCACTGGGGTCTGGGACTGTCACAGGTATAACACTGTTTGATCCCATATGTCAGGTGACGCTCCGCAGGCCTGAGATAAATTATCACTAGAAGCTTTTTTAACCGGTGACCTGCGTCGTATGCGTGTGTATAGTGTAGTACTCAACTCGTTGTATTATTTCAAGACAATAAAGACAGAAAAAACCACGAGAACTGCACATTTCCGAGACAACAGTCTCTGTTTCTGAGACAAACCGACATTAACTATAATTAAACAGGTTAAGAGGTGCTAAAGATGTTTTTGTTCGGTGTTGCAATCGCGGCGCGTTGTGACTACTGTTAAATTGCTCCCTTAAGTTATCATACTTACTTATTTATTTACTCATTTCTAACACGCGTAAGTTGAGCTCACGCGGCCGATGTTTTCGACGGCTGAAGTGAGTTTTCCCGCCAGTTCAACCATCGTGTCCAGACGTTGTTTACCGCTGAGCTCATCGCTGATTGGTGCTGAGCCCATCCAGCGCACTGTGCGAGACAAGAACCTCGTGACATCATCAGTGACGTCATTGTCACGTGATCTCCTGACGTCACGTGATGCCGACGACGACGCAGGTGCAATAAATGCTACGATAAATTACGAAGATAACTTCTAAAACAGCGTTTTTTAATTAAATAATTACTGTTTTCAAAAAGAATCTAAAACAGTCTCTTTCAAGCAAACTTCAAAACAACTGTTAGTTGAATGTAGATCTTACAACTTTTGACTTTTACCCGACAGACATCACGTATTTTATCACACACTGTACCGTGTTCTCGATGCTTTCTGTTTACGGCACTTCAAATACTCAAATCTGACGTTTCTAATAATATGCTAATAATATTTTAAAACTCGTTTGTAAACATATGCCTCTACACCAAACAGTATAATTTGGCAAAATCTACTAATACTTTATCAGCATGTCGCCTATTTTTTGCATAAAAGTATTTTTATCACCGTCATAAACTAAAAAACGCGATAAAAACGACTGTAAAAGAATTTTAAAAAACGTTTAATACAACCGTAATATCTGCTACCACACCATCAGTTTTCCTGTTGTTATCTGCATTGTCATTATCACCGTCATTGTCTCGAGTTTTTCTGTTCTTCTGATGGCGAGAGCTGTCAGCTTTGGGCTCCCTATTCTTTTGTTTCTGCTGATAATGACCTTGACGTTTGACCTCATTTTGTCTTCCGCCTTCCACTTGACGCTGACCTGTATCACACACCATATCTTTACCAGCAGCAAGAAATATGCAACAAAGCAAAAAATAAAGAAATAAATAAGTGCAAAAAATAAACTAATCTTGAGCAACGAATTTGAGTTCAATTAATTTTCATCGTTGATAAATGTTAACGATGGCCATAAGTTTTCTAGAGGCGCTGTTGATCAGCAAACATCAGACACATTTTTCCGAAATTGTCTTCAGAAACTGCCTATCTTATATAATTATAATTTATATCAGATGGGTTGAAATCTAAACTCTACCATACATAGTATCATTAATTTATATGGTAAACGTTTGGACAACACGTCATACAAAAAGCTGCACAACATCACAGTGACAATGTTGGCATAGCAAGATGCGAATTTGTTATGCGCTTGCAATTTTTACTTGTGCGGGGGACTCGGGAAGGACTTGTTGTAAAAATGCTGTAAATTTGCCCGCACATTTCAGTTTGCTGTACGCTTACAAATGCACGTTGTACAATAAATTAACAACCAATTAAAGCAACTGGAGCTTAAGTACGTGTTTTGTTGTCATCGTGTAGCCTGGCAGTGTCTTTGACAGACTGGTCGGTGGCTGAAGTCCGGTCACGGTGACTAGGTGACTGACGCTGACGTGGGTCGCCAGGTGGCGTCCGAGTCGCAGTGTGGGCAGAAGCGGACATCGAAGAGACTGGCTGTACAGCGCCGCGATCGGACGATCTCTCCTCTTCCGACTTTGGTCTTCTGTGCACCTGTTAAATAACACAGAAATGCACAAACTTTTTAGGCCAGAGGGCCAAATTTCCAATTGACAGTGTCTCAATGGCCGCAAGTCCGCACAGGCCTATTGAAATAATATGGCGTACTTTCGTTTTTTTACGCGCGAAAGCAGAATGCTTCACGCGTCTTAACCATCGTCTGGGCGTCTGTCTGTCCGTCTGTCACACTCGTGATCTGTATCAAAACGGTGCAAGCTAGGATCACGAAATCTTCACCGTGGGCTGCCCCAAGGTCTCTACAGGGTGCGCCAAAAAATTTTGCCTCCCCCCGGAGGTTTCTCAATATTCTCTACTGTACGGACTGTGACTGGTCGTCCACTGCCAGGCTGACGATGCACTGCAGAACCATTCCGATCGATACGCTGGCAGATCTTTTTAACAGTGTCTAACTTCCATCCTTTACGCGGATATTTTGCAACGATTGCTTTTGCACCAAATCCTTGTTCACGCAAAGTCTGCATTCGAAGTTTGTCATCGTAAGACATTTTACCCATTGTAGATAGAAATTAATTAGCAATTCTGCAAACACTTTTAAAAATCAGTAAACGTGTCCATAACGATGACGTCATTTGCTCAAAACGGGTGCAACGTAAGTAAATAAATTAAAAAGTTAAAATTCTGGTGAAATGTAAAAACTCGGTTGGTGGTATCGCTTAATACGGCATAACTTGTCAAAGTTGGAGATAATTGAATAAAATGTTGCAGATTAGCGTATATCTAAACGGATAATAGGCGTGTAAAATTTTGTTTAAAAATTCTCAGCCGTTTCGGAAAAATTATCAGAAAACAACAGGGGGTAAAATTTCTTGGCGCACCCTGTAGTTTATCGTGACAAAATTTCGTGCTACTGGGTGCAGGGGTTTCCCTCGAACGAGGGCGTCGAAAAGGGGTACCCCCCTAAAAAGACGTCATTTTGCCGTTATTGGCTTGAATAATGTAAAAACGGTTGCAGATAGGTACATACATGCTGCTTATCATAACAAGCACTAATGACAGGCTTTTTTGATTTATTAACATCGATGACCTTGAACGACTTTGAACCCCTCAAAAAAAGGTTTTCAGCGAATTTTTCGCAATTTTTGGATGCAGCGCACATTTAAACACTGAATTGCGACGAAATGGCTGGAGATAGACCAAGACAACCTGCGTATGAAATTTTCAGCATGGAATGTAGATTTTAGCAGTCCAAGTCCGGACG
>Ga0209367_1010176_pt1 | contig 12643 bp, 6 predicted proteins | sample WorMetLIZISLAND2_FD_187412 | JGI IMG/M metagenome (GOLD analysis project Ga0209367, IMG submission 187412) | Marine gutless worms symbiont microbial communities from Max Planck institute for Marine Microbiology, Germany - Olavius geniculatus... ... | reverse complement strand
TTTTCACATTATACACAAATGTTATAAAAGTTGTTTGTTTTACATATTTATTTTGTGTTTGCGCTACCAGAGAGTTGGTGGACAACAACATTACTCGACTAACTGTTTCAGATTTTCATTCGCTGTCGGTTCTCAGTCTTTTGTAAGTATAATTATTCTGATATGGTATGATAATATGGCATATTAGAATATCGTATTACTTTACGATACGATATGATTTCGTAATACATAATTAAATTCGCACGTTCATATTATTGTTAAATCCAATGATGTCATCCGAGATCGTGATCTAACGACAAACCACTTTATTTTCGTCTTCGTTTCATATCTGTTGATCCGTGAACGTTGTACAAATGTAGCTTACGTGCTTTCAAAGGTGATTATTTCTGGTTGACATGGGTTTTCTTTTGATGCAATTTGGCGATGTTTGCATGTACGATAAAACTAAAGCAAGACTGAAACGAAGAAAATCGGTGCAATTTGCGTGCATTTATTTACACTTTTGGTTAATAGATTTCAAGACGTAAAGTTATTGCAACTGTAAAAAGAGACCGACTTAATTTGGTAGCAGTAAACTGAAAATAAGAAGAAAGCGAGTGAACGAGTAAAGTTAAATGTTTCAACTGACACATTATAGATCATTTCGGAAACGGTGAAACAAAACTTAAATGGGAGAGAAAAAACGTTTAAACCACCCAATATTTTAGAGCAAACAATATGATTAATCAATACGTAATCATAAATTAGTTACATTTGACGATGTCCATGGTAATCTAACGTAATGATAATCTAACGTAATGATGACGATGATAGCTGTGATGGTAAACAGTTAGGACGCTAGACTTATGATGAAAAGGTTGTAAATTTGACTTTCCATCTGGTTGCTATCAAGTGGTTACTACTGAGATTGGCCACTGTCTGCGAACAAGTGAGCCATTTCAGAATCTAACCAGGCACCAAAGTAACTCAGCCTTAAATCCCTTCGGGGTGGGTAAATCGGGAAGCTTAACTGCCTAGTTGAGTAGGGTAGAAGTAGGGCGCGTTTACATGTGGTGAGTGGCAAATAACACTGCGTAATCCTATATGGCAGGTGACGCTCCGTAGCTTTGCGTTGCATTTTTCACAAAAATATAACCATTCTTTAACTTGTTTCTACTGCTGGCAGATTGGTATCGTTTTACTGTAAACGATTTGTAATGTGTGTGTGTGTGTGTGTGTGTGTGCGTGTCTGTGTCTGGTATATGTGTGACAGAGACTTGAGCGGCAATGAGATAAAAGCTATAGAACCAGGCTCATTTCTACCTTTGTCTCAATTACGAACGCTGTAAGTTGCTTTTCGTGCGCACTGTGAATCGTCGTTTTCTATTCAGATCTGTAAGTCCACTTTCCGGATTGCATCAGTCCCGTCCGTGAAGTGACATTATCCATCCACGCTGTTTTTAGTTTTTTTCATTTCCAAGCAAGGTTCTTTGAATAAAGCTTTTTTCCCGGAGATGTGTTTTCGCTTCGCAGTCGCATAATTGTGACCAGGATATCTCAACTTTCTGTTTTTCACATTTTGCTACACTAGAGCCTAAACTTTTGTTGCCTGCTTTGAGACACACAGATTTGCTTTTTTGCCGTCCATTATACTCGCAAAATTTGTTTTAGTAATTTTATTTTAGATGCTTTAAATCTATCTTTTTCTGATTTCTGTGTGGTACAGTTTTTTTAAATATTATGTTTTGTCTCAATTTGTTGGTGAGTTTTAAGGTTAAAAATTTTATGAGCAGATAATCTATATCACGATTAGGTTTATTTGAACTTTATTTTGCTTGAATGCTACAACTGATTTAGTGGTCCATATCTTAACTGATGACGCATGCACTGACCCATAAACTGTTACGATGTTTGTGAGTTTATGTTATATAACAGATACATGGACAGAAACCAGCTGAAAATCATAGTTGACGGCGCTTTTAGCGGTCTGCGAAATGTCACTTATTTGTAAGTTTTTTCCGCATGACACCACTTTGTTTTACCTAAAAATGTGTAAATAAAAATGTTTAAACAACAACAAGTATTTCTGTTAAATGCGTCTACTGCTATCAGTTATTTTGCATTTTTGCCTATCAACAAGAACAAGAAAACACGTATAGATTTATAGTAACGTGCGCACTATCTGCAGTCGTGAAGTTGGGCTGGTCGGTTTGCTAGATTGACGTTTTCGCTGTAAATCCGAAAAGTAAGCCTAAACATTTGGGAGTTTGTAAACTGTTCAACTTATCAAAAATTTGTAAACTTAGTACTATCGCCACAGCAAGAACTTGGAGCAGTCTGCCAGTTAGTTAGTGACGTCACCAGTGTCTCCAACCATTTAAGAATAAACATAAGAACCATCGGGCCATGCATTCCACGCCTGTCAGCAGGCCCATAATCTGTTTCCGCCTCTTAGCCATAGCTGACTGTAAAGTGACTGAAGTGCTGCTGGTGTTTATTATCATTCCCAGATTCATCATTCTATTCGTGGGAAAGGTAGCGTAACAGTGGGTGTAGGCTAAGTGAAATTGTAGGCCTACAATGTAGTTGTTTGAGTAGGTAGACGAATATGAATGAGCGAATAGGTGGAGCTGTGTTTTATTCGTTCGCTTACAGGTTCTTGCGCTACAATCGTTTGCGAAATATTCTCAGCGGCTCTTTCGACGGTCTGCAGTCGCTCTGCTACCTCTCGGTAAGCTGTGATCATCGACTTGATGTTAGAATAATTTTTCAAAATGTTACTACGAAAGTTGGGATTATTTAATCCAACTTTTGACTTCTAACCATTTGACAAAAGGTTACTGATAGCAACATACGAGGATGTCAAAAAAGTGAGCAACTGATTTTTGCTTGTGAGAACTTTTACTTGTGTCGTGGCAGGGCATGGTAGGCAATGGCAGGGGCACTAAGTCATTACCCCCTTAATTTAAGGTTGTCGAAAAATTGACTGAAATGCTGCTTTTGTCGAAAAACTTTATTTAAAATTTGATGTTGAAAAAAAGTCTCTGTTTGGGGAAAATTTAAAAGCAAAAATTAAAATTTTGAGCACTCATAATCTTTTCAGTCTTCTTTTTGTTTTGCCTGCTTTTTTAACCCACGACGCCACTGAGAAATTTGTCAAATTTTCCGCATTTAATTTTTTTGTTATTAAGACTTTAGCTCTGGGAAACGTTCACAACAAGTTTGATTTTTTATGTTTTTCTTTCTTTTTCACTTAGAAATTCGTGTACGCGACAAAGAGACAAACAAACAGACAGACAGACAAGCAAGACGCATAACGCGGCCTATAGGAGGGTTGCATAAATAGTAATACAGATCAACTGAAATGGTGTTTGCTGTTTGTCAGTTGGACGGAAACGAATTGACGCTTCTGCCACCAGACATTTTCTACGCGCCGAAAAGCATCGTCACACTGTGAGAACTTAGTCCATCTATACACTGTGTCTCAAAAAAACATCCCCAACATTTTTGACTGTAACTTGGAAATCAATCATCAGATTTTGATAATTTTTGGTGTGAATATTACTGATACAACTTGCCATCAAACGACCATTTAGTTTCCCACCTCACCCAACGTTTGTTTTGCACTACCTGTGGAGAACACAACCAACGAAATATCACTTTTTATTCAATGCGATATGATTGCTTAATTAACATAACGCCTAAAAACACATTTTGTTCACATTTCTGACACTCTGGCTGACATTTTATTTAGTTGTCCATTTTTCAACTGCCTGCAGTAAAATTGCTTAAAGTGTTTGCCCACCAGATATTTTATGCGAACATAGGCAAGGAGACGCTTTCTGCATTCATTGACAGCAGTATCGATAAAGTTCTGCTCCAGACCAATGCAGGCTGTACCAGTTGCTTATTGACTTTTCAAACATTCCTAAACTTTATCTGGTAGACACACTGCTGCATGACAGTCAAACCTTGTAATAGCCCGGCTGTTGGAGCCCACAGATTAGGATGGATGAAATTTATTGACATTTTTTCAATTCATTTTAACACGTATTATGCTCGGTCTGCTTTCCCCAGGTAGTGCAAAAGCAGACGATGGGTGAGGTAAGAACTAAAACACTTATTCAATAGTCAGTTGTGTCGGAAATATTTTTGCCAAAAATTATTAAAATCTGCTGATATTTCTTTAAGTTACGATCGATAATGTCGGGGATGTTTTTTCAGGTTTTCTGTTTATTCTAACACATATTTCGCTTGATCTGGTTTCCCTAGGTAGTGCAAAAGCATACATTGTTTGAGGTAAAAAGCTGAACGGTCATTTGATGGCAATTTGTGTCAAGAATATACATACCAAAAATTATTAATATCTGATAATTGTTTTTCAAGCTACTGTCAAAAATGTCGGGGATGTTTTTTGAGACACAGTGTAGCATCCATATAATCAACACTGGCGTCATAAGCGGGACCTCATAAATTGCAGTCTAAAGAAAAATTTTTTTGTCGTAAAAATTGCGTCTAACGGTCGTGCTACAACTGTATTATTTTGGGACAACAATTACTTGATGTTTTCCGTTAGAAATTTGCAGTTGTTAGTCGCAAAATTGTGACTTCTGCCTCTCCTACTTTTTTAACCCACGACTTCGCTGTACACAATTATATTATGCTGATCGCATTCTAAAAGTTGTAATACAATAAGGTTTGCTTTACATTTAATTCTATGAACAAACTTACAAGACATTGCTATGTAAGCTGTTTGAAACGTATTATTGTGGAGATGCTAACAGCATATTTTTTGCTATAAGAGTTACCGTATAATGCCCGAAATTATTTGCCTCAAACGCTTAATTTTACATTAATCATTCTCGGCATTTATCGTGTTATAGAGTTTTTGTTTTTCTGCGTTTCTAAAAATGTTTATCAACAAATTAATTTATTTTTGCTTGCAATTGGTGTATTATTGAGTCATTTGATAGTTGGTTCATTTTTTTTACTTTAAAAACACTTTTATAAGTGAGCGCGGATAAGGTTGCCTTCTTGTTCGGCTTGATTTGTTTTATGGCCTACGTGCATTCTTACCAATATTTCTTAAAATTTCAGTATCCCTCATTAGTCCGCCTGGAAGCGATAGCTGTCAAAGCGGACTTATGTTTTACTCGAGATGTTTTATTTCTTTTTTTATTCCAACGCGAGATCTCCGAAATGCGTCGGCCGATCGGTGTAAAATTTTGCACGGTGATCAGCAGTAGGCCGGATTTTATAATGCAGCTCGAAAGTTTTGGGGCCCTCCCCAAAAAAATTTAGGGGTTAAAACATGCAAAATTTGTTCCGATTTCGGACGACTACGAAGTTTGGCTGCGAATGTCTTCGGAACGGATAAAGATATTCAAAATCGGACAAGTATTTGATCTACCGCAATTCCTTCCGTGTTAAACTAAAAAGTCAGGTAAACTTTGATTTAGTAATTACGGAGATCTCGATGTAAAATCATACCCACTCAAATCGACTTTTTCGAAAGATTAAATTTGGACCCTAAAGGGTGTTGCGCCCACAAATTTTTACACGCGCCACAGAATGACCAAGTCTTACTAGTGCACTCCCTTTATTTTAAACATTTGTTTCAAAGGGGGGCTAAAATTGGCTTAAAATTTAGCCTATGAGTTTTGGGCTCAAGGAGGTACCCCCATGAAACTGCCACATGACGTGCCATATGGTGGGCATAATCACTAATGTACAAATTTTTAGGGAGCCGAACCCCGAAAATTTGGAAGGGCAAAAACCTCAAAATTTGGCGCAATTTCGCACAACTTTTGAATTTAACCGCAAATGCCTCAGAAATCAATTGAAATATCAAAAAGCAAAATAAACTCGATCGAGGGCAATCCCTGGGGGGTTTAGCAAAAATATGTGAACTTTGGTCCATTAACGAAAAAAGTTATAGGCGTACCTACTCCAAGTCGACAATGCGCGTTCTGCATATGCTAATACATCTAAGTTCAGGCACATGACTTTGCTACGTGGGGAATTTCACCCTCCCCTTCTTAAATTTCCTCCCCAATCGGACTTAGGGCCGGGCGGACTCACGTTAGGTTTTGTCCCAAATTTCTAGTTTTATTGTTATTTTAAACATTTTCATCTTTTAGTTCATGTGCCGGATTAAATCTTTGTTTTACAAAGAATAATAAATGATAGACCTGCTAGTTTCTAAGACATACATGTAGTGTCTTGTTGCGACGTTTCAGAGAACTGAACGGCAACCGAATACAGAACGTGAGTCGCGACACTTTTAGACGGCTCACCAGTCTACACGTCTTGTACGTGTTTTACTCGTCTATAGTTTCATGTTGGAATAATTGTTACTAGCCATCAGATGATCAGACGATGCATGCGATTAGTAGGACTTCAACCAACACTCCAGGATATAGAGCATATCATGTCACATTAAAACATTAAAGACTTGCAGACAACGATCTAGAAACTCTTCAGAGGTGAAGGACTGGCTGTGCGCAATATGGATGTTGTTTCCATGCTTCAGCCCTAATATTGTCAAAAGTGAGGTATGCAATGTGTGTTTATGGCGACCACCTACCAAAAAACAGACTTAATGCCTTTTTACGTCGAATGCACAGATACCGTTTCACTAGTGACATATATGACATTGAATCAATTTTGTCAGACATGGATTTTAGGCTTTATGATAAGATGTGTAGTGATACACATTGCATTAACTCACTGTTACCTGTAACAAATGGACTGTTTACGGCCTCAGAAACAGAGAACACCATTACGAATAACCTAACTAACAGTTTAGTTTTTTAAAACATTTTTTGTTATGCAATATCTGTATAAGTACAAGTAAATTATTGCCAGCTCTTATCTCCGTTACTTTGCGTTATTCTCAGTACTGGTTTTTCTATGCTATCTTTAGTAACTTTGTCATTGGTACTAGTATTGGTTCAGTTACGTTTGTTATGTGCTTGGTTTATTAGATAAATTAATTAATTAATTAAAAACAACGGCCAATTAATTTGGCGCTAAGCAGCATTGCTGCTAACGTGCAATTTCTTCATGATGAACGTGGGATCGCTAATACATCGAGATCGAAAGTGAGATGAAGGAGACAATACTCTTATATAAAAATCGACAGTTGCATGTAGGTGTGAACTTTTTACTGTCCGCAGTAGGGACGACAGTATTGTTTTCAGCATAGTCTGAGTTTTTTGTTCCTATTTTTTCTTTTACCACAATAACTTATGAACTGCCGCACTTAGTCTGATGATATTTTGATGGATATGTACCTCGACAACTTCTACAACATTATTGAATTTCAAGGTCATACTCGCGGGTTAAGGTTATATGGGTTCTTATGTGCATGATGTTGCTGCTATCCGCGGACAGTGCTTAGCTTTGAACAAGGTTTGATGATCTAAATGTTTGTATTTTAGGCTGCTCAGTAAGAATCAGATCAGTTACATTGATGATAACGCATTCGCTGGAGTTCCGCTTATACAACTGTGAGTTTGATTTGGAATTTTCTGCATAATGCCATTTATTGCTCGTTGTAATCTTTACAGATTTTGTTACTAGTCATGAAAAGATTTCGTCGGAAAAATGCAAACGATAAACGAACAATAATAATGGACAGAAAAATATAACTTCTAAGTTTTAGATATTCTGCACGTACTCGTAAAATGTTAACAGTTTATTACATCAGATAGATAAGTGAATATTGTAAGCTTAGGGCCTACTATGAAATTAACATTTTTTGAATTTATGTAACACGTAACCAATAGTTTTACATTTTTTATTTAGCGCTGAGAAAAAATTCTATTATCGTCATTTTGCATTGCTTACACTTATACTTGTGTATAGACTTGTTTCTGTGTTTTTTGTATAAGCTTAACACACTTCTTTCAGCATTACGCTATACGTACTACGTAGGCCTACATTCCAGTGTATAAAACACAAACACGAGTTGAAAACTGAAAGTATATAGCCTACTGGTTAAACAATAAAATACTTATATACATTAAATTACAACTTTTATTACGTTTGAGTATGCTTAAGAGTAATTACACTTCTTTGGCTCTTTTATTTTTCTTCAGGAACGTGGCGCTAAACAGGCTACGAAGTATTCCCCGAGTGCCGAGTGCTCACTACCAGTCGCAATTGCGCGTTCTGTACGTATGTTTATTATTTCACAAGTCTCCTATTTTTTCACTATGGTGTCTGGAATGTTAATATGTGTTTCTAATCTCATTCCAATCAGGTGTGACGACTGATAGAGTTTCGCGTTAGTATATCACACGGGCGCCCAGGCAGAGCACGCCGTCGATCACGGCCATGAGATAGGTACGTTTCAGCGAACAGGACAAACCCTTAATCTTTCAAATAAAATTTCCCGGACATATTTTTTTCTGTATTCACGAAATGTTACACAGGCACGGCTCGCGGACAGGGACCTAACCGTGAGCAAATCTTGACTGTATGGTTTAGTCTCCGTGTCTCGTTGTGTCGCTTGTACGGGTTTTTTGATTGCAAAGTATTGTAGCTACTAGCTCGTACATGATTTTCACATCATATCGCATCGTGAGTGAATCTTTCCTCGCGCTCCGGTTTGAGTTTGCTTGTTGATTCTGACAGATCGCTGGCATATAACCCGCTCCAGTCGAGCACAGAAAACGCGCGGACTCTCGCAAGCTTCACCAACATCAGAAACTTGTAAGCATTTGGGAGTCTTCACTTCTAGACGACGATATCTCAAACATTTCTACTTCTCCGTTTTAACCTACTTACACACCGAGTACTCGCACGTTTGGCGTTATTTACAGCTAACGAGCTATATGAATTACATACTTACCTACTTACCTAATTTTTAGGCCTAGTTACTTAGGTACTCAGCTACTTACTCACAGTATTTACTTAACTTGCCAGAATATTCAGTACTGAACAGTTTTGGAAGGATTGTATATTTTCGGTATACTGATCATATGCATAAGTAGTACAGATAATTGAATCTGTTAAATTAGCTGAGTAGCTTGCTTGCAGGTTTCAACGACAAAACCCGTCAAACTTGAGTTGCTTGTCTGCGTAAACTTAGGTTTGCGGGGTAAAAATAAGTCTACAGGATACTGTCTTTTCAGAGGCCCCAATAACTCACAACTAGAACACTGTTTTGTTTTACACGAAAATAATTATTTTTATAGGTAGCTTATTTTTAGGAATACATGCACTTTAAAGCTCAACGTACAAAAGACCAACAGTTAGAACAGTAATATGTTTTTTGGGATTAGAAAGGCCAAAGTAGCACTTAAAACTGTCCATTTAGAAAGTAAGCCCGAATGGCCCAAAAACTCACAACAAGTAGCACACACAAAGTACTGTAGTAGCCTTAAAAAATCGACAGTAGTCAACAGTTACGTAAGTCCTTATATTTTTACTTTGTCGCTTTGAGATATTGTTTTTTAGGTTGCAACAGTATGTTGAATGAATGAAATTAATGCGCCTTTGGTTTGTTTGCAACATAGTTATGACACAAATAATAGGCCTAAATGTGCTTTGATTAATTGTTTAATCCTTCGTTATCGCTTTTTTCTTTATGCTGATCAATTGACTATCGAAATGTGACTTGTGAAAAAATTAATTATCTTGCAGAAACATGACAGGAATCAGTTCGGTGCCAACTTATCGGAATTCGTTTCAGTCTCTGACGTCCCTGTCGGTCGTGTAAGTTTCAAGTTATTTGTTTGTTTCAGTAGTTTAGTACTTTTCGCATAATATCTACCATTACGTTTTAATAACTTAACATCTAAATGCAATTTAATGCAGTCAGTCCCAGTGGAACTTCGCATCTAGTTTTTTGGCAAAATGGACTGAATCAATTGCTCCTTTCTTAGCACGTATTATAATGTAAGCAGATTTGTCAAGTACGTCGTATTCGCCACGTGGCGCCACCGATCTCGGCAAAGGTTTGAGATCGCTGGCGTTATTGCAGGAGGGCAATTACATGCTTTCTCCTTTAATTTTAAATTGTCGGAAAATTCTAAGAAAGATATTTTGTTGTCAAGAATTTTTCATCGAAAAATACAAAACTTGAGACCGAGTCATACTTTTAAAGAACATTTAAATTTCGATCAAACAGTCAAACATGCGGCTGTTTGTCGGACAGTGCAACTTCCTGTTTCGTCTAGAGGACTTGTTCAACCCACGTCGCCGATGCGTGTACGTTACGTCTGGTGTACACGGTACAGGTCGTTCAGTTCGTTTGAGAGCTGTCGCTACGCCCCGATGGTGCGAGTCTGTCATCCGCTGGGTGACGGAATCTCATCTTTGTTCAATCTGCTCGACAGTCTACTGCTGCGTGTCGCTATATGGCTGGTGGCGCTCGTCACGTGCGCCGGGAACGCTTTCGTCATCGTCTGCCGGATGCTCTTCCACGACGAGCACAACAGCCATTCGCTCTTCATCAAATACCTCGCCGGTCCGTATTAGAGATTGCAATCCCGGGATTCTGATTCCTGTAATTGGCGACTTCACAATCCCGGGATTTCGGAATTATAAAAATTAGTCAAAAGTGTATTTCTGCGCGTGTTAAATTCTACAAATAAAAATTTTAGCCCTTCCGTGAATAAAATATTGCATGTGCGTTACATTTCTACTCCTTGCTGTGCACTGTGAGTTGTATTTTGACTGTCAGTTACTCGCTTGAGTTCGGATATACGTTCCGTAGGGGTTTATACTATATTTTATGCACGAAATAAGTTTATTGGGATACCAAGATTTAATAAAGACCAGTTTGTAAGTTTAATTCCCAAACGGGATCCCGGAATTACAGTTTTTTGATCCCGGATCCCGGGATTAGAAATTTAATCCCGGAATTACAATCACTAGTCTGTAAGGGCTATAAACATCGACCGCCTCCGATGGCGTCGTGGCCTGGGGAGACAGGGGAGTTCTTTCACCCTACCCCAATGGCTGTCGAAAAATTGTCGAACAAAAAATCTTATTGTCGAAATAATTATGTCAGTGCAAAATGCTAAATTTTGGGGCTAAAAAATTTTCATTTGTAGAAAATTTATGGGCAAAATTAAAATTTTCAGCGCCCATAATCTTCTGTCGGAAGTTTTCGACTGTCGGTTGAAATTCTGTCGGTTGAAATTCTGTCGGTCGGAATTCTGTCAGAAAAGTTGCAGTGTCAGTTGAAAAATTGCAGCTTTCTGCCACGCCTGCTTTTTTTAGCCAGGACGCCGCTGACCGACTTGCATATTATTTATCTGATAATTTATGTTTTGCACGGTAGTGTAACGACGCAGTTGAAGTGTGGTGGTGTGGTCAGTGAGTGAGTTGTGTGTTATGACTGGACTGCAGCAGCCGACTTCACAATGGGCGTCTACCTGCTAATGATCGCCAGTACGGATGTCATCTACCGCGACCAGTACAACCGCTACGCCCTCGCCTGGATGGACAGCTGGGCCTGCAAGTCAGCCGGCTTCCTCGCCGTGCTATCCTGCGAGGTACAGCACGTCATCATCATCATCATCATTGTTATTGCGTAAACGATATCCATAGGTACAAGGACTTAACAAAAACAAGAAATCTAAGCCAATGTTCAGGAGACGCGCGAGAACCTAGAGCAGTTCCTGTTCGCAGGTAATCTTGGTCTATCTCCACCCGTTTCGTCGCAATCCACTATTTTCCAGCCGAAAGCGCAATTCACTTTTGAAATGTGCTTCGCAGCCCGAAATCGCGAAAAATTCACTAAAACCTTTTATTTTGGGGGTTCAAGATCATTCAAGGTGATTGATGTTGACATTCCGAAGAAGCTCGTCGCTATTTTCACTATCAACAAGATAACTCATAAACTGCTGCACTTAGATTGATAAAAATTTAGCACGAACGTGTGTCTCAATAACCTCTAGAAACCAATAAAATATGAAGGTCATAAGTTAAAAGTCAAGTTCACGTTAAGCTTTTGTGTGTGTTTTTTGTGTGTGCATGATGCTGCTTAAGTCAGTTGTCTTTAATTCACGAAATTTTGCACAGGTTTCTGATGTCTACGAACACGTAAACCGCCTGAGCTTAACTCAGTCTTCCATCCCTCCGAGGAAGGTAAATCGAGTACCGGCCTGTTTGGTTGGAGATACAGCGGGGCGCGTTCACCTATGTTCAGTGGCATATGGCAGGTGATGCTTCGTAGTTTTGACATGGTGTTTCCCACCATTTAACTGTAAGCCATCTATTGTTGGACCCACGTGTGCTGGTGCGTGCAGTCGTGCGTGCTACTGCTGGTCGTCATGTCCGTGGAATGCTGTCTGGCAGTCAGTCGACCCTACAGACCACCATGTCTGTCAGTGCGTCGAGCAACCATGGTCATCCTTGCAGTCTGGCTCTCAAGCGTCGTCATCGCAGCTTCGCCGGTCAGCTTGGATCGTTTCTACGGTCACAACGGCGTCTGTATGCCGCTGCACATCGAGGAGCCGTACGCAGCGGGATGGGAGTACTCCACGGTCGTGTTCGTCGGGATAAATCTGTCCGCGGTACTGGTGATTGCAGTCAGCTATTCACTGATGTGTCTCAGCGTCCGGGCCACTAGGCTCGACATTGGCTCCGACGCCAGATCGGCCCAGCATCGCGGCGTGGGGGGCGGACCCCTTGGACTGCAGGGGTG
>Ga0209367_1010174_pt1 | contig 12644 bp, 7 predicted proteins | sample WorMetLIZISLAND2_FD_187412 | JGI IMG/M metagenome (GOLD analysis project Ga0209367, IMG submission 187412) | Marine gutless worms symbiont microbial communities from Max Planck institute for Marine Microbiology, Germany - Olavius geniculatus... ... | reverse complement strand
GTCACTTTGACACTTGTGTCCAGAATTATTAAGTTACCATTGCGAGCAATAATAAGTATTTTGCACAGTCGAATTTCGAGACCATGAGACCAAAATCTATGAGAACGAGAACAGTTGTGATGAGAACAAGAATGAGAACAGCAACGAGACCAAGAACAAGAACGAGTCCATTAAATTTGGTTTCGAGACCACGTTGGTCTCAAGAACTTAACATCCTTGGCTTTACCCCATACCTCATCTCGGGGAGCTCGTAGACTGCTCACCCAGACCCTTCTGGCTGGTGGGGAGGGGGCTTGTTGCCTCATCCCCAAGAACTCCACCCCTGCTCTTGATCTTTAGGCTCGATTTTCAGCTCTTTGAGCCACTGCCCCTTCCAACTCTAATTTCTGGCTATGCTTATGACAGTTGAATGACAAATAAAATTGTGGCCTTGGTTTTGTAATTTTAGGTCTGGCCTTGGTTTCAATGCTTGGCAATTAGTAACTTGTATTGAATGTGCTGTGCATGATGCAGTTAACTTTTTTGCGAAATAGAGATTTAAGCTTAGATTATTACTGATAGGTATTTAACATAATTTATTTAGGCCTGTGTCTTCTTCTGATAAGTAGTTGACATATTTATTTATGTGTTCTTGTTTCAGAGCCACAGTTATACAGGATCGAGTCTGGTACAAAGACGATGGAGCACTGACGAAAGTACTCTGTCCAGAACAGGCTGATGATGGTAGTAATGTGGACAACATTCATACTGCTGGCAGCTCCTCGAAGGTTGACTGCTGTGCTTGTGGTACGGCCAGGTACCAGCTGACATTTCGTGGTGTCTGGTCTCAGAGTATTCATCAGAATGACGTCGTGAACATGTCTCAGTTTCGCTGGTCATCACTGGTTGGCTCGTCGCACAGCAAACACTACATGATGTGGCGCTTCAACACACTGGCTTCAAGAGGCGTCAGAGATATCTGCCAGCACGAAGACACTCGAGCTCTGGAGGATGAAATCAGGCATCAGGTTAATTGTGATTTTGCTCTTGTAGCAAAAAAGTATTTTCATTTTTTTTACTGCTACACCAGATGCACTGATTTTGTAATGGATGCTATTATAGTAAATAATGGAAGTTATAATAAGTAAGTAAGTAAGTAAGTAAGTGGTCAGCATTTGTAGTGTGCTGTCACTTCACTATAGCCCTTGATCACCCTGGTGGGCTGAGGGCATTGCCTGAGGTGTACTATATGCAAGGATGTGCGCAAGATTTCTGAGCCGAGACCGAGACGAGACGTTGCAGCTTCCGAGACGCTGGCCGAGACCTTGAAGCTCTCGAGACTTTCGAGAGTCTTGGGAGTTTTAACATCTCGCCGAGATGTTTTCCGTGACGTATGGTGAAACACATTGACAATGAAAAAAAATTCTATGGATTAATTAACTTGCACCATGGTAAGCGCTTTCTATTTGTGATATTGTGGGTTTTTGCACTTTATTTTGACAATTATCACTAAATAATTAACGGCTTGCACCATAAAGAATTGCAACTGCAGTGCTGTAGACATGAGCCACTATGTTTATCGCAATTTGCAAGCAACTGAAATTAGTAAATTACAGCTGTAGTTTACTCATTTCAGTTGCTTGCAGAAGGTATACGTCATCTACATTTGGCTGATCGTATTCGTTCTGACATAATACACTTTATCTTTATTGTGACTAGGTCACTGATGAAAAAAAAAACTGACAACACATAGGCTTAATTCTGCTTTATGATAAATAAGTAAATGAAAGAGTAAAAACACTGTAAACGAATATGTCTAAGCCACAAATGTCATGCTGGTCAGTATCGCTCGAACTGCAGCTACAGTATGCACGCCGTGCGCCTGCACAAAACGTCTCAACAAGACGCAATGGCCTGAGACCCGAGACGAGACCTACTTGGCCGAGACCGAGATATATTGCTCCAAGACCGAGACGAGACCGAGATGTTGAGGATTTTGTTCAAGACGAGACGTTAGTATGTCTCGAGACCGTCTCGAGATCGAGACTTCTCGACTGAGACCACATCTCTGACCATATGTCAAAGCAGTTTGAATTGCAGTTCATGTGGTTTTGTATTGACTTGTTTGTTTTGCCATCCACAAGTGTCTATTTTTTATTTCTGTATTTGATGTAGTGGCATTTAATCTTGATATGCCACTTGTTCTATAGGCCAAAAATTGTAATTTCCTAGATAAACGGTAAAGACAAAGTGATTAGGTTATTTTGAGACAGTGGCTGAGGTCAAGTTTTGCTGAGACTTTTTGTCTAAGACCAAAGTTTGGTCTAAGACCAAAGTCAAGACCAAATTGTTCGTATTAGCAAACGTTGTCAGCGAAACTTGACCTCAATCTGGCTACTGCTGATATGCGGTGGCGGTGGGTTCTTCTTAATATGTGTAGTTGTGGTGTGATGAAATATGTCTTGCAGAGTTCAAACATCCGAACAGTGATCAAGACGCCTGGAATGCACTGGACGACGAGAGGACACAGTTTGAGGCAGCAGCGCTGGGCGCATTTCAGCGTCGACCGCAAACATCATCTTCTGTCAGTCTTGTCTCGTCTCAGCCCCAGCCCTGACTGGTGTGTAGGAGTCTCAGCCCTCGATCTGTGCCTCGATAACTGCACCTGGCTTGCCGACACCTCTGTACAACTGTTTGCGTGGGACGTTGGAGTCAGTGACAATGTCGACTCATCGGAGGAGAAGGAAACTCAGCGAAATTACCCGGCTCGACCAATTCGCCGTCTTTCAGCAGCAGCAGCAGCACGTGCCAATGGTGCACCACGTTTGCCATTTCGTAGCAGCAAACAGGCGGAGCCGGTAGCGGTGCTGCGGCTGCATCGGTTCAGCCCATATCCACAAGAAGACGATGGTGACGGTGATGATGCAGCATGCAGCGGTGCAGTAGTCAAAGATCAGGCAGGAACGTCCAAGGATGTGGGCAATCTTGCACCCACAGAAAAAAGCCATGTCTGGCGCCAGAACCCGTGCATGATGGGTTCCTGGGGTCCATGGAGTGGATGCTCAGCCAGCTGCGGAGGATCTGGCACCAGGACCAGGACTAGAACTGCTGTCAAAGGGATCGGCTCATGCGACGCTGATCCACTCAAGACAACGAGCTCGGAGCCATGTACAACTGCTGGCAAGGACTGTGAGGCCCACCGGGGGTGTGAGATGAGCGAGTGGTCTGAATGGTCGGCTTGCAGAGATGGGCTGGTACTCTGCTCTCCCGACGACGACCATGCCCACGTCGGAACTTGCTCTCGGCATCGAAGCCGCTCTTTCCGACACCCGGGAGCCGAGGTGTTCTGCACGCAGAGTCTAACGAATGAGGAACCATGTCAGCCAGCGTCAGTTTTTGCTGCATTTGACTCAGATGTAATGTCCAGGTGTTTTTCCGCAGCTGACGCCGGTCCGTGCACAAAAAACCTTCTGCGTTGGTACTACGACGCCGCTCGGAGCACCTGTCAAACTTTCCTCTATGGCGGGTGTCGCGGAAATGCTAACCGCTATGTCACCAAGAAAGACTGCATGCAGTCTTGTAGGCACTATGAGGAAAACGTGGCAGCAGAGGATGATATGGACGACGGTGTTAAAACATCAGATACTGGGAGGACGAGTAGGAAGATCTATCTCACTGAGGGAACTCCCACTGAAGCCATGAAGTCCTACACGGTTAAACCGGCGGATGGGAACGTTTCGGACTGTGTCACGTCGCCATGGTCAGCATGGACTGACTGTTCTGTCACGTGCGGAACGAACGGAGTTCGCACTCGTCGGCGGACAGTCAGTCGACAGGCGCGGGGAGGCGGGAGAGAATGCCCTCGAAGGAGGAAGCTGGTTCGTCATAGAAGATGCTCAAAGATGCCGGCGTGCGAGTCCGACGACTGCCGGTACAGCGACTGGTCGCCGTGGTCGCCGTGTGCACGGTCCTGTGGCGACGACACGGTGCAGGAACGAGTACGACGCCGAGTGCAGGGAATTGCTGGTTTGTCTCCACGGCGCTCTGCACTGCGGTGTCCTTACGTGAAGCTACAGCGCCGGCTCTGCTCTCTGCCGCAGTGCTTCATCAACTAGGCCTAGTCAGTTCTTGTCCGTTAATTCAGTGTTCACCCGCGCCGGAATTAACTGCTAGGCTTAGGCATAGGGGTAGGGTTAATGTTTGGGATAGGGTTAGGCTTGAGGTTAGGGTTAGGGTTAGCATTAACAAAAATAATTCGGGTGCGGGTGAATTAACAGACAAGTATTGCGTAGTCACCTACTCATCTTCTAATGAGAGAGTGCCCACATGTGCGACAGAATCTCGCGACAAAAACTGGGTGGGGCTACGTGCGGTGCAGCTGCCAATCAACTCGAGTTTGGCAGCGCCATCGCACTGGTGGCATTTGATGCGGTGGCGCTGCCAAACCCGAGTTGATTGACAACTGCACTGTACGTAGCCCCACCCTATTTTTGTCGCATGTGACGTACTATCGCACGTTTCGACACCCTCTTACGGTTCTCTGCCTCCAAAGACGGATGTGATGTTTTTCGTTTTTAGGCCTGTGAGCCACTGGCGGTTATAGGTTCCTACTACCACGCTCGTCACGCCACTTCCCCCCTTTTCCAGCAGCTGGAAAAGGGGTAGGGGATGGCGTGACAAGCTTGGTAGTAGGAACCTATAATAGAAGTCTGAGGGCTTAGCCCCCAGCTGGGTCCAGAGGCAGACTCTCCTGATCAGGGATCAGATGAAACCAAAGGCATTTTGGCAATCATGTGCATAATTTCCGCTTAAATATTTCATTTTTTATAAATATTTCCGTCATGTTTGCATGCTACTCCAAAGGAATGTGGCCCTATTGGCCACTGCATATGACTGAAAGGGGGGCCATGGTCAGAATGCCCCCACCCTTCCCCTGGATCTGCCACTGCTGTGAGCAGTTAGTTATCATTTTTGTTGATTCCTTCAAACTATCATGTACGTTATACATACATTTAATTCCAGTGTATGTGTTATGAATCAGTAACTTGCGTGCGTAACTTTAAATCAATGTTTTGTTATTGTTTGTTGTCGTATTATTTTGCATTTTCGGAACTGGATCTCCATTTTTATACGAGTCTGGCTTTTTTAACGGGCCATACCGACTTGCTTGTGATAATAACCAAGAATAAATGACTTTTTGTATTTTTTTATTGTGTAGTAACTAGTCGTTGACATTTCTATTGCATTTGTTTTGTTTATATAGGCCTACAGTCATGTATATGAGTTTGGCTTTTCAGTCAGAATGAGCAATGTCCCCCGGTTGCTGCTAGAAAGGCATTATTTGTCAATCAAAAGTGAGACTTTTTCGTTTTTTTGGCATTTCCAGTATTTGCATTGCTCATCTTAATTTCAGCCATGACTTGAGTTACACGCGGCAACACGCCCATTCAGCAAATTCAAATATAATTTCATTGCTTTCGCTTTTTCTTGCAAGTATGATTTTTTTGACATTTTGAACTTTAGGAAAATGGCATATTAGCTATTTTTGCCTTCACAAATTTTTTTTCTACGTTCTTCATTGTTTTTGAGTTAAGAAGAGACAGACAGACGAGCAGGATTCGTAACGTGGCCTAATGAACAGCATGATAATATTTGTCATAAGCCTACATTACAGTTCTCAGTCTGCAAATTTACGTTTTACTCATCAGAAGTGTGATATTTAAGTAACCTAGGGCATTATGTACTCATTAACAAAGTTTTAACACAGTATTTAGTTCAGCAGAATTAATTAATTTAATTCTTTAATTCTCCTTTAAATAAATTTTCAGCTGATTGCTTATTGAAGATTCCAAAGCCTGTTGAAACATTCGTTATATTTGGTCTGTTGCATATAAAGCTATTTTCTAATTTTTAATGTTAGTTGAATTCAAACCGTTTTTGGTCTGTTAAGTTCTCTTGTGTGTGATATAAAATGTGAGTATGCTACGGAATAACACATTCAGAACAAAAAAAGGATAAACAATGGCTGTAGCTGTTTATATTGCTCAAGACTCAAGCCAGCCTTTTCTAATATCGAGGGTAGAATGGCAATACATCGTAGCTACATGTATGGCAGAACAGTTCTACAAACTACAGTGTTCTTCAAAATGCTACTGAAATATTTATCTTGTTAAAATATGAAATAATAACAATTATTGCTGTCAACGTGTTAATTTTTCAACGCTGCATTAACGCATAATTAATATTGCTGATATTGTAGTGGACTACATCGAGAGGGTGACTGGAATGACGACCGACGAATTCGTAGCTGTGTCGCAGGACCGTGACAGTAATGATGGAATGGCAACAAAGCAATTTGTAATTACTGGAATATTATTTGATTGTCAAATAACTGCGGTTTAATGGAAATAAACTCCTGCTTCATTTACTAAATTTACTGTAAATTTCAAGAATTCTTTAATGTGTCAAGTCAACACGTTAATTCGACAGCTCTGATAACAAGCAAATCTGGATGTTATTTATCAACAAACTTTCCAAACAACATTAAAAATACTGTGGAATAAGTCAGGAAAAATGTGTGGCTTAGATAGTTGTTTCCAATTTACTTGAAATGTCATAAACAGCAGATGAGACGTTTTGCCAATCTACCCTCGATATGTGCAGACTGTCTAGCAAAATCACCCGTGTAGTTCACGATTTTTGACGTTATTTTAAACCAAATTTTATATTTCTCAGTGACTATTTCTCTCCTCTTCAATTTTTTCCCAGTACAGTTGACAATTTACATGCAACTTAAGATTTAACTGAGTTGTCAGCCTGTCACGTTAAGTTTACTGCATCATGCTTCAAATATGAGCCATAATAATATTGCTCCACTCAGTCTCTTAGGAACATCAAAATATGACGTCTAGAAATGCTGACAAGTTATCTTTACACTTTAAACGTCCAGTGCTCCTATTTGACACACTCGGTGGAACAATTTCTTTGTATGCACATTTCCAATCAACAGCAGAGCAACAACTGAAGTACCACAGCAACATTTCTGCCAAGTAAAGTAAAAAATTACTGGATGTGCAACTTATTCTTACATTCTCGAAAATTAAAGGTGTTCATGGTAATATAGCAGTAAAAATACATAAGACTGGATGATAAAGAGTTAACATTTACAACTGACATGGTAATTAGTGGCATTTGTGCAGAACCCCACAACGCAAAACAGTCCGGGTCCACATGTATTCCCATAGGATCTGCTTGTTAAAATTGATTTTTTTTTGTACATTTTCAGTTAGCTTTGGTGAAATGATTTTGAAAAATAATGGTGTACAAATTTGCTCCACCTTTGGTGACCTTCTGTTGCTATGACAACCAAAAGTCCTTAGCTACAAGCTTAGTGTGCCTATAACACAGATAATAAAAGTCTAAATGTGTTAAATACCATGGCTGTTATAAGCTGTTGCCTTTTTTATGAAACACTGTGTATATAAGGGATGTAGGGTTAGGGTTAGACGTTAGGCTTAGCTATTGCAGACCCTTCCCCGGGCCAACACATGATTACTACAGTACATCAACTTATTTACAAAGTTAAAAATACACGGTATGAAAAGAACACTAAAACTGATAATACAAAATGCACAATTATTATTAGAAGAAATATACTAAATCCAGCACTCTTATATATTATTGTTGTATACTACTGTACACAGAGCATAATTCTACACCTCATTCACAAGTTCACAATGTCGTATGAAACATCATTAAAGAAACAACAAAATACCGGAGTGACATTTACTGGCATCTCTGGATAGCAGACATGGCATACAGCCTGCGATACTTCCAGAGTTCAACTTTTGAAGAACCTTACTAAAATGCAAATACTTCGAAAAAACAGATTGGTATGAAATTGAAAGCAGCAGCAGTAATTCCAGCACTTCGATTGCCAAAAAAATGCTGATTTGAACCAAGTCGCTGAATACCTCTGGTGACTGGTGAATAAAATTTATAAGCTTTATAAATTCTTCATAAACCACGATTTGTTCCTATAAGGCTTCTCCCCTAGCCAGACTTTTTCACAACCTCCGAAATTCGTTAAATCACACACTATATATCAGGCCTACGGTCACAGTTAGACAAAGGTGATGTCAGCCATTTTCACTGGAAGCTGCAGTCCAATGTTCTATAGTACAGCAAAGACCATTTACAATAAAACGAGGTCTACACAAAATTGCCATGATCAAAAAATGGGTCGTCAAATACGCGACTGCAAGGACATCCGTACATAACCACATTTCAACGCACATACATTCATCTGTGATGTTAAAAAGTCCATTCGGTGCAATGTTCTTTTTCATATACACGGTTCAACGTAGTTTCCGGGAAAGAGTCCGGTGTGTGCGCCCATAGGTCCTTCCATGACGCCTTCCCACCAGCCGTCATCGTTCTTCTTAATGACGTAGATAACAGCTCCTTCGTCGAATGTGAGTTCGTCGTCTTTGTCCTGCTGGTAGCTGTAGATTGCAACGACTGCATCAGCACAGCACAAACACACCAGAGTTATGTCTGCCGAGTAATAAAAAGTAACTGCTATACCTCAACGCAAAATACTTGTATGAGATTGGTCTAAATTGTGTCACGTGACATTCACAAATATGCCATAGTCACCTCCACAGCAATAACACAGTGCCCTCTTGAGAGGGCACTATGGATGTGATATGACATATGTGGTATTCAAGACCTCTATGACAAGGCCAATGCCGAATTCATGTACTGTGGCTAAACCGTACATTGAAACACTGCATGACACATGTATTGTGGCCTTGGCATATGCTGCATTTTGGATGCTTAACACGTTAGTGCTAGTTCATAGATGAGTATATTAAAAATACGCTAATTTATCCATGTCGACCCAACACTTTTAATAAATTTAATAGTTTTAGCTGTTTTAATTTCTGCCTACTGCACAGCAAACGAAAAATTTGAAAGAGTAAGCAGAAATTAAAACTATTAGCTAAAACTATTAAAAATATTAAAAGTATTGGGTCGACATGCACAAATTAGCACATTTTTAATATACTTATCTATGTATTAACACTAACGTGTTGAGCATCAAAAATGCAGATATAAGCTGCATTTTGAGTGCACCTAACAAGTTAGGTGTACCATAGATAAATATATTATAAATATGCTAATGATAATAATACTAATAGTTTTAATTTCTGCTGATGACATGGCAGACGAAAAATTCGAAAGAGTTTAGTTTTGTTGTATTGAAGCAATATGCTAGTAAATTTGTTTTTATGCTCAGGCATAGACTATTTAATCTGACACCTAACATGTTAGAAGTAGGCCATCCAAAACGCAGCTATAGTGATGCCTGCCATAAAATATTTAATTTCACCCAAGAATATTTAACCTTTTCAATGCCATCTTGTTAAGGAAGGAATTTTCAGGCACCGCGTTAGTAAGGGGGGATTTTTTCCCTGAATTATCGAACTCCGATGGACCATTTCCAAAATATTTCCAAAAATGTGCTTGAAAGAATATTTAAACCAAACTTTGTCATTGTGGCTACACTGTACATCATAGTGTTGTGTCAATCTTGGGCAACATTTTATGAACATTGTGTCAAAAAATTTTCAATGATGACCTCAATGAGAGCCACTATTTGTATACTAGAAATTTAGGGCAGGGCCCCAATGCGAGGCTGCCCAGCACCCTCAGTCCGATTGGGAAAAAATTTAGGGGGTTGAAATTCTGCTAGCAATATTGTTGCGTGATATGAGATACTTCTCCGGAGTGATAAAAGAAAAAAAGTAAAATCCTTCCTAGGCTGCAAGACCCAAAGAGTGGTGCTGATCTCCATTTCCTTATTCCATGGCCAGACACCAGCTTACACTGCAAGACCAATGACACCGGAATAGTGCATCAAAAACAACTAGGGCTGCAATTGATTAAATTGTGTTAATCAGTTAATTTTTTTTAAAAATGAAATCAAAATTAATGGACTAATTTTGATTAAAACTGCTATTGCTGAAATACAACAGCCTTCCTAGAAAATTGTTTCTATCGGTAAATAAAACACTAAAAACAAACACAAAAAAATACCAGATGATATGCAAAATTGTCTAAACTTGTATAGCAAGTTGAAACACGTGAGCACAATGAAACAGAATGAAATATATCGTCAGTTCCAATGCCACCGACCTTTTTCCAGATAGCTTTCCGGTACCCAGGATTCTTCGTCGTCTTCGATCTGGCTGCGGCGCCCGGCGTAGCCGTTGTGTCCGTAGTCGTCGACATACGGCATACTGGCACCAGCAACTGCACCATAGCGCGGGTCAAACGCTCGAGACGGAAGCAGCGAGAAGCGGTCATCTACGTCAGATGACGGAGGCGGTGGCAGTGGGGGAGACACTACAGACAGCAACAGCTACAGTACGTAGGTAAGAGTTCAATCCTTATAACAACTGGCTTGGCAGTATAAGAAGATTGCTCAAAGCAAACCAACTGGCACTGCAAACTATGCATATATGAGATGCCTCAGTGGTCAACTTAGCTCCAGAATACCTCCTAGTGTTGTTCTATGGCAAGCGTGGACAGCAATCCACCAGTTGAAGCTCAACAGATTAACCTCCACAGCTTCATACCAAGCCTTCTTGGACAACTGTCCCCACTGTGGAAGGAGACGGCTGAAAATTTACTTCTTTTATGCCCAAAGTGGGCGGTAGAATGGCACAGTACTGTGGTGACACCATTGATATGCAAGACGTTTTCCAGGATAGTGACCACCTGGTGAAATTCGTCATCAGTTTGGGGAATCTGCCCCCTAACATACAAGTAGTACCTGTTGGGCTTGTCATGACAATAACAACAACAACAACGCTGGACTTGTGATCACGAGGTCGTTGATTCAACTCCCACGGGTTGCTACCAAGTGTTTGAGCCTGGATGGGTGACCGTCTGTGGACAGGTAAACCAACACCAAAATCAACGAACATTGTCGCATCCAACACACTGTCACAGTTCCGCCGTCAACTGAAAATATTCTTTTTAGACAATCCTATCCATCTGTACTTATGTTGTGACTTGTGACCTGTGGTCCTAGCAGTTTTTACTCAGGATATGTTAACATTTGGAATGTAATGTAATGTAACGGAGATTGTGGAAGCAGGATCACACGTGCCTTGGTAGCAAGTTCTGCATCACTGGGTAACCAGCAAAAAGAGAAGGTGGAACATTCGTATGAACTCAGCTGGAAAGATGGCACTACCATCTAATAACTGGCAGCAGAACACAGATGCTGCCTTAAGACAGTCACAAAGACTATATAAACCAGTCTTATTCCATCATTATAAGAAAAAAATAGAAAGTAAAATGCATGGCACTGTATTGCTTTCCGGAGTTTCAAACTCATCTCAAGAAGCACTTCACAAACTTAGATGTGGCAGATGATTGGCATAAGCTTATTATACTGCACAACATCATGTGATCATCCACTGCCCAAAGTAGCAAACAAATAGAACGGCAGTGCAGCATGCAGGCATACCACTGCCCCAATCAGCCAATTAAGCCTTCAACCCATAATAATCAAACTACCACTAGAACTGTGCTTTCCAAAATCAAAATAAAATCTTATGGGGTACAAAAAACATTTTCACACAAAAAGATTGCAGAAAGGAAAGAGCTAAGAAAAAAGCTCAACCTCGGCAATGAATGGCAGATATTTGTTACTCACCATTTCCAATCTGCTGACCGGCACGATACATTGACGTTGGATCAGACATCAGCACAGGGTCTGCACAGCACGGCAAATACAACAGCACTGCATACACTGATACAGTAACGAAAACCTGACGCAAATGAGTCGCAGAAACGTTGAGTCGAATACAAAGCACTGGCACCAATAACGCTACAATCTTATTGCATTATACAGATACAGAGATATCTAGCTGCTAAAGAGAAGTGACAAAGGAGCATATGACTCTGGGTCAGTCAATTTCTCAGCTGGATCAGTTATTATTGTCTGTATTATAAATAATGACGATAGATACAGGGTGGTACTGGATGCCTACAGATGGATTTATGACAAAAAATAACTGACAGCTGCAGTCTACATATTAAATAAGCTGGCGGAACACTTGCACTGACCTTGTCTTTGCCACAATGACATAAACTCTATCTTAATACTATTATTATTATTATCATCACTTCTACTATTATGATTAGTTGATCACTATTAGTAAATAGTAATACTAGTTACTAAGCAGAACTCGCAGCAGCAGTACTGTAATTGCGTTTGAACATCGCAACATCAACTAGCGAGACATCAAATGAACAAGAGACCCACCAGAAATGTACGGCCTCTGAGAAATATCATGCATCGGGGGTGGCAGCGGACTCCCATATCCCGATCCTGATGCCTGCTGCTGCAACGGTGGAACCATTCGTACCGGTGGCGTGGACTGCACTGACACCCCGCCGGGTGCATATCCACTCTCTCTCATTGGTCCCATTGACCCAGCTCCAGCCAATGGATGGCTAGCCGTGTAGTTAGCCGGGACGGAGGGCGGGTTGACGGGCGGCGCGGGCGTGCGGTATGGCGACGTGCCTGAACGCAGTGTCCCGGTGTTTGGACCGCCGATTATAGACGTCGGCGGAGTGGGTGGGTG
>Ga0209367_1010172_pt1 | contig 12645 bp, 6 predicted proteins | sample WorMetLIZISLAND2_FD_187412 | JGI IMG/M metagenome (GOLD analysis project Ga0209367, IMG submission 187412) | Marine gutless worms symbiont microbial communities from Max Planck institute for Marine Microbiology, Germany - Olavius geniculatus... ... | reverse complement strand
GAATTGTCATAAATTAAACTAAAAGCGCTAAAATTCACGAAAAATCACGGATTTCACGGAAATCGGCGTTTTTCACGGAAGAAGGCCAATTTCACGGAAAATGTCACGGCCGTGAAATCGTGAATTAAGTTGGTCCCTAGCTATAGGCTGCAGCCGAACAGCAAATCAGCAACCCCTTTTTAACTCTGCAGTTAATACTCTGCTCTGTCACTCATCACTCAAACACACATGCCTATCACTAAGGACAGTAAACAAGAAAGCCCAGCTGTCGCTAGAGAAGACGCGCTATACAGCCTGGGCTACAGTTCTTGTTGCAGTATTCGACCTTCAAGGTCATCCAATATTAATCGTTTTCATGCTTTTGAAAACCAATATGCTACTTCCTATTAGTGATCAACAGCAACGTAGGCTCTCTCTCACCGTTTTTGAGATACGGCCACTTAGAGCTTAATTAAAACCTTTCATTAAAAATTGCGGTCAAACCGCTGCAGGTGTAAATGGAAACATATTGATTACTATTGACAGTCTGTATAGGAAGTTGCCAGCGCCCTATCCGAAAGTACCATGACGACCCCCTATGACTTACCGTTTAGCTACAATACCGCACGATTGGCATACCGGTATCATAGTGCGTTCTGACCCTTTAAGGTCATCTAAGGTCAATAATGTTTTATGTCGTTTGAAAGCCGATATGCGGCTTCTTATTAGTGATCAATAGCAACTTCTCGCACCACTTCGATCGCGATTTACAGACGGACAGACGACACGCACTTTTTATTCCTCTTAAAATCTCTGAGATTCTCTGAGAATATCTGAGATGCTGCATAGAATTTGCGTTTCGCACCTGCCTTTTTTCCGAGATTCTCAGAGAAATAAAAAGTGTGAAACGCGCCTCAAAGTACACAAGAACATTGCTTACTCACTACTCACATGGCTTTGTTTGTAAACAAATACTGTAAACATAAGAAGATTTTTGATCAACGTTCTTTTCTTCCAAATAATTGCGTGATTTTTTTATAGTCAGTCAATGGCTGCTGTTTTAGGTTTTTTAACGGGCAATTGTTGGAAGCTGTTGATATGGTTGTTGTTATGCGACTTCGCGGGCGGCTGGGTGTATCCGTTTCGAAACCCGAGTCTTTCATGGGACGAGAGAGTAGAAGATCTTGTTTACCGACTGTCGCTGTACGAAATCGTAGATCAGATGTCAGCTGCTGTTGCCTACTCACCTCCCGCGATTTCGCGGCTGGGCATTCAGCCGTATACGTGGGACACTGAATGTCTTCGTGGCTACGTAAATCATAACGCCACGGCTTTTCCAGATTCATTGGGTCTGGCCGCGTCTTTCAGGTATGTCATTAATGGACTCTGACGTTATATGTGAGAAATTTTGGGAGTTCTGACACTCGGAACTAGAAAAAAGTTTTGGGCATTGATGGGATGCTAAATGCTGCTGGCCTCAAATTGTATATGGTTTGCAGTATTGTGGTAAAAGTGCCAGCATTTGTATTTTTTGTAGTTATAATGTAAACTTTGTGTTATTTTGTGGTGCTGTTTATATGTGGCTATACCCTTTTTTCAAGGTAGATGTACAGAAGTTAATGTTGTAGCCTTTGTCAGGTGATTTATGTAATTGAAGTTTACATGAGTAAGCAAAAGATTGCATCTGTTACATCTGTTGTTGATGTTATTGTTAGTGATAATTTGTAAATTTATACAGCATTTCATATAGAATTTCCGGTGTGCTGCTTACACTTTTTTTCTACCAAGATCATGTGAACTTCAATTAAAAGAATAAGTTGTAACATGTTTTTCATTAATATGACATTTGTTTTGTTCAGTTTTACTAATCTGACAATTTTAATAGTATTATAATAAATGCATATGCAGTTAACATGCTGTGTGATTGCAAAAATATTGTGGTAGTTATCAAACATTGTTGTGATGCAGTCCTTGCAAAAAAAGGGAAAGTCCAGTACTCTCTCTCTCATTTCCGTCAAGGGGGTGAGTCACTGCCCCAGTCTATTCCAGGAAGTCTCAGAGGCATCGTATATCAGTTACAAACATACGCCTGAGGTAGACTTCCAGGAATGATGCAAAGTGTAGGCACTTTCCAAAATATACGTTTTGTGGGGATTTTCATTGTGAGTATTAGCTGTGAGTTTTATTACGATGACGTCACTGTGACATCATTTATAAACATTAAATACGGTGTCATTGCCATTGAGATTGTCCCATAACGAACAGCATGCCATTATTGTCTGTATTGAATGTGTTCAGTCGTGAGCTGCTGTTTAACATGTCAGTGGCTGTCTCGCATGAAGTCCGAGCATACTACAATGAAGATGTTCGTCATGGTATTTATGGCAAGTCTGGGCTGAGTTGCTTTTCACCAGTTATCAACATCATGAGGCATCCACTATGGGGAAGGAATCAGGTATGTTTTCCAACTCTCATCAAATGATCTTATAAATTTGATCAAAATAGCACATGAGTACTTTATTTATTGTTCTTCAGTAAAACTGTTTTTGTCACTTGCCAGTATTTGTAATAATTATTCTTAGCTGCCGATATGACAGTGACAGCAACAGTTATAATTTACATGTGACATATGGAAAACCACACAATTTGTACAGCTATTAAAAGAGGTAAATTTTTTAGGAAGGCAGTGCAACAATATAAACCTCTCTCTCTCTCTCTCTCCTTCAGGCTGGTTTAGATCCCTCGGATGAGGGGTCAGCCACACGGGTTCTCCGTATCCACTCAGCTCTATTCTCCACGTCCATCAGGTTGACCCGCAAGTCCTCCATTTTGTACTTACGACGTCGATCCACCTTTTTCTCTGTCTTCCCCTACTCCGTTGTCCACATACGTCTGCCTCCAATATTCTCCTGACACAATCCTCCTCTTCTCAGCATTGTACATGCCCAAACCATCTCAACCTGGCCTCCCATACTTTGTTCATGGTGCAACAATATAAACCTGTCTCTTTTTAAAATATTTGTATAATGGAGAAAGACTGCATTGAGACTTGTTGCCTGTGTGACAGGAAACATATGGCGAAGACCCGTATTTATCTAGTGAACTGGTGACTAAGTATGTCCAAGGCTTGCAAGGAGATCATCCTGTTTATATTCGTACTAATGCTGGCTGCAAACATTTTGCTGTTTACTCTGGCCCGGAAGACATTCCATCATCTCGGTTTGCCTTTGATGCAAGGGTAAGATTCAGTTGTTTTACATTTGTTAATGTGATACGAAAGGTATGTCACATAATATTACAATATTATAAATAACATAATATTATGATATAATATTGTATACATAATGCACAAGAATGTATAATTATCGAATATTGTTCTTATCGAATATCATTCTCAGGAGATCCTAACAGGTGAATACAATTTTTTTAAATTGCAAGGCTGTGCATACATAATGTTGGCCATCTTGTTGAGACTGTACTCCATTCAGCTGCAGTGGAAATATTAAATAGTTCACAATGCAGTTGGTAGTGACTTACAGTACATATCTGCATGGTTGGTTGCTGTCAGGTTTCTGAAGGAGATTTGCGCATGACCTTTTTGCCTCAGTTTGAAGCATGCATTAAAGCTGGCACATACAATGTCATGTGTAGCTATTCCAGGTATTATAGCATAAGTTTGCTATTTGCTACAATGTGCAAGATGTAATATAACAATAATACTGCTGCTGCTGCTAAAATCTTGTTTAATTGGTCATTCTGGAGTGAATAGCTTCAGATTAGGCCAGGTCCTCCGGAAATAAGCTTTGTGAGTCAATGGATTTGGAAATTTGCCTTTCTCGTTGCCCAGCCATGAACATCAAAGCACTTATTATTATAGAGGATGAACTACGATTCTGATGTGCAGATATTTATACGTTCTCTATGTCGAAGCAACATGTTTACGAAACACAATGATATTTTTAATCTGGTTGTGTCGTTTATTGTTTTTCCAAAGGTTTGTTATGTAAAAATGCGCACTGATAATATTGCATCATTGCCTGACTTGATATTATCAGTGAGCATATTAAATGATCATTGCCTGTGTTGTCCATTGTGTACAATGTCTGCCACATGTACATCATGTACAATTGTACATGTATACATATGTACATTGCATTTCGTGTTTTTATTTTCTGTGTTCAGCTTGAATGGCGTGCCGTCGTGTGCCAGCAAGAGGCTGCTGACAGGCATACTTCGTGGGGAGTGGAAGTTCAAAGGCTTCGTCATCAGTGATGATGATGCCTTGGAGCACATTGTCAATGGTCATCACTATGTCCCTACATATGTCGAGGCAGCAGCTGCCGCAGTCAAAGCAGGCTGTAACCTGGAGCTCACTGGTGATAGCTCCGGCTGGGTGTTTTCCAATCTGTTACAGGTAGTTACATAGTTTCAGTGTTTTTCAGTGAGTGAACGTTGCTGTCAGTGTGCAGATTAGAGCACAAAAACACCAGGTTAAAACAAAAAGAAACGTATATAGAGTTACGTATATTAAAATTAGTTAGCTATATGGTAAAAAAGAATTTTGCATAATGATTGGTTCCTGTTTTTGATGTTTAATATACCGGTAATCAAACATTTTATGGAAAGACCACATTTTGGTAGCATCAAAAACAAATGTTTCCACTGCTCAGAAGCAGATGTGATGAAAAGTTCTGCATTTGTAGCTGTTGAAAATAGTTGTTATGCAGCATTTATGGCTGCAGTGGCATTGATTTATATAATCAAAATATTATCAGTGGTGGCAACTAAAGTGATAAAAATACATTTATTCTCGTAGTTCTGTCATTTATTTGTTAGTTTTATTTACTAGTTTAATGTGGAGTAATTACAGAAAATGTGCTGGCTAAACAAAATAATCCTGCCATTATCATATTTAATCAGGCCATTTGTGTGTATGTGTTTATGTTACTACATATTGTGTTACACAATGTGTGGCTCGATGGTGTAACGGTAATGGGCCAGACTGGTGACCGAAAGGTCCCAGGATCGACTCTGAGCCGAGGTACTGTCAGGTAATGACCTTGGGCAAGTTGTTCACACACATGTGCCTTTGTCCCCAAGCAGTATACTTTGGTACCAGTTAAAGGGTGGTTATGCTCTTTGGCTGGGAAGGTAACCGCGGGCCTGGTGGAAAGTAATGGCAGCCTACTTCCAGGTTTATGACTATGTCACCTGCGGGCTGACTGCCTAGTGACCGGGATCATCTCCAGCCCCTACACTCGTTATTGAGTATAGGACACTTTTACTTTTTTTAATGTGTTATGAAATGTCAGGCTGTGGAACAGAACCTGCTGACGGTGGATGATTTGATAGAAAGTCTCAAGCCAGTCTTCTACACACGAATGCGTCTGGGAGAATTTGATCCGCCGGAACTGAATCCATATACTTCAATTCCGATGTCGGTGGTGCTGAGCCCTGAGCACTGTGAGCTGGCAGTGCAGGCAGCATGTATGTCGTTTGTGTTGCTAAAGAACACGAACAACCTCTTGCCCACCAGGAAACAATTCACACGCATAGCGGTCTGTATGAGTCAAACACTTACAGCTGTTTCACATATAATGTTTGCGTCTTAGTATTGTTTTTGGGCTGACCGCTTAAGGTTGGCCCTTCGTCACGATTGTCATCTGTCTGTCGTCTGTCACGGATGTACTGTGGCTAAACGGTGCAATATAGGGTCTAGGTTGCTACTGATCACTAATAGGAAGTCACGCACTGGCTTTCAAATGACATATGAATCGATGATCTTGGATGACCTTCAAGATCAGTGACAACCAGTACGGCTGGCCCCACCCTAGCGACAGCTGAGCTTGTTGTTGTTGTTTATTCTGGCATTTTTACGCGCGAAGGCAGGTACTGCTATAGTGCGTCTTAGCTATCGCAATTCTGTCCGTCTGTCCGTCCGTCTGTCACACGGGTGGATCAGGCAAAAATGGTCCAAGCTAGGATCTCCAAATCTTCACCATCGGCTGCCTGGAAGACTCTAGTTTCAGGAACCGTAAAGCTTTTTCATAAATTCGAAGGGGGTCACCCTGAACGAGGTCGCTAAATGAGAGGGGGGTGGTCAAAATTTGCGATTTTTGGCCAATAACTCGCTGTATCTCAGTAACGGTGTGAGATAAGGCCTAGGTTACTATTAATCACCAATAGGAAATCGTATACTGGCTTTCGATTGGCGCTGAATTCAGTGACCTTGGATGACCGTAAACGCCAAAATAGGGGTTTTTACGGATTTTTTCGCGATATGAGGCTGCGCAAGTCTTTATCATTCACAAGGAGGCGCCACCGTCGCCAACGCCACACGCGCCTATGGCCGATGTGTATTAGGGTCCCGATGGGCCGAGTCCAAGTGATGTGCAATTTTCGAAACTATAACTACTGAACTGGAAATGCTATAGGCTTTCGCGCGTCTCGTGAGCTTTGCTCAAATTTCTTGTTACTGCTTATGTTTACCATACTGTCTACACTCTACATTGATATAATGTGTTGATAACCCACATGTGCAGTTTTGCATAAGCAAATGAATGATCGTGCACACAACATGGAGTCAGTCAGCATGGAGTAGTTGTGTTAAACAACTGTCTGAAGTATATAAGTTTGTTTATCACTTATTTGTTCTTGTTAAGCCACTTTAGATAGTTCTTTAACATGCAGTGCACTAAGCCCATTGTGCTGGCTAAATTGGCTAAAGTGTTTTAAATGAGATGATAAAGAAGTAAAATATATACATATCTTACTATGTTGAAACATTGTGTTTACAAAAGTCTACCATTCCTAATTTGGCTGTATCATTTACCTGCAGTACAGGATAGCTATGATGAGAAATGCTAACATTTACATTCTATGTCATGTCATGTTATCAGGTGATTGGTCCCATGGCGAATGATTCATCGATGATATTTGGCACATACACAGCACATCCAGATCCAAGATTTGTTACAACGCCAGTAGACGGTCTGAGTAGACTGAGCGATGAGACTCGTCATGCAGCCGGCTGTGACAGTTCTGCCTGTGGGAACTACGACTCTGCTGCCATCAAGAATGCTGTGCAAGGAGCCGAGCTTGTTGTCGTCTGCCTTGGACTCGGTACTCGCTCGTCTTGTTTTCAGGCATTCAGTTAGTTTATCAATCGGTGAGTCAATGCAGATAGAATGCCATGCTATTGATGTTTTTTCACACTTCACTGTTTTGCTACTGTTTGTTTGATCCCAGCTCAAGCATCTGGTGTGGGTGGTATAACGGTAGACTTACGATCAAGCAGTTAGTTGGTTGGGTCTCTGTTTAGTGGTTTGTACTTGGACAGGTAAAGCATCAGAGTATGTAATACGCTATGTAACCAACCACCCTGGACATCTCTTAGTCCGTCATCCCTTCGTGGTTGGTGAATTGAGTACTGGACTGTCTTCGTGTCTGCTGGTGCTCCATAGTTCTGAGATGGGTTTCCATGGAGAGCTATAGATACCTTAAAACTTTTAAAAAGTTTTTTCAGCCAGCCATGCGCTACTATTACTTTTAAAGGAAGGGACTCAAGGACACACGATGTTACAATGAAGATACAAGTAGCTAGTAAAAAAAACAATGTTCGGGTTTATAGCTGTTGATTTCATACCGCTATTTGTTCTAATGCTGCTAAAGGTGGTCCCGTGGTCAACAGAGCTCTCTTCCAACTCTGAGTCTGTCGGGGCGGTGCTCGTATCCGTCTCTAGGCCCTGAGTGCAAACACAACTCAATTACATAGGCGGTAGGCCAGACTTCTCCCACATACTGCTGTTACCTTCCCGGCGGTGAGGCCGATACCAAATTATACTGCTTGGTGAACAGAGGCACATATGTGTGAACAACTTGCCCAGGGTTGTTACCTGACAGTGCACATGGTTGGAGTCGAACCAGGGACCGTGCAATCACTAGTTCGACATGTTGCCACTATACTACCAAGTTTCTAAATGCTATTAACAGCTGCTAATTATCACCTGTTGTTGTGACTATGTTTGTGAAGGTCAGTATTTAGAGGAAGAAGACACAGACAGGTCTGAGCTGGCATTGCCTGGTCATCAGCTTCAGCTGCTAAAGGATGCCATTTACTACAGTATGTCAGCTTCTTGCTGTTTTCGTCTTTGTTCTCCCAGTGGAAACAGCATTTTTGTTGCCTGTATTGCAGCTGTTTCTTGGAGTTAGTCATTGACCGGTTTAGGTAAGAGATTGCATCACGTACGGACATAAGTGAAACAGTGTGCAAAACCTAACTTTCTGACTTTGCATTCAGGGTTGAAATGGGCTCACTTAGAGGTGTATTTAGACTGTTGGTGATTGCACAGCTTCCAGAAATGCAGTAATTGTGCAAGTCCGAGGAGAGATTATTTTGTTGCTTTCAGCCTTTTAGGTAGTGGCTTAGTCTAGTGATGACATCGTTGGTTGCATCAAAATTACCCTATGTCGAGGGACGTTAGCACTGACTGGTGACCGTTTATGGGTATACCTGTTTGGTATTCAACTAAGCCACTCAGGCCAATTTAGCCTGACCGTCCCACTGTGGTAGGCAGAATGACGAATGGCGGGTCTCGGTTTTGCATAACAGCATAGATATGCTGATGACATTGTTCTTATAGCCGCCACACTGGATGACTTGAAGACCCTAGTCCAGAAACTAGTTGCGGTGGCAAAAAGATACGGCATTCGGATAAATGCTCAGAAAATGAAAGTCATGACTACCACATCAGAACCAGTCAACATTAAAGTCATGGATGAAATATTGGAGCAGGTTGACTCCTTTGTCTCTCTGGGCGCAGTCATCTCAGCTTGTGGTAATTGTAAAGGAGATGTAAAGTGTTGACTGGGTAAAGCCAGAAATGTCATGTATAAACTTGACAAGCTGTGGAAGGATAAGAGACTTTCGATAGAAACAAAGAAAAGACTGATGTTCTCCCTGGTTTGGCCGGTAGCTACATATGGATGCCTTGACGTTGGGTACAAGTTCAAGATCGTTACTGATCCCTGCTAAGACACTGTCATTGGTCCTTTTTTGTATTCATGAGATACGAAGGATTTTTCTAAATCGTGACATTTCAAGTGACTGGATCTTTTCCAAAACTTTTTTGTTCATCCAACTCCAACTCTTGCATCCATAATCATCGTCTGTGCTGTTCCTGGATCAAGATGAAGAGGTCGACCAAGCAGGCGCTGGGTGCAAGACGTGGAAGACTGGCTGAAGATGACTATCAACGATGCTGCCAAACTTACCGGAGAAAGAAGTAACTGGAGAAAAGAAGTTCATCGAGCCACCTACCTGTCGATGACGGATGGAACATGACCTGACCTGACCTGTAGGGCCTGTGACCAGGACAGCTGGCATACTGATCCTGTTGGTTAAAGGTCTTTGCTGTTAATGGATACGCCTAAGTTATGTTGTATGCTAGCTTATTTGGGTTTAGCCCTCGCTAGCTCAAAGTTTCACAAAGAGGATGATCTCCAATGCAACAGACCCTGGCCTCTGCGGAAATCTTCTGATTAGTCTTAATAACAGACATACTGCACAATGCACAATAACAGTTGATGAGTTTAAAAAGCTAAAAATTATAAGGTAGAAATGCTCATTACAAGATGCATGAAAAATAAAACTGCACTTGTCAGTGCTGGCACTTATGGAGTGAAGCTCGTAGTTATGTATACGGGCATGGGTGAGGTATGGTGTACTACGCTTTGTCTCTCTTGACGGTTGTCGAAGAGTGTGAATGGGTGTGTGTGTTTCAGTCAGTCAGTTGTAATATGCAGCACTGTGAATGTTGTTAATTGAGGTAACGAGGCGCCACTGCTGCTGCTGCTGTTCAACGGTGATCCACTCGACGTGACATTTGCACAACAAAGTCCGCAAGTCAGTGCAATCATATCGTGTGTCTACCCGGCCCAGGCTACCGGCGAGGCATTGTACCACACACTGACAGCGACTGGACCACATGCTGTGCCGGCTGCTAGACTCCCGAATACCTGGCCTGCAGTCCTACATCAGGTAGTGCTGCTGGGTCTCGCTGCTGAAAGGTTTTTCAGATGTCCATAACTCTTTACGGAAACCCATCACAGAGCTACAGAGTCACATGGTATCTTAGTTATATTACCTGTCATTCAACACAGTTGACCATGCTCCGCCTTAACCCCAGCCAGGCAGGACATTACTCGATTTATTTGCCCCAGAGGGGTGGAAGGCTGAGTTGATCTGGGTTGTGAAGCAATTTGAAACAAACTATGGTAGAGGTATATTAATCACTTTACTGTTTGACCGCAGTAATGTTTTTCAGGCAGTTATATGTTGTTTTTGTTACTAATTTCTTAATTGCTATTGACTCTATTATTGTAGCAGTTTTGTTTGTTGTGTCAGATCCCGCCAATGACAGACTACAATGTATCCGATGGACATACATACAGATACCTGCACGATGACCCTCTCTATTCCTTCGGCTATGGACTTTCATACTCGCGCTTTTATTACAGTAACCTTACAGTCGGTCCGTCTGTAATCAAAGCTGGACAGAATGTCTCCGTGGCAGTCACGGTCACCAACCGAGGACCGTACGAAGCTGACGAGGTGAATTATTTTGACTGCATATGAAAAGCTTTTTGTGGCAAACATTGCTTGCAATTTCAGTTTGGAAGTTTTCATTTTAGAATGGTCAATTTGGCACGTTCAGTTCGTTGTGTTAATTTATTGTGATTAAAAAATTCATGTCATTATAAGTTTTAATGCAGTGACAAAAATTATTCTGCAGCATCTCACTTTCCTTTGTTAATTCTCTCATGCGCTCACAGATTGCCAAAATTATATTTACAAAATTACACTAAAAAGCAGCAGAAGTATCTGCTAAAACAGACCAGGAAATAAAACTTACGTTGCATTACCTGCACTATTTATAATCTAAGTAGGTATTGCTGTTGTCAGCAGCAAGATGATTTTTGGGCATTCGATTAAGACTGATAAACAGGGTCAGAGCAGTGAATGGTAAATGCCAAATACCGTACTGTATTTAATACACTTTAATTTGTTTGTCTCAGGAAGTCGAACCCTTTTACCTTGCATAAAACAAGTTTGCCATATTGTGCTGTGCTGGGCTTGCTGGTCTGGTGCAACTAGCTTCGATATTTGCTCACAAACTGATAACATGGTTCCTACGGTCAGGGGAAGTCAGGGAAAGTCAGAGAATGTAAAAGTACCCGGGAGCAAAAGTTAACAAAGATGCAGAAAAAAATTTGAACTGTTATATGCACTCTGCAGAGTGCGTACAACACTTCAAAATTTATCCTGCTCACTTCGCTTGCAGATTATTTGTACATCCACTTTTAATTTTGTTTTGCCACCCTTGTTTTTAGTGTGATTGCAAGCAATTGAAAACCGATACTGGTATTTCACATGAACAAATTAGTCAGGGAAAACGATTCATTTTGTCCTGAAAAGTCCGGTAAAATGAATTCTGCAGAATAGTAAGAACCATGGATAAACAAGCGATGATGCGTGTATTTTGTAGGTGGTTGAGATCTACCTGGCGTGGACAGTAGCCAGTGTAGCTGTGCCTCGCTGGACACTTGTTGGATTCAACCGCATCACTTTGCCCCTGTACGCTCCTCGGAGACAGACCTTCACCATCACGTCTCAACAGATGTCTGTCTGGATGGACGACAGCATCGGCTTTCATATTCCTCCAGGTGCTGCTGCGGTTTACTGTGCCTTATAATGTCAGCGTCCTAATAGGCCACATTATATATCTTGCCTGTCTTTCTGTCCGTCTGTCTGTTGTGTTTTCATATCCCTCCAGGTACTGTCTTCGTTTATCGTACCATATTTTGTGGCCACTAGGCCGCAATACGGGCGTCATCCTTTGGTCTGTCTGTACCACATGGACTCAATTGGAAAACTACAAACACATAGAAAAAAGCAACAAAATTGGTGAGAAAATTCACCGAAACCAGCACAAAGGCACTGGTAACATGTAGTAAATGCTCTCACGGATTTGGTCAGCTCTTAGTACGCTCCTATCCTCCAGATTGTAGAAGTCTTTCGGGTCATCGGAGCAAAGCCCCACCACCATGTCAAGGTGGCTGACCACAGTGGGGAAGTTCCGGGGTCACGGTCATTGAAAATAATGCACGGTGCTCAAAAGAAGAGGCGGAGAAAGCCATGATAGCAACTGAAGCTGCTGAATGGCATATAACCATAGCAAAGAAAATGTGAAATATTGGGACAAGACCAGTAATTGCAATGATGCTAATAGAGTCAAGCAGTGTGTGAGTGACTCAGTGACTGCAGGTGTAGTCTTGGGGTTTGTGCTAAATTGTCTCTACCTCTGCCTCTACACCCTCTACACTCTACCATGCATGCTAAATGAATGACAGTGAAGTTTGAAGCAGTGTTTGAATTGTGAAAAACTAGCTGGGAAGTTGAACCTTTTGACAGTCGGAGCCTGACTGAAATTGTGATGTAAATCGTATGTACACTGTGTCTCAAAAAAACTGGACCCCTGCTACCTTTTGCAATAACTCCAACAGTCCTGGTTCAATAGCAATAGATTTTAACAAAAATAATCGTTAGAGAATCAGCACTTAATAGCATGTGTTACTTTGCGAGAAATTTTAAGAACAGAGTACCAG
>Ga0209367_1010171_pt1 | contig 12645 bp, 7 predicted proteins | sample WorMetLIZISLAND2_FD_187412 | JGI IMG/M metagenome (GOLD analysis project Ga0209367, IMG submission 187412) | Marine gutless worms symbiont microbial communities from Max Planck institute for Marine Microbiology, Germany - Olavius geniculatus... ... | reverse complement strand
GACTGACATTGTGCACTTTAAAATATTGTATTTATTTACTTACTTACTTACATTTTGGACTTGGTCTGTGCCCTTTGTCATTGTGCCCTTTTATAGACTTTTTTGTTATGTCTTTTATTTGTCGAGAATTGAACCGAGAACTGGCAAAATATGTCATCTGAGTGGAGACATAATATGCTGTTGTGTGCCTTGAGCTGTGCTGTTGTGACCAGACCCTGACCTTTGATAGTTGAATATGGCACTGGGGTCAATTAATCGTTGAGTTTCGCAAAATGATTTTAGAATTTACATCTTACGTCATATTTTTAGGTTTATTTTTTTAGTTTATTTTTGATTTTTTCTTCACATTATTAAGGCTTAGTTGTTAGTTGGTCGTAATTTAGTCGAGCTGTTTTCACGGTTGTCGTCCGTCTGTCACGGATGTATTCTGGCCAAACGGTTCAAGATAGAGCCTAGGTTGCTATGTTGCTATTGATCACTAATAGGGAGTCACATACTGGCTTTTAAATGACACATAAATCGATGACCTTTGATGACTTTGAAGGGTCATAATGTACTATGGAATGGAATGTTTAAAGTTATAAGTAGCCAGAGCTCGAAAATGGTGAGAGATATGGCCTTGGTTACTATTAATCACTAATAGGAAGTGGCATATGCCCTTTCAGATGACATAAAAATCATCAACCTTGAATAACCTGCAAGGTCAGTGACAACGAGTACGGTCGGCCTCACCCTAGAGACAGCTGGGCTTTTTGTTTACATATATATTATTTAGTAAGAGTGAGTTTTTATTTTTAAGTGCTGCCATCCGTTACCTTGTAGGACAACACTTTGTTGCGACTGTAATCGTTATAGGTCGATGAAAGCATCAAAGTGCTACAGGACGTCTCAGACATGTGCCAGTCGTCATCGACACCTAAGATGAAGAGCAAAGAAAAGGTGCTGATAGAGTCACTGAAGTGTCTGGTGGAAGCCAAGGTTAAGATTCTCATGTTGGTTCAGTCTGCAGTGTGTCCTCGTTCTGACGGTACCCCAGTCCTCAAGGACTCGCCAGACATGCCACTGGAGTTGGCCGTGGCAAGTGTCCGCAACATCGTCGGAGTTATTCAGTATATGTGTGATCCAGCGTCTAGACGAGGTAACATATATTTGTTTTTTTCACACAGCTGGGTTTTTGCTGTGCATTTTTGTCTCAGAAAAACTGGATGCATGCTATATTTTGAAATAACTCCAACAATTCTGGTTCAATATTAACAAATTTTGGTACAAAAATACTTATATAGGCAGCACTTAATAGCACTTGATCTGTTGTAAAAATGTTAACAACTGAGTACCAACTGAGGTTTTAACATTTTACTCCGGTCATGTCGCGGTCTCTAGAACGGTTTGTCGTCCGCAACTTTATTCATTCAGCTCTGTCACAACCGTACCCGTCACTTGACTTCAGCGACCAGTTTGCGTTCCGGCCGTCCGGTTCCACGACGGCGGCAGTCGTGGCGATGTTACACACCGTGCGCTCAGTGCTGAATGATAACGACTACTTTCACATCTTTTCATTCAATTTTTCAAAGGCTTTCGATACCGTTTGGCACGCGTCGCTGATGAGCAAACTAGCTCAACTGATGCTACCTGACAGCATCTACAATTGGGCAGTTGATTTCTTTGATAGCCTAGCCCATCGTACTAGGTTCGCCGGAATCACTTCAGAAGTCGCTGCCATACAGGCCAGCGTTATACAAGGATCGGCATTAGGACCAGCATCTTATGTCGTAACAGCGGCCGACTTGCATCCTATTCACGAAGGCAATCGCATTTTTAAGTTTGCTGATGACACTTATCTTATTGTGCCAGGCGTGAACAGCTCCACAAGCGAGAAGGAGATCCTACATTTAGACGACTGGGCGGCTGACAACAATCTGACACTGAATCGAGTCAAGACTAAAGAACTTGTGTTCACAGCAAGTCCAAAGACAGTTCTGCTGCCACCACGACCCGACATCGATCGTGTGACCAGTCTGTGAATCTTCGGCGTTGTCGTCAACGACAAGCTGACAGCTGCTGACCACGTCACCTCTCTGCTGTCATCGAGTTCCAGCTTGCTGTTCGCCGTGCGGGTGCTGCGTGCGCACGGCACGCCAGCCGCATCACTACACGACGTATTCCGCGCCACAGTCGTCTCGAGGCTTCAGTACGCGGCGCCAGCATGGTCGGGGATGTGTTCGGCTGCCGACCAAGCGCATCTTGATTCTCTGTTGCGACGCGCCAAACGGGTCGGATACTGCAGCGACGACGTCCTGGCCATCAACGACCTGTTCAAGTCCGCCTACGATGACTTTTTCCATCGTGTGAAAACTAACTCTATCCACGTCCTCCAGCCATACTTGCCTCACAAGACTGACATACCATATCAGCTTCGAGCTTGCTCTCACTCAATGACCCTGATCAATAAAACTAAATTTCTAAACGATAATGACTTTCTTGTCCGTATGCTGTACAAATATTCATATTAATGCAATGCACCAACTAACACCACCAGTAATCTAAGTCAACTGAACTGATGTGAACGTTAATGTGAATATTGCACAAACTGTCGTTTGCATGTTTTTCTTAGATTTAGGTTTTTTTTTAGATTTAGATTTATTGTGTATATCTTTTTTTTTGCATTGTTAAAAGTTGCGCTTGTCAACTTTACATTAAACGAATATATGATGATGATGATATTAATGTTGAAGTAACCTTAATTGATTGACTAATTGGCACTGACTAAGTGACTGATTGATTTACATTGCATTCTGGTGTATTTATTTTATTTCTGTGTGTGGTGTTACTGGGAGGACAGTTCATTAGTCGGAAAGGGCACTAGTCGAAGCAACTTGATGGTTATGGTTAGGGTTATGGGGCAAACGTGAAGTAAACGAAAGCAAACATGAAACAAACTTCAAGCAGACGTCGAGCATACATGTGTATGTTCAATACATTTGCTGTCCAGTTTGCCTCATGTTTGCTTCATCATGTAAACAGTACACCTTATTAATGATAGGTTAGGAATAGGGATAGATTGCATCTTTGGCTTGGTGGACCTTAGCTGTGGCAGCCCTTGGATATGACAGTCTCTGGTTATGGCAGACCAAGTCTTAGCCAGTTTCGGACTAGTGCCTTTTCGGACAAGTGATCGGTTAATGCTACGAGTGGAATTTTTCGTGATGGTCTGGATGACGTCTGCGCAGATGGTTACTGCATGGCTGAGAAGTGGCATCTGTTGGAGCTTTTCACAAGAGCCGCGTTCTCCACCGGACTTTGCTACATGCAGGCCGGCGACGTGCGTGGAGCCAAGTCAATGCTGATGCATTGTCTCATTTACTCTGAAGCTTTTAAACTCCGCAAGAGGTTTTGATTGTGTTCAAATGTGTTGTGTAATAGTAATTACTTTTAGTCTGATTTTTAAGTGGCTTAGTGCACAGCTGATAAAACTGCCTTGGGAGACACAGATTAATTATTTTTGTGAAGACCTAATTTGTAAATGATATTTTGAAAAGGATGTTCAGCTAATATCACTGTGAGCTTTATGTTACACGTACCTAGGTGCATACTACCTACTGCATGAGTGGTAAAAGGTATCTGTGCCATACCGCTATAGGGGTGTAGGTGGGGGTGCTTATTTCTCTTACTGAGGTCCCGTAGGTGGATAGACAGACCACTGAGGTTTGTTTTTTTTGCTGTAGACTGTGTGTGGTTTGTCTGTGATCTGTCAAACTTGTGAACAGTGCTCTATTGTGTGTTTTTATTTGATTGCATTTTTGCTTCTCGCACGCTACGTTCCTAACGTAGCGAAGAGGAGTATATGAGATCAGTGTAATATTGAGGACCGACCGACCGATCGACGACCAACCAATGACTGACCTCTGTTCCTGGAAGAACTTCAAACGGCCATATCTCCATAATGGTGCCAGATAGATGCATTGTCACAATGGACCACCCATAGGAAGTCGACCGCCATGAGTCGAATGGTCACGTGATCGATGACGTCACGTGACCTCTAAAGGTCAAGGTCGTGACCCCATTATCTTTGAGGCGCCATATCTCTACAACGACTTTGGACAATAACAACTTTGACACCAGCCACTATTAGTATAATATTAGTCCGATCTCAAAAGGAACAAAAGAGCACTTAGAGACAATAATGCGCGTGAGGAATACATTAGATTAGTTGGTGGCGTAGCATAGTGGTTAGAACGTCGGTCCTGGCCAGTGGACCGACTTTCCTTATCCTGCGCTAGACTGATGGATGGCTGCTTGACCACTTTGTGGGTACGGCGTCCGCTATCAGTCAACCATCAAGGCCAACTCAGCTTGCCATCCCTCCGGGGTCGGTTAAATGAGTAGTAACCCATTATATGGGTTATGGAAGGTGGGGACCTTTGTACAGCTGACTGGGCTGCCTGGTCGGCCGGTGCGCCAGCCTGTGTTTGCAGGCTGCACGTGGCGGCTGTGCGATCGGCGGCTTCGGTTAGTGACGAAAAGCGCATTAGAGGTGTGTATACACGACGATGCGCTATACAAATTGACAACCTTTACCTTTAGATTGGTCACAATCTAATAATATTTCTTGTTCGTTCATGTAATGCCTGTGCGATTGACACTTGCAATTAAAGGCAACTTACTTACTTAAACTATCTGATGGAATTACTTGCCATTTGTATGGTACACTTGTGGGAGTCAGTGATATGTTGTGTTAGAAGGGAGTCCCTGACCCTGGTGGATGGGGCGATTTGGGGATTGAATTCCCTGCGAAAACCTGCACTTGCCTACTTATGAGTTACCACTGGGCAGCGCCTATCAGCGATCTTGCATCTTAACTTAATTATTTTGGTCACTTGTCAGACATAGGGTATATAATGGGTGTTTGCTTCGGAGAGTGTTTGAGATATGCGTTAATCTTTTTGTGCTAAATGTTGTAAGGCTGTATTGTTGCAGATTTTGTGAGGTTCACCTGGCGCTTGCTGAACTGTGCGTTGCGTGTCGTCAACACAATGACTGCTATGTTCACGTGCGTCTTGTTTCCTCGGTCTTGGACCCGAAGAAGCTCGGTAGACGCGACTTTCTATCAGCCAGAGCAAAGTCCGATGCTGCGACCAGCCTCGTGGCAAAGCATTCTGAGGGAAGCGATGGGGAGGAAGAAGGGATGGACTTCCTGCGATCTTGCTTGACGTCCGTGGACTATCAGACAGTCTCCGATCCTTGTGGATCACCGACCACAACGGAACGATTGACGGTCAGCATGCCACCCACATGGAAACACCGTCACACCTGCAAATGCATCCTATGCACGGATCCATCACTGGAAAGAATCTGGTTGCGAGGTCACATCATCGAGGCGTCTAACCGGCTACATCAAGACAACGTGTTTGATAGCAAGTCCCTGTTGTCAGCAGCTGGCAAGCAACAAGAACGCCTCACGACTAACGTATCCGCACAGAGATCGGATTTCAGTTTGGCTGTCGTTGACAAACATGTTAAAAGGCAGGCGGTGAAGCAGTTTTCGGCCGTTGCAGTTTACCAGACCGATTTCCACCTGATCGCGCTGATTTTGTGTGAAGCTGCATTCCGGGGAAAGGATTCGAAGCATTTCTCAAGCTGCTACACACAGGCAGAAGAGTTGCAGAGTAACTATCTGCCGTCGGATCGGTCGCACATTTATCTCGCTGAGTTGTTCTACATTGGAGCAACACCGAGCCTTCTGTGGCCATCCACAGCACAGCTGCTGCCGAAAGTGAAACTGTCGATCGTCGATATTCTGTGTGCCGGAATTGGACGAGTGAATGTCAGCGATGTAGCCACACCTCCGCAGTCAAACAAGTCACAGCGAGCAGATCGGGTTCCGTCTTTCGTTGCGTGTGACGAGGATCCGCTTGCAGCCCAGAAAACTTGCTGTGGTCGGACCGGTGCTTCTGTCGTGGGTGCACCTGTCAAAAGTCGGCCGGTTGCCGCTAAGATATCTGGCCGAGCGAAGAATCCGCCAAAGGAAAATGCACCCGACGTCCAAGTTTTCGCATCGTCACTGATCGGAAAGAAATCTCAGAAGGGCGGTCATGTGCTTCAGCCCTCAGGTATGAGTTTTTGGAGTTGGCTCACCATTTTGAAAGCTGCCACGGTTAGGGATAGGATTTGGGTTAGGGTCAGTGTCAGAGTTACTTTAGCATTCGATCAATATACAGCTTTGTGGTCGTCTCTTGGAAATGTGGGTCTTTCGAATGGCGGACCCAAGTCGAGTTATTCATTCAGAGCTCTGATAATTTTGTTAGGGGCAGAGGATAACTGGATTTATTTAGTGATCATTTTGGAACAATTTGTGGTAATAGCAAGTATGTAAGTGAATTTGTACAGCTCACAATGTTGATGAGAAATTTGCTGAATCTGAGGAGGTGCATAAACAAAGAATGTGAAGTCACTTGGGCTGCAGTACCATTCATGGTGAGGGAGGGTTATTCAATTAATTCCAGGACTGACATTTTTATAAGACGACAGTAAATTGCACAATTCTGACAGTTATGTTACTTCTGAACATAATCTCCCTGCAGTTCGCTGCAATGTTACCATTGAACAAGTTGGCTGGAACCCGTAGCATTAAGTTTTTGGTGGCACCATGTTGAAATTTTCAGATACGTGCTGTTGAACATCTTCATCATTCTAGAACTTAATGTCTCCAAGTGATTCGTTGTGTGGTCGGAACAAGTGAAAAATCACTTGGAGCTAAACGTGGACTGTATAGCAAATGCTGTAGCAATTTCCAGCCCATTTTTTTCATTTTTTAACTCTCTAGCAGGCCTATCACGTAGTGGTGCATTGTCATTTTGAAGAATATCACCTTTCTGCAGCAAACCTGGTCGATTGCTGCAAATCGCTGGTCATAATCAGTCAGACAATAATGCACAGTAATATTCGGCATTCACAGTATTAGCAGAAACTTTGTGAGAACAACTATCTAAGTGCCTGAAAAAATGCTTTGCCTGCAGCCGATCATTGTCATCTGCGGTGTTTCAACACAGACATCTTCACTGACAGACGACAGCTGCAAAAGCGGTCCGAGAACTATTCAGATTCTCTAAAATGTGATAGTGTCGATGCTAAATACTACATATAATCTACGATAAATTTTAGCACTTTCTAAGCTTTCTGCGACTAGAAAGTTTCATGATTTTTTTGTGACCGTCCTCCAAAAGTCAATGTTCACTATTTATACCTTAATAATAATGATATCACATCATGACATCAGTCATAAATGAAACCATGGTGAGTGATGTACAATAGTGACTGGCCGTACAACTTTATAATGGTTTTAATTTGCAACTGTCACTGTTTGCTTACGGAGAAGAACAGTTGTGGAATTTATTGAATGACCTTCGTATATTAGAATGGGTGCTAAAGAAATAAATGTAGTTTTTTTATCATTTCAGTTAAGGAAAGTGGGGCTTTGTCTTAACGACCCAAAGACAAAGTCTTTGGTATACAACATAGACAGCCCTCCACCGCTTCAGACACGCGATGGTACAGTGCTAGAATATGCAAAGGACTTCAAGTATCTTTGGTCATGAGTTGGTAGCTCTAGTAAGGACATCGGTGTCAGGAAAGCTCAGGCCTGGAAAGCCTTGAATGGAATGAAAATCTGGACCTCCAGAGTGAAGCCAGAGCTTAAGAAAAGGTTCTTTCTATCCAAAAAGGTTCTTTCTATCCACAGTGGAAACCATACTGCTATACGGGTGTGAAAGCTGGTAGATGACAGAGGCTCAGGAGAAGACACTAAATGGCACATACACAAGAATGTTGAGGAAAGCCCTCAATGTGCACTGAACGTCACACATGACTAATGAAGAGTTGTACAGGGAGCTGCCGACAGTGTGTAATAAGATTGCCTCTCGGAGATTAAAGTTGGCTGGTCACTGCCATCGTGATCCTGAGCTGATAACCCAAAGTCTTGTACTCTGGGAACCAAAGCATGGCTATCAAGTGAGAGGGCGACCAATTAACAATTACATAGACACGCTGAAGAGAGATACTGGCGCAAGAAACACCAACGAACTGGCCACGTTGATGGAGGACAGGTATGTCTGGAGAGTCCATGTGAAGTCTCGGCTGCAGCTGACCTAGTGAGTGAGTGAGTAATCTGACTTGGTACTTTGTGAGTATCAGATTAAAGAAATGGATTAGAATAAAGATAATTTTTCTTCTTGGTTAAACATGGACTTTCATAGTGTTAAGAAATTAACAATCACATCACATGAGAATCTGTGTATGATTTTTTAACTGTTATATTCGCTTTAAAAGTAGATAATAAATGGTGCATTAAATGTTGTTGGTTTTTTGATACAAAGCAGTTATAATTAGTGTTATTGCTACATTTTAGCTTTTGTGAATGTGTTAGTGTAATAGATAATACTTTGTGTGTTTATTGTCTAATTAAGTTTCACATTGTTTGGTCTTATCCAGCACGTCGTTTAGTCCGACTGAAAAGCTTTCCCAGATTCAACTTGCTTTTGACGAAATCAACACGGTAAGTATCTATCATTTTCTCTTGTTTGGAGCATCTGTTCAGTTTATTTGCATCTAATGCGGATTTTTTGCTACTACTTTCAACTGGTCAAATTTTCAGAGTTACTCTGTCCTCCAATAGAACATTATCACATTGTTGACTGTCTGGAGGATAACAGGGAAGATTATTAGAACTACCATTATGTTAATTTCATATTCACGCGTATAATGGAATTCTTACAATTTTAGGTTAAGCTCGTTTTTGTGTTTTGTGTTTCTGTATAGGTTAAGCTTTCTTTTTATTGTAAAGTTTAAACTTACCGTTCCATTAATGTGTTTGTGTACATTCTGCCTAAAAAAGGCCATCCCGAAATGACCTATACTGTGTTGGGTGGGACGTTAAACCCTACTCACTCACTCACTCACTCAGAGTTACTCCCTGTTTTCCCAGGTTTTTTGAAAAAAGGGAACTTTGGGGAATTAATGAGCAGGACATCTACCATTGGATGGCTTGCTGTTGCCTATTTGAAGCACTCAAAGCACTGAGCATTGAATTTGTAGCTGTTGCAGAAAATAATTGTGGCATCATTGTGGTTGTCATTGTGGTTGTTGTTGTAGTTGTTGTAGTTGTCATCGTTGTAGGTGGTGCAGTGTAACCTGGGCAGTGAGTACCAGTGGAGTATGGATGACTTGTTCCCGTTGTTCCAGTTCATTGTCGTGAGGTCGTGTATTCAGCATCTGGCTGCAGAGATACATTTCACTGATGACCTTATGGAACCGGACTTACAGCACGGAGAGCTTGGCATCATGTTTACCACGCTCAAGGTCTGTTGTTGTTCTTGATACTGCTCAGTTTCAAAATTTGTGACATTATGCAGGACTGTACGTCATGTCTCAAAAAAGGGACTCTGAAATTATCTATCGTAATTGGAAGACGGGTTACCAGATTTTGATAATTTTTGGCATGTATATTTCCGACACAACTATTTAAGTTCCCACATCATTGAATGCCTGTGCCTACTTGTGGAAAATGGAACAAGCAAATTATTAATTTTTTATTCACTGTGGTACAATTATTTGATTAAAATAACACACATTTATCTCATTTTGTCCAAATTTCTGGCATTTTTTCTAACAGTTTATCCAATTATTCAGTTGTGCTACTGCTGACATTAAATATTAGAAATATTGGTCATTTGTATGAACACAAGCATGCAGGTGCATTGTTTCTTCGACTTGACACTATTTAGCTTGTGTCCAGTGGGCCGAGTTATGTTTTGTACATGGTGTTTCATAAAAAGGCACCCTTTTTTCTTTCATATTTCACTCAAGTGATGATCAGTTTACATGAAATTTTTACCAGTTATAGCTGAAGAAATACTAATTCAAAATATTTCAACAAGATATGTCAGTTGATTAAAGATTCTTTGTTAATCGTGACGTAACACTGACGTCATCATGTGTCGTAAGTACAAGCTTGCCTGTCTCAACTGGTGCTGTCAGTTGCTACCCTGCTTCGATGGTGAACCTTATCTGATTCACTGGTGAAAAGTGTTCATCCTGTCAACACTGAGCATCATGGGGGCATGAGATCAGGCATCTCGCGATCCAAAAGCTCAACCTTCTCGCAAGCTCAGTGTGCTAGTGCACTGTATTGATCGAACATGTGAAGGTCTAACTATCCCCACAGACACATAAATGTTATCGCTTTGCTCGTTTTTCGTCGCTGCAACTGTGAAACTTCAAGGTTTTGTCATCAATGAACCAGGTTTTACACCATCGGAGCAGGGTAGCAACTGACGGCACCAATTGACACATTATGACGTCAGCGTTACGTCATGACTAGCGAAGAATATTTAATCAACTGCCGTGTTTTGTTGAAATATTTTGAATTAATATTTCTTCAGCTACAACTGGTAAAAGTTTCATATAAATTGATCATCATTTGAGTGAATTATGAAAGAAAGAAAAGGTTTTTTTATGCAACACCATGTATATTGCAGCATTTAGCGTTTATTTGTTCAGTTAATCACGTGATGTGCATCAGTTAGTTGTGTGTTTTTGGCACATCTTGTAGGCATGCTATTTCCAGATCCTCAATGAGAAAGTGGTCTGAACATGTTATCTGCAAACTGCTTACTTACAGCTCAACGTTGAAACTCATTCTTTCAACTACTCGTTACAAAATAGGATTTTTTTATTCTGTGCACAGTTTTTTAGTTTTATTTTTGTGGGCATTTTCTGTTTTTTTGTATGGTAGGCCTAATTTAACCTAGCTGCCCGACTGGTTTTTTAATGTGCTTTATAAGTTAAAGTCTGGTATGCTTGCTTGCCGTTGATGCGATCTGGAGATATTTTTGTTAACAAGTGAACGTTTGTTTTTGGTGCATCGTGAATTTTTGTGTCATCTTGTACCTGCTTGCTCAATTCTGATGATGTACAGGTTGACTGTGAAATAAGCTGCTCAAGACTTATAGTATTAATCTGTATATTTAAAAGAGGGATGTGTCAGTGTGGACTGCGATTGGCTGTGACGTCATATAGACGTCGTCACCATGGTGACGCATCATCAGCATCTTTGTAGCTAATGGCTACACTGCAGCGCCAGCGCATACTGTGTATCGATGCCGCAGGCCAAGTTGAGGCCTGAGGGGCCGAAAATGGAGGCCGCAGGCCAACACTATGGCAGAGATCAAGTGGACAGGGAGCGTAGCGTCGTGACCAGGGGCAGAGGCAGTTGCCTTCCCTAAACTTGGGCTGTCGGGAAATTGTCAGAAATCTTTATGTTGGCATATTTTTGTCCAGAAATGCAAAAATTGAAGCTAAAGACCCCCAATTTTGGGTAAATTTAGGTACAATTTTGCAGTTTTGAGCACCAGTAGTCTCCTATGTTGGAAATTTGCAGTGTGTGCTGGAAAATTGCAACATTCTGCTGCGCCTGCTTTTTCGGCCCACGATGCCGCTGATTTTCAGTTTATCTTGTTTGTATAACTAGAGACGATTGCTAACATATTGACTGTTCTACTCTATAGAACGCTTGCTTGCCATTGTTGCTAGCTTCTCTCCATTTATTCGTGTCAGTTGAACGGAACTAAAACCTTGATCTTGACCTTTGACATTTCTGATCTGAACGTTGACCCAGCGCTTAGTCCTACCCTGGGGGACAAATTTTGGTGGATTTTCTGCACCTTTTTACTTCTCGTGCGCTACGTTTCTAATGTAGCGAAGAGGCGTGTATGGGATCAGCGCAATATTGAGGACTGACGGACGACCGACCTCTGTTCCTGGAAGAGCCTTCCTGGAAGAACTTCAAACGGCCATATCTCCATAACGATGCCAGATAGACGCGTGGTCACAATGGACTACACATAGGAAGTCGTCCATTGCGAGTCGAATGGTCACGTGACCGATGACGTCGCGTGACCTCGAAAGGTCAAGGTCGTGACCCCATTATCTTTGAGGCGCCATACCTCCATAACGGTGCCAGATAGACGAGGAGACAGTTTCCAATAACGATCTCGATACCAGTCACTATTTGTCTCAAATTGATGCCGGTTCTCTAATACAAGTTAAAAGAAACGAAAAAGCACTTCGAAGAATGCAGGAGAGAATAATGCGCGCGAGGAGTGCATTAGATTGGTCAAAATCTAATAATATTTCTGGCTGTTTTTGAGTTAGGAGCCTGTATTGGACCTACTAGGGCCGCAGCGAAGAATAATGGCGTTTCTGGTAGCCCTACTGCTGGTGAAAACAATACTAATCACAGGCGCGCGGTAGCGCAGCCCTGTGTTAATGGCGACCGGCTAAGTCAATGGGGAATGGCAAAATGGCAAAAAAACCCGCGCAGATCCGAAACCCCTCAATCGATCGACAGAAAATTTGAAACAGGTGATTACGTCCGCGAGACGACCCCCTGTGCAAAATTTCGTGCAAATCCGTCCATTGGGACTTTTCGGCAAATGGGTGAAATATAATCGAAAACTAGAAATTTGGGGCAAAACCCAACGTGAGTCCGCCAGGCGCCCTATGTCCGATTGGGGGAAATTAGGGGGGGGAGAATTTCCCCGGCATCAAAGTCACGTGGCCCGAACTCAAATGCATTGGCATACGCCTGTCTCT
>Ga0209367_1010170_pt1 | contig 12645 bp, 9 predicted proteins | sample WorMetLIZISLAND2_FD_187412 | JGI IMG/M metagenome (GOLD analysis project Ga0209367, IMG submission 187412) | Marine gutless worms symbiont microbial communities from Max Planck institute for Marine Microbiology, Germany - Olavius geniculatus... ... | reverse complement strand
TCCCCGGCATCAAAGTCACGTGGCCCGAACTCAAATGCATTGGTATACGCCGAACGCGCATTGTCGACTTAGGGTAGGTCAACATGAGCGCTTATAACTTTGTTCGTAGTGGACCGAATTTCACAAAATTTTTTTTGTTCAACGCCCAAAAGATCGTTTTCGTCAACGCCATTTACATATTGCCACTATCTTCATCGGTTCCAGAGATACTTGTGCTCAAACTTGAAAGTTGTTGTAAATCGCACCGATTTTTGCACGTTTTTTTGCCATCCCAAATTTTAAGGGAGGCGGTGCCCCCAAAAGTTGTACTTGCGTTAACACCCCCACCTAGAGACACGTCAAGTGCCAAAGTTTCGTCGGGCTACACCCCCTAACTCCGAAGTCATAATGGCTCATTTATTCCATTTTAAGCCAATTTTTGACCCCCCTTTGAAAAAAGTTGTAAAGGGGGCCCCCGTCCCAGGTGGGGGGTGCGCTAGTAAGACTTGGTCATTCTCTAGCGTGTGTAAAAATTTGGGGGCGCAGCACCCCCTAGGGGCCGAAATATGGTCTTCTGAAATATGCGCTTTCGGTGGGTACCATTAAGTATCTAGATCTCCAAGGTTACTAAACCAAACTTCACCGGACTTGTTTCGTCTAACGCAGGAGGAATCGTGGTAGACGGAATATAAATCCGATTTTGAATATCTTCATCCGTTTGAAGATATCGCCGCCGAACTTCGAAGTCGTCCGAAATCGCGCCAAATTTTGCATGTTTTTCGCCCCCGAAATTTTTTTGGGGTGTGCCCCAAAAAATTTTGGACCGGCATTATAAAATAGGGCCTAGTACTGACCATCGTGCAAAATTTCACGCCGGTCGACGAATGCATCTCGGAGATCTCGCGAGGGAGAAAAAAAACATCTGCAGTAAAACATAAGTCCTTCCGAAAACTATCGTTTTCGGGCGGACTAATAACGGGACATTTCCCCGTGTCACTGTCAGTCCAGCAGAAAGTTGTTCGAATACCCCCATCATCTGCACATTCATTCTGTCAATACAACCTTTATGATGTCAGAGGTGTGCAACCAACACAAAACAAATCAAATGGCAGCATTTGATAATTAACCAACAGCAACTATAACAATTTTTAGTGGTGCTTTGCTGTAACTAGACTATTAAAAATCTTACATACAGTATTATAATAGCCAATGATGATGTTTCTTTACGCACCAAGATCTGAATTTCTAGAATAAAATTCCTGCCGTCTCCGCATCTCTTCTGCAAAGCAACAGCAACAAAAAGTTAACGGCAGCTGAATAAGAATGCAATATCAGACATGATTCCACCCAATAAAATTTCTTCTCATTTCAAAAATCTAGCAAAATAACAATAAATCAGCATTATATCTGATATTACCTAACAAGCAAACAGGTTCTCTGAGATCATAAGCACTGAATTATAGACTGAAAAATTTCCACACAAAACACAACTAACTGCCAACCATAATCTATCAACTGAGTAATTTCTGCCTCAGAACTGGACTGACGAAATAATATATTGCTTGATGAGTACAAAATCATCCAATGCCCAAACAAACTACACAGATTGTCAAAGGAAAGCGCACTGAACTGACCTTTCTGCAACCCTGGTACTAGTTTGTAGACAAGTGTCTGCATCGTCTTATCTGGTCTGCAGCAGAAATTCCAAATTAATGCAAACATTGCATAGCGTATTAAACTACATTATAATAGCAACACAATAAAGAAAAAAAAATGCAAAAAAATTTGACTAATGGTTGGTGGATATGTGTTTGTTTTCAAGCAGTAAATAGTTGATAACAGATGTTTACTTCTTACCACCTGTTATTTTGAATTAATAGTCATCCATCGGAAGCACATGTATATTAACACTATCAGAAAAATACATGTAGCCGTCATGCAATCGACGACTTTTGCTGACGAAGACAAAGTAAAGCCAGATAACTCAGATGATCATTCCAAGGGTAATATGTGATATAACAATGTGCACTAACGATACCCATTCTCCAGAACTCAATAACTGCTCTTTGACAAGTCAAAAATCTCATTGGATAAGCTATTTTTAGCATCATAGCCACAACGAATTCACACTCCATATACATTTACGCTGCAGAAAGCTAGAACAATTCCAAAAGATTCTCCCTTGAAGCGCTAGCTTAACCTAGATAAATACTAGACAAAAAGGCCAGTTAAACGATAACCACAAGAAAAGTGACAAGGAGAGATGAACGGACACAAGTGTGGACACTAAAGAACAGCTTTAAAGCAAAAACCAGAAAATTTTTTATAGCATACTACATACCGAACATTTAAAAGTGGTTTTGTTTTATGAACTTGCACCTCGCATATTGGACAATACTTGTTGTCGGCCAAGTAATGAAAAATACATGTTCTGCAAACTGCAAAATAAACACATGTCAAACACTGTCATAAAGATTATACAAGTAGTGACTGCTGCTAAAGTCATTAGTGAAAAATGTTTTCCCAAAGTTGGAAAACACGTCCAGACATCAGTCAACTTGACTGCTTTTCGCCTCACTGTCTTACAAGCAGTAGTGTTGTGGATAACAGAAAACACTTTTCACAACATGTCACTTTCACACTAGTATTGAAGCACCAAGCAGTTAACAAAACTCGTGTAAGACTGTTATCCAACCATAGCATTGCAGAGAGCACTGCACTGGCACAGAAATGCACCAAAAATGACACAGCCTCTAGAAGTTGATTAGCAGTACCAGAACCCATTAACAATACAAAAGAAGTAACTTTAGTGATCTATGCCCTCTGTACACTAAAATGCGTAAGTGGAGTACTCATCTTCATAGTCCAAGCCATTGATTCACAGATAAACAGGCCAAGTTTGTAATTCATGGTCAGCACCACATCCATGGCTACCTTCTCAGCCACAGAGCATCACCACTTTTTGGCCAGCAAATCTAATGTCATAACCATCCGGCGCTAAGCCACAACATGCTCAATGATAAATATAAAAATCAGAAAACTCACATGAATGAAGACATTCAATAATGGTTGTAGCATCGATCAAATAACCACCACATAAAACACACACCAGATGAGTGTTCAAGTCAGCAAGAGACAGCTTGTGAGTTGGACTCTGCATTTTTACACCTAAATAATAGATAAAGTGATAAATATTGTAAAAACTACAATAAATATAGTAGCAATGACCCGATATCAAAATTTCAATTTCGAAAGCATAGAAACAAAGCGTGACAATTTAGCAAGGCAGTATGCTGTAATTAGATAATAAAAATGTCTTTAGGTGAAATTATTATACGACTGTAGTCAATTTACGTCACTATTGACTCACTCCATTTGTAACGTTTCTTTCCAACCACACAGTGTAGTAAAGAATCTGTAGAAAATATCACGATATCATCAAAAAATTTGATATTTTTTTCGACGATACAATAAGATATCGAAAACAATATATCAATATTTTCGATATATCAAGTCATCACTAAAATATAGTGCATCAGTTAAGATCAGTGCTTAAATTGAAAGGGAGATATGAGGGATTAAAATTTTTTCTTTTCCCCTTTCCTTCACAACCCCGGTTTGTCTGATTCCCCCAAACTTTCACAGACAGCTAGCCCTAGACCTCCGCTACAATCCCTGAAAATATGGTGAATGTGGTGTCCATAGCTTTTTTGCTAGACCAAAAAACACGGGTTGAGCGGATGGCAGGTCTAGGCGTAGCAGATTTTCTCTAAAACGTAGTCTTTATACTCTGTTGGATACTCCTTCACAAGTACGTAGAAAGGATAGGGTGTGATCCCTCATAGGGTTGAGACCGCATAACTGCAGCGTCTTTATACCAAGACACATTACAGGATTTACTGTAATGACGTATTTCCTTAGCTTGTCGTCATGACAAAGATATCGACAATTCATCTATAACTAAGCAAATATGATACAGAAACACACACAATGACAAAACCTACTTGACAGCTCCCACCAAAACAATCATTCTTTCCTAACCAGCCAATCACCGAAGCGATCACTTGCAGCAATCGAGCACTAGTCCTGTAAGTAAGTAATTTTATTTACATTTCAACGAACGCTAATTAGTTTACGTTACGTTAAGTTTGTCGTCGTAAATATTCTACGCTGTAAAACATTTTTAGGCATTAATGTCAAAAATGACGTAGTATATAGCGTTGGAGAAACTGAGCTGCAGTAAAAAGCGAACTGTTAGTTAAGGAGTTGGTAATATTTTTACGCGGGAAAGCAGCTACTGCTTTCAGCGCGTCTTAGCCATCGCAATTCTGTCCGTCTGTCTGTCCGTCCGTCACACGGGTGGATCTATTAGGCTAGGGTGGATCAGTCCAAAACTGTGCAAGCTAGGATCATCAAATCTTTACCTTTGGCTGCCTGGAAGCCTCTGGTTTTAGGAACCGTAAAGCTTTTCCATAAATTCCAGGGTCGTCACTCCGAACGAAAGCGCTAAATGAGAGGGAGGTGGGAAAAAGTTGTGATTTTTAGCCAATAAGTCGCTGTATCTCAATAACGGTGCGAGATAGTGTTTAGGTTACTATTAATCACTAATATGAAGTCGTATACTGGCTCTCGATTGCCACCGAATTCAATGACCTTGGATGACCTTGAACGCTAAAATAGGGGTTTTTATGGATTTTTTGGCTATTTCGGGCTGTGCGACACATTTCAAGAGCGAATTGCGCCGAAACCAATTGAGATAGACATGGATAAGCTGCAAGCTGCATATGAAATTTTTAGCATTGAACGTAGATTTTGACGGTTCAAGTCTCGATTTTCTAGGTTCAAGGAAACCTGCGCACGATGGCATCAAAGAGCGGTACCCCCCTCGTAAAAGTCACGATGAAATGACTGGAGATAGACTGACAGTTTGTGAACAGGAACTGCTATAGGCTTTTGCGCGTCTCATGAGCATTAGCTCAAATTTCTTGTTACTTCGTGTCTTAGAGCGTTTGGGAATTATAGCAACACCCAGTTCACAGCACTTGTCACTTTGTACTCACCCTGTAACAGTCTTTTGTGTAGCCTAGCTTTAGTGCTAGTTAATAGCTGCATTTTGGATGCTTAACACGTTAATGTTAGTTCGTAGATAAGTATATTAAAAATACGCTAATTTATGCATGTCGACTCAATACTTTTAATAGTTTTAATTGTTTTATATAATAGTTTTAATTTATGCTGTTTCAAGTTTTTCGTCTGCTGTGCTTTTAGCTTAATTAAAATTATTAGCAGAAACTATTAAACTATTAAAAGTATTGGGTTGACGTGCATAAATTGGTGTATTTTTAATATACTTATCTATGAACTTACACTAACATTTTAGGGATCCAAAATGCAGCCATAGTTATATACTTATAGTTACTAGTGTTGTGCAATACCTGAAATTGGAGCCACGATAACGATACCGTCTCAGGTATTGAGTATTGCGATACCAGAAGTGCATATGAAACGTTAGTCCTCAGGCCCGTCGGAGTGGGGATGGGGTAGTTTTCTGGGGCTCTGCGACATTTGGGGGCCCTGCCCTCGATGTTTGTCATTATGCAATACTGCAACACCTTTGCAAAACTAGTATAATCTAAATTCGTAAACAATGCATGATAGACAGCGCAAACAAAACTTCGTCAGCAGCAGCCACGCATAGGTCTATAGCGCAAGTGGCATGCGCATTGCGCTCTTATCAGTCGCACCACGGTTAGATCACGAAAGTTGACAAAACGTCACAAGGAACTAGAGATGCATCTTTTTCACAAAACACTTATCAATGCATGTGCGAACTGCAAGCATATTACTAACTTACAAAAATGGTTTTGATGTGACGTCTTATTTTCATTGCTGTCACACAGTTTTCAGTTGTTGACAGTAGAGCGATCGCATGGTATCGAAACAGGTGTCGTCATGTCACGATACTTGGCGGTATCGTGGCTCCGCGATATATCGTGATGTATCAAGATCTCTTCGATACTGGTATCGAAATGTTGGTACTCACGGTACTTATCGAGGTATCGAAGGTATCGCACAACACTAATAGTTATAGTTGAACTACTTATAGTTGGCTACTTCTTCATGGTGTTTTGAACTTAGTGGACTTTTGCAATGACAATGCAATAACATTTTTTACTATCATTACTGTAATTGTTATTCTCGTTATTGTTTTGGATCTGGATTGTTAGTTGGCAGGGCCCCAGAACGGGCATCACACTGATGCTGTGGACGCTTAGACAACAGAACTTCTAGTTGTTCTTGTGTTTAATTTCTTACTAGTTGAATGATGATACTGCATATGATGAATTTAATCATGATTAGGTACAATAGAAAAATCACGGCAAAAATGGCAAAAAACATGGCAAACTTTTGTGAAAATTGCAAAAATCACGGCAAAAACATGGCGTCACATCACGAGCTGTTCATCAAGTCGCAGTTTATAAAACTCAGACATCTAGCATTGATAACTGTCATTACATGCAGTGGTAGGTTTTCATCTGTGAGATTTTGTCACTGCGGAGCATGAATACATATTTTCAGTTTTGCACGATGACATCACACTCAAATCTTCTTCTTCTTCTTCTAATCGGGGGGTTGTAAGTAAACACCTTCGACCACAAGTTGTCTCCAGGCGTCGCGGTCTTGAGATAAATTCGTCAGCTCAGCCAATTGCCGTCCTGTCAGTTTTTGAATATATGAAGTTCGTACGAGGACGACCTCGTCTAGTACTGCCATGTTGAGGTTCATACAGAGCATATAGTGCATGTTCTGAACGAAGTAAGTGGCCAAGAAAATGTAGTTTTTTTTACACTCACATATTGAGTCAAAAAGTAACAAAGCACACGGACTTTGGTAGCAGAGGCAAGAATTAATATTTTTGTGTTAAAATCACATGATAAACTTCAACTTATGCTGCTTAAAAGCAAAAAATTCTTGTAAGAAATGCAAAATCACGGCATTTTGGCAAAATTACAGCATCTGACGAAAATCATGGTTTCTGTAATTTTTGTGTTTCCTTGATTTTTGCTGTCCCTAATCATGATTTGTTTCTGTGTTTTAGCTTTGGCTGCTGCTGTGTTGGTTGCATTTTGTGTCTTCAATCTCTGGTGCTGTCATATTTTTGTGATCTTAAGAGATGAAGTTGGCCATTCCTGAAGTAAGATATGGTTGTTTTCACGCTCACATTTAAAATCAAGATAACTTTATGAATAGAATATTGCACTCATCATTTTTCTTTGTTTGAGGTTTATTATGTACTGCTGTGTTTTTGTGCAGAAAGAGCTGAAATTCAAGAAAAAATATCATGATTTTTTTCATTTTTATCAGTCATTTTTTGGTTTCTGCATATTTTATGTAAAATATTTCTGCAAATTGTCTGCCCGCATGCATTTATTTGGGTATAAAACTGCTAAATTTCAGTGTAGTTATGAAGCTGTGTCTGTAGGGTAAGACGCCAGTCAGTCACTTGCAGGAGCTGTGTAACAAGTGGGGTGTCATACCGTTGTATGAACTGGTGGCGTCTGATGGCCCGACTCACGAGCCTGTGTTTGAATTTAGCGTCAAAGCACGCGAATACTGCGCAACAGGCAAAGGTTGTGTGTGATGTACTAGTGACTAATTTTCATGTATATGTAGTATGCTTTGTTTGTGTTTTGTTGTTTGTGGTCCAGGTTTGTTGTGAACGGCAATTGTTGCATTGTACTTGCTGTGAGAAATAGTTGGTGCAGTTTTGACATAATTTTAGCAGCAATGAAAAGACTTAACTGACCTCGTTTGTGCCTGGTCTCACCCACTGTAGCATGGGCCATCATTTACATGGTTGAAATACAGTGAATACAGTTTATATAGTATTACATATGATAAATTTTACTGTAGTTATCAGAATGGTGTTAATCTTTAATAGCCTTTCTAGTCTGGCTGATAATATGTGGAAAAAATAGTTAAATAAAATAGTCTACCAATTTGTACTGATACTGCAATATGTGAGTTAAACCAAACGGACACTTAAAAAACCCATTCTGCAGTCTGCACACATCTAATATTATTACTGTATGCTCGTTGGTGCAGTCAGTGTGTGTTTAATCTTTGTTTTAGGAAAGTCGAAGAAGAAAGCAAAGCACAGTGCTGCCGAGTCTTTGTTGAGCTTGGTTGAGGGCGTGGATTCTGCTTCCTTGTATGTTCTGACTGTTAACTGTTATTTGCAGTCTTTTACTTAATGCTTAATTTTAACACCAAATTGAGTGATCTGTTTATAGTTAGCATCACTTATGTTGCATCACCATAGCAGTTTCGTGTTAGACTAAAGATGGATCGACCAGTATGTCATTTTAACTGTATGTTAGTTTCTTTTTATATCTGGTTTGCGTTGGTTAGCCCCACCTGAAAATGCTGACCCATCATAATAAAATGACTGTGTTTCAGGGGCTACAGCCACTGCAAGGTCAGGGTGCCTTGTTATGGTAAAAATTGAGCCTTAGTAGTGAGTTGGCTGGTTTTTTGACAGTAAACGTATTTCATATTTGCATCTTATCATCATCATTTATTCACCAAAAATGCAAGTACATAAAAAGATGTTTAACTCATGGAAACACGGCTGGCAAAATGCCGAGCACAAAACAGCACTTTTTTGGTAGCCTCAACAAATAGGTTTTCTGACATCACATGAAAATAGCAGTAGTTCATGCATCATGAAGCGACTGAATGCTAGCAGCCAGGCGTGTGGTTGCGGTATTTTGAAATAACGTTTTTTGCTATGCTAGATCTGGTAATGAGAGTCAGAGCGCTGATGACAGTGGCAACAGTGCAGCTATCACTTCCAACCCCATCAGTCAGCTGCAGGAACTGATACAGAAACGTCGATGGCCACCACCCGTGTATGAGTTCACGAATGAGTTTGGACCACTGCATGCTCGCAGCCACACTTGCACCATACATCTGCTACAGAAATTCCTGCAAGGTGAGAGACATGGACGAAGAGTGTATGTTGATGAGTATCATCAGAATTAAAAGAAATGTTGCATTTGTGGGAAAAATGATCTGGGTTTTAACTAAACTGAAAGTTCTGCTGTGCAAAACTTACAGTATGGTTACTTAGTTTGCCGGTCTAAATTGTTTAGCTGTAACTTAAAGAAATCTGGCTGGGAACATGTGACAAGAATAAATAAATGAAGAAAACTGCAAAAAAAGTTGACCTGACATCATCATCATTTCTGGCAAGCACCAGTAAGAGTGCGTAGTGCCGAACGTAGACATCAATCTCCAGAGTGGACGGTTCTGAGCCAAGTCAACTGCGTCGTCCATGATAAGCCTGAGAATCAAATAAAACTGATGAACTCAAATAAACTGATGATGATGATGATGATGAAATGTAAAATGTTCAATGTGTCATAAGTTGGTTCACCTGTAAAACTATTTAACTTGTACCAAGGATGATAGATCTTAGTAAGTAGGTGATTTATATAGGCCTAGCGCATAAGCTTTGATAATATTGAACGATCTCAGTGTTCTGCTGGAAAGAAAAGTGAAAATGGTTTATGGATTGTTGTTGTTTCTAGTACTTTAAAACTTTTAGTTTTGTGACAGGTGGACACCTAATTATTCCAAAAAGCACTTATGGGGAATGGGGATGTGTTTAATCTAATGTGGAGTATGGTAACTTGAAAAATTGGTCAAGTTGGGATCTAAACTGAACTAAGAAAATCTGGAACTACATCTGATGTTACCATATTGTTCTGAAGCACTGTGTGTAATGGACACTCCAGGATCTGGCAGTTCGAAAAGACTTGCGAAGAAAGATGCAGCGCTGGCGATGCTTCAGTACATCAGTGATGGTGGCGAAATATCTGTCAGTCGACTCAGTATTGATGGAAACCAGGATTTAGGCCAGCAGCTGTCAGAGGTAAACAACGCAATATACCGTAATGCAGTGACATTTATGAAAGAATTTATGAAATTTATTAAAGTGACATTTATGAAAATGGGCAGGACAACATGCTTTCTGAAATAGTTTAATTTTGGGACAGCATTTGAAGAGACCAGTGATATGATAAAGGTGGTCTGTTTTCTGTTATTGATTTTGTTAATGCAGCTTAATGTAATCATATCATATGGTCAGAATATGAACGGGCAGCAGAAGCATAGTCAGTTATCTTGCAAGCAAGCCTGGTGTCTCATGTGGTTCAGTTGTCGAAAGTCTTAGAGCCTGGAATGAAAGATGAAGCTTGTTTGATTGTTGATTAATAATAATCGATTACTACAGAATACAGATTCAACTGCCAAGTACCGGTATTGGGAAGGAAAAGATAGAAAGTAGGATTCGTCATTTTAGGCTTGCATGTTTTGTCAGATCAGTTATTTTGTCTTTTTCTTTTGCAGTAATGCACCAATCCTCGGAATTGAGGATTTTGTGAGCAATGTCATACATGTTGCTCGGTTGTCTGGTGAATGCAGGTTGACAAGTCGCTAGCAAAAGCTGTCGAAGGTTTGAAGCTGTGTCAGACAATTGCAACTCTGACGCCACAGATGAGTCGTGAGATCAACAGATGGTATCAAGGAATGAAAGTAAAAACTGGAAAAACCCTTGCTTCACTTCAGGTGTTTAAATTGCTCTTTTAGCATTCACGCAATAATTGTTCGCTATTTCCTTCAGTGCACTAACATACTTTGTTATTGTAGATTGTGGATGGGACAGCCATTTGGCCCAGGGAAAGTCTGCTTCAAGACTAACCAATGGGTAAACCTAGTGAATGGTGGTTATATGCGTCTTATGCATTTTGAATTTTTGACATCCATGCCGTTGCTTGATGCTGCCATAAATTATTATCTCTGGAGTCACCATTATGTGGTAAGTTACCACATCTGTCATGTGGGAGTCACCATACTCAGTTGCTCGTCAAATGATTTTGGTGAATCCATCAACATATCATGTCGTAGGATAGTGACGTCCTGGTGGAAAGACAAAAAATGGATGACTGCAGGACTATTGGTAAGCAGTAGAACAAAAAATAAATTATATAAGAAGTGGCTAAAAAGTCAAAGTCGGCATGATGAACTAAAATATAAATCATATAGAAAATTGTTTAAACGTCTTATTATGGCTGCAGAAACTTCTTATTGCAAAGACCAGTTTGATACTCGTACAAATACAACAAAACAGCTTTGGTCAAACTTGAACAGTATGTTTTCCTTTAAAAGGAAAAAATCGGAACTTTCAATCCCAAGTCTCAAGATTGGAAATAAAGTTGTTACAAATACCGCAGATATTTGTAATGGATTGAATAGTTATTTCTGTACTGTTGGAGATAAATTAGTTCAGTCGTTAGATAAAGTTGGACCAAATGGTTTTACTCAATATTGTTCTTCACCGAATCCTCAGAGTATGTTTTGTAATCCTGTCGATGCAAATGAAGTAGAAAAAATAATCTTGGGTTTTAAAAACAATAAGTCAGCAGGAATTGATAACATTGGACCTAAAATATTGAAAGAAGTCTGCTTGGATATAGCTAATCCATTAACATATATATTTAATCTATCATTTTCTACAGGAGTTGTTCCTGATTCGTTAAAATTAGCTAAGGTCATTCCAATCTACAAAAAGGGTGATAGAAATGATCCTGGTAATTACAGACCAATTTCTTTATTGACTGTAGTTGATAAAATAATGGAAAAACTCATGTGCAAGCGGCTGTATAATTTTATGGAACTCCATAAAATTTTATATGAATTCCAGTTTGGTTTTAGAAAACGTCACTCTACAATACTGGCACTTATGGAAGTACTAGACAACATTTATCATCATTTAGATAGACGTGAATTTATCATTGGCATATATCTTGATCTACAGAAGGCATTCGACACGGTTAATCATGATATTTTACTGTATAAATTACAAAATTATGGTGTGAGAGGTATTGTGAACCAGTGGTTCAAAAGTTACCTGAGTGGAAGAAAACAGATCACATCTATAAGAGATAGTTATTCGGATATTGGCTCTGTAACGGTGGGTGTGCCTCAGGGTTCAGTTCTTGGACCAGTATTGTTTCTTCTCTATATAAACGATATATGTAATGCCATTCCTGACGCCAAAATAAAACTTTTTGCAGATGATTCTAACCTATTCTTATATGACACAAGCCTGTCAAATCTTTACCATAGAGCAAATTTAAGTTTGACATGTTTATCAAAATGGTTTTTAGTTAATCGATTAAGTTTGAGCGTAGATAAAACGTGTTACAGCATATTTGGTAATCAGCATAATGACTCCTTTACACCTAATCTCCAAGTAGAAATAAATGGTAAAGCAATACCAAAAATTGAATGTTGCAAATATTTGGGTATATATATTAATAATAATCTTTCTTGGCGAGAACATATAGACTACGTTCATCAGAAATTAATAAAATTTACAAGTATATTTTATATAATACGAAATAAGTTGAATTGCGATATACTTAAATTACTTTATTTTGCATTTGTTTATCCACATTTGCTTTATGGAATTGAAATCTATGGTAATACCTGTTATAGTTTTATTAATAAATTAGAAAAACTAAATAATAAGATTCTTGGAATATTACAGAATAAATCTTTAAGTACCCACAGTATAGAATTATATAAGCATTATAATAC
>Ga0209367_1010167_pt1 | contig 12649 bp, 7 predicted proteins | sample WorMetLIZISLAND2_FD_187412 | JGI IMG/M metagenome (GOLD analysis project Ga0209367, IMG submission 187412) | Marine gutless worms symbiont microbial communities from Max Planck institute for Marine Microbiology, Germany - Olavius geniculatus... ... | reverse complement strand
ACTCTATAAAATGTATAGCAAGTAGAATTAATAGTTCATTCAATAAAGTAGATATAGTACAAAAAATAAAACCTTTCATCATGGGCAGCTTACCACGCGCTCCCCTAAACCAAAAAACCGGTGCCAAAAAGTGTTTCCTGTCAAAGATAGCCCATTTACTTTGGTACAATTGGACTCCTCGTCCCTGAAAATGTAGTCTTAGGCGTTAACATCAACGCTCAGTGACATTTGGAAGCTGAGAAATTGACAAATATGCATTTTCCGGCAGCCATTTTGAAAAAATCCAAGATGGCCGCCATGTGGATACCTGTGCAAATGGAAACATTAGTTTTCTGATTGCTTATACCGTCTAGTTTTCAAAAATGTATAGTTTTTCAAATCCCCAAGAAAATCCGACGAAGATACACAACATAACTGACTATCAAAGTCGAGAGTCGGAGACATCATTTACTGTTGATTGCCGCCCTAACATCGTAGTTGAGGCAGCCATGTATCTTATTGGTACAGACTTTGCATTTCAAAGCCGCTACGTTTTCAATCTAGGGAAACATGTAACATTTCGGTAAATCAAAGTGGCATAATTCAATTATCACAACGTAATGTGCAACGTCACACAGAAACTAACATGATTGCAAACACCAATGCAATGCATCACATAGTCCATGTGTTCACCATGACAGCAGGACACTCTTGTTAATACAGGTCATGCATAAATTTAATGTACTCTATAACAATGTAGGCATGAATAAACATAAAAAATGCAATGGATTAACGATGGTGACTATTGATAGCTGTCTAAACGTCAACGACAGTAGCAGTAAGCAGATAGCCGCCAGATCCACTCATGTTGATGCTTGGATGTGTTCTATTCGGTAGAATCTGTGGACAACAACAACAACAACAACTGCTGTTAAGTGCTGCTATAATACTACAATTACTTTCAAAGACTAACATCACCAAAAGTGAACTTTCTTCCAACTGTCGATTGGTAGTGCAGCAATAGATTTAAGGTGCAGATGCTGAGTTGTATCAGCTTTTTCACAGTTCAAATATGAACGTAACTGGAAAAAAGTTACAAAAATTGGTTCGTATTTCACACACGTATCATTAAAAACTGGTCTCATTTTACATGGAACACACTGTAGTTATTTGACTTTATAATTAGGACGAACATGAACATAGAAGTAAGTAGCAACAGTCTCGGAACTGTGGAAATTTTTTTGTCAGGACCAAGATCAAAAAGGTTAGAAATGATTGGCATTCAGTTAGCTCAGTTGGCAAGGTCTAATCTACATTGTTGTATTTTTGCATGACTGCTAACGGTAATCGAGATTGCTAGCAGCACAAAGCCCAACCTGATAGCTGCGTAACCACGACTCAGTCAGTGACATGAGAACAACTCTTCCTGTTTCACGCAGCTTTGAGTAGCAATCGACCAGAGGCTGCACATATCAATGCATCCAATCAACTATTCACAACTGTGATCTTAACCAGAACACAACAAATGAATGCAAAGTGTTACAAGTGATGCAAACTGGGTAATAATAAAAGGTTTACACAAAAATGTACTACTAAGTGAATCCAAAGAAACGTACAGATCAGTCTGGAGTAAGACGTGAAAATTCGCCGGGTAAACAAATAATGAAGAGCAACAGAACAACTGTCAACATCAGGCCTACTTACTGTTTTAACTCTATGTACATTTTTCTCATGTATTAAACCAGCTATTGGCTGCAGCACAAAATGAAGATGTTTCATTATTGAAGTCACCACATATTGCAGTTCTGCAAAGTGAAAAATGGACAACTTTTATCGTATTTAATGCATACATTACAACTTGTATGACACACAGAACAGCTTCACCACAAAAGCTAAGCATCATCTTGAAATGTGACCTAATAATACCATTCAAGACAATGTGTCATATACTTTCTGAAGAAAAACTATAAACCTTTTACTCAAAGCCTCTGCAACAATGCAGAAATTTAATGGCATTTTTTGCACATGCAATCACACTCACGTCCATTAGAAAGACTCACCTCTTTGTATGGTGAGAAGACGACAATTGGTCGGCTTGGTTTTATGAAGTCAAGCAGGCGGCAAACGATTGGCGTCGGGTACATCTTTGTAGCAACAATTAACCTGCCATGTAACACAATAACTGACAGTAACTAGCAAGGTCACAGATAAAAAACAGATCATTTAGTTTAAGCAGCACCATGTCTTCAAAACAGAAAAAATATGTTACAGTGCCGAGCTAAACAGAAGTTTGGGTAACACTTGAGAACGGCATGCGTGCACTAACCCATCCATATCGGCACCTTCGATAATTGCCTGTGTCTCACCGATCTGCTTCAGTCGATAAGTTCGGCGTTGTTCTCTTTCTATCTGCAAGCATCAGCCAAACAATCATTCAATTGGTCGTTAATCTCAGTACAGTCGTAGTAGATGACTCACTCTTTATATGCTGAAATGACATCTGCAAGTACACTGTGTGGGCTACATGGCCTAAATGTAATTCAGTGTCAGAAAATGGTAATAATGCAGTAGTTGGGAATAGGGAATGCAACCCGGGTACCCAAGTACCCGAAAACCCGGGTAAACCTGGCCGTTTTCAAACCCGTAAACCCAGGTTTGCGAACAGGCAAAAACCCGGGTTTATGGGTTTAATTTTGGATGTCAATCAGTAGGCATATGCAGTACAACATTGCTAGTGATATACTTTTTTGGGCCCACCGATAAGCTGTAAGCTTAAAGGTTTGGCCCTTTGGTACGAGTTTTCATCTAGTCTGTCTGTAACAGACGTATTGTGGCTATAACTGGTAGGTCTTAGGGAAAAGCTTTTACACGAATAATTAGCATTGTTGAAAGTAAACATGCAAGATTTGGGCCATGCAGTATACGGGGAACATTTTCAAATTTGGGGTCGAATGGAGAGGGTGGGAGAAGTGTGTGTTTTCAATGGAAAACTGGCTGTGCATCTCATACATTCATTGCAAGGTTTCAACCTATTAGTCTTAGGCTCATAGTCTCACGGAAATTATAACTCTATATACTATAAATGGCAGCAGCAATATGCTTATAGAGCTCGAATTGTTTTAACTCACTTAAACTCAACCTATAAAAGCATGCAAAATTTGGGCCATTAGGCCTAAGTGTAAGCAGAACATTTTCAAAATGTTTTAGACGACATCTGAAAATAGGTAAACAGCGTGAGCTGCACAATATTATGTCTAGATTTTGCAATGCATGGCTCGCGACTAGCAAGTCTGTCTCTGACATTTGACCACTGAGTGTAGGCCTACACTACGGCACGGTTATACTATCTATATACCCTGCACTACAGTAACTACTGGCTGCCCACCGGGTACCCGACTTCCAAACCTGGGTACCCGGGTACCCAGGTTTGGAAGCCGTCAAACCCGTAAACCCGGGTTTGAAGAATACACCCGGGTTTGCATTCCTTAGTTAAGAAGATAACCATAGGTACAGTCAAAAGTAATGGCTGTCTACCAAATACCTACAGAGCACCAACCCAACCTAATACAGTAAAGTAGTATATCATTACCTTTAATTTCCTTGGTCCATGAATGTACTACTTTCAGAATTCATTTTCCCAGACTTTTTTCCTGACTTTCCAGGACAAAATGAATCATTTTCCCTGACTAAATTGTTCACACGAAATACCAATGTCAGTTTTCAATTGCTTGCAATCACACTAGAAACAGGGCAGCGAAACAAAAATTTAAAAGTGGAAATACAAATAATCTGCAAGCAAAATGAGCAGAAAAAATTTTGAACTGTTGTACACAGTCTGCATACAACAGTTAAAATTTTTTGCATTTTTGTTAACTTTTGTATCCTGTTACTTTTGCATTCCCTGACTTTGCCTGACCATAGGAACCATGCTAGTTACAAAATCGGTGTACTAGATTATTTTTACTGTCTAGGGTAGCGATAAAAATTTTGTTTCAGCATCATTTTTTTTCATTTCCTTGTTACCACAATAACTCACAAACTGCTGCACTTAACTCGATGAACTTTTTTTCACAAACAACCTCTGGAACCATAGACAGCACTTACATGTAGCCTTAAATAAGACTTATCAATCTAGTTTTACCAAACATTACAAATGTCTGCAGATAAAAACAATCTTTAATAGATAAAGTAAAATAAAAAAAGATACCATACATACATCATCAAATTTGCGTTTCCGTGTCTCTGGATGTGCAGCATGATCAGACTGATTGTTTGAAGTAACCTGCAGTACATTAACATAGTAAGACTGGTGAGGAAACCTTTTTGGGAGTATTGGTAAAATCCGTGTCAACTCGATATGACAGGCACCCTACCAGTTTTTACTGTTGAGCGGCTAGAAAGTAATCAGGTGATTCGTTAATCAAAATAAAATCAATGGTTTACATTTTAATGCAATATACACATCAAAGCTAGCACAAACAGACTCATTATATGTGACAGTAATCAATAGGCACTTTCACTTTCACTTTCAGTAATCAATAGGCACCTGCACTTTCCTACACCATAATCTGTACACAGTGAGCACTTTACTCCAACATTTAATTATATCACTCTTATGCAGTGAAATCATAAGCAATAACAACAACAATGATATACGGTACCATACTACTGTCGGCCATGTCAACAGATTCTGTGCTGGAAGCAGCGTTCGCTGTTTGACTGCAGTCTTCCATAGGAACGTCAACGCTGGCTTCGTGCTCATAATCCGCTGCAGGATCATGCTCCGTGCCAGCCAGTGTATCTCCCGTGGTCTCCCCGGCATCACAGCTGTGAGCAGGACCAGCATCTAGTGGCCGTGGCTTCATCACAGAGCAGCCACGATGTGATGTCGGTCGACGAAGTCTACTAACTAGTTCCAGTGGAAAGCTGAACAGACTGCTAAGAATGTCATTGGTGAAATGAAACCCATCGGTCAGAGCTTGTCTAGCAAAGAAACGTAACAATGATAACTACACCAAGCAGTATTTAAACAGTAATTATAGACCTAAGTACTCTTTGACAGCAGTAGTAGGCCTAGTTAATAATTATCAATTAAACAAGTTATCAATCAAATAATAACCACTTACAATATAATAAGCAGTGATTGACAGTATGCATAAAAGCTAAAATAAACCGAAAGATCTATTATACACCATGTCCCAAAATTAGCGATGTCAGTCCAGTGACGACACGACAACTATCAATACAGTACACAGCACTTACTTATTTCACTTTCAACTAAAAGTCCACTTTTACACTGCAGTGCCTGGTGTGCGATGGGCTGTCCCACTGAGTCGTCAGCCAAAAGTGAGCATTTACACAAGATATGCATTATTACCTGGAGATTTGACTTCCAGTTACCTCTACCTTAACCCTTTTTAGGTGCATCTGTTACTCCTGCCATGGGAAATAGGCAATCAGTTGAAACAGAAACAAAACTAATAGCATAAGAATAGGCTAGTTATGAATAGTTAATTATGAATTAATGACCTACCCATGTTTTATTGCCAGTTAAAATTCATATCAGTGAAAAATAAAGAACAATATTAGTATTACATAAAATGTTCAAATGCAAAATGTCACCTGCATGGAGCAGAGCCAGTATACAGATGCACCAAAGTTCCACAACCTAGCAAGATACACAAAACACACTTTCGTAAAATTTATAATTCAACATTATATGCATCACCGCACCATAAATGACTGTTGAATGACACTATATAATAAAATATACAGCAACTGCAGTAAATACTATTTACAGTTTGTGCATTCTACATGCATAAATGGCAACATTACTACAGCTTTCATTTTTTTGGCTTAACTTACTGTTACTGTACTGCTGAATGCTGACATCAGTTGTGGTTCTTCAATGCATTTCAGTGATTTTTTGTTAGGAGTTTAGGAGTTAGTACAGGATGAACAGACAGACAGATGGGCCAAAAATGTGCTCTATTAAGATGGCCACATGAAATTATTGCATAAATACCTGCCATGCGTTCTAGAATGGCTCCAAGCAATAAGCCATTGCAAGACTCGACGACCATAAGTCGTGAGCCGGATCGGACATTGCAGTGCGTCAGTATCTGCGCCATTGAGTCCAGCCGCAGATTGCTGACAACAAAATGTCACATAAAACATTCACAGTAGAGATTGCAGTCCCAGGATTCCAAATCCTGGGATCCCAGCCATTTTCGCCAATCCCGAATCCCGGGATTGGCAGTGTCTCAATCCCGGGATTTCGGGATTACAAAAATTAGCCAAAATTGTACTTTTTCCCGTATTAAATGCCAGAAATAAGAACTTTTTGCCGTCTGGTAAATAAAATATTTTATGAGTGCTAGAGTACTACTTCACGCTGTCACCGGAAATTAGTATTTTGACAGTCACTGTCACTCTCTACAGTTCAGATATACCTTTTGTGCGAGCCCTGTGCATAAAATATGTCAATTGGGGATACCAAAATAACAACCAATCTGTAAGCCTAATCCCGAAACGAGATCCCGGCATTACAAAATTCTCAATCCCGGATCCTGGGATTGAGAATCCAATCCCGGGATTGCAATCATTAATTCACAGTAAGTAAGTACGTAAACATTTACGGTGTGCCTAAATTGCCATAAAAAGCCAGGTGGCCGCTTAATCTGCATTACCAAGCTACACCCGACACCAATTCTAGAATACAAGCTAGTTGGTAATCGATAAGTTCTGTTCATGAGAGAGAGAGAGAGAGAGAGAGAAAGGAAAGAAACTAAGAAAAAAAGACTTGGAGAAGATATGGGTTTTCAACCAAGAACTGATGACACAGTTTGATAGGCCAACTGAAACAAAAAGTACAATGCAACGGACAAGCTAATAAATTTCTGGGATCAAAAATCTAGCACAATACTGAAAAATAACATACTGTTACATCAGAACAACTAAAAATATTCTTCTTCACTGCAACTTTCTAAAATGTCTCAGTTTCTGTAAAAAAGTCAGCACATAGCTAAACAATGCCAACAGTGATATCGACAGACAAATTTTTAAACTACATAGTACATACAAACCAGATCTTTGTTGGACCTCGACCGTAATACAACTCATGAAGGGTGCAAGAATTTGGCTTCAACACTTTGAAAACAGCTACATGTCTGCACAATCGGATAACAACATGATTCAACTAATAACACAAGAGCTACCTTTATCACTCGTTCTCCACTGCCACTTCATAAAAAAAAACAAACTGAGCTGCACATATAAAATTTAATGAGTTAAATTTTCTGCACTGATTTTCCAGTAGTATTTTCTGTTTGCCTGCATTACTTTAGAAAATGTTCCCAAGCTTGGCCGCCATGTCAAATACAAGTTTGTTAAGACAGATGACGGAAAAAATAGGTCATTCTTCAGCTTTGTACTTTTTGTCTTTGTTTAACAATGTCAGTGTCACAGAATAATGCCAAGAAGCAATGACATATTAATTGCTTCATTTTCTACCAAATGCAACTTAAATCACACACATCAAAGTTAATTAACAATTGTCAACAAGTGCTTTGATGCTGTTTATCACATGTCAGACAGTTTTACTAAAATAATTCTCCAAAGTAAACTTCTAGAGCATGCCTAAGCTAAAATAACTGTACGAAAATGTGCTGTTTAGCAAAAAAACTTCAATTAGTGATTCACAATAAAATGACATTTGATTTATCTTTTCATAATTCAACTATTAACAATGACACCAATATTCACAAACATGTGAAATAAGTCAAGATTACTTCTGTTTTTTCTTCTTTATATATTTCTGCTGTGCAAAATCAGTTTTTGCAGCAAAAGTTGCACTGTTTTCAATCAGCTGTTCAACGATCTTCTACAAAGGCAAAAACCACACAACAACACCCATGATATTAGAAGCAATGATAACACACAATGTAGGAATGCAACTTGAAGCAAAGAAATATTAAAATAATTAAACAAAGACCAGAGATGGAAGCAAACTGTAGAGTTACATTATCCATGACAAAAAGCCATAAAAAAAAAAAAAACTATGGAGCAGAAAGTCAAAAATGGCAACAGCATGCCAAAATTTAACTACACTGTTTTAATATTCGCTTATAAATTCAAGAGTTAAGGTCAATATAACTAAGGCCCACAGTTTTCCGCAGTAAATTTTGCCAAATTCCGTGGGTCAGTTCGCAAAATTCCGTGGCTCACAGTTACTGTGGCAAAATTGTCAAAATTCCGCAGCTTACCGCAGCCTTCCGTTTGTGCGTAAACTAAGCTGTATTCAAAAAACTTCAGTTTTTGGATGCTGGCATGGCGTTCAGTTACGCTAGCAACATACAAAGAAAATTTTCGATCTTATTTCTTTTCAAAAGTGTAATTTGTCAATTAGTCGCATTGTGTTAATTTTCGATTGTGCCGTATATGATGCTAATTATTAGTAAGGATGCAGTTTTAAGAGGTTCAGTTTGATTTTTCTCCATGATATAATTAGTTTAAAGCCGACGATCGTATTAATCATCCGTCATTTCTTAACTTCTGTAAAATTCCGCAAAATTCGCTGCAATATCAAAATTCTGCAGAAAAAGGCAAATTCCATGGCTCGGCTCGAAATTCTGCGGCCCGCGGCAAACTGTGGGCCCTAAATATAACCCATTACTGTGGAGTGCTTCTGTCACCATAGTTGCTGCTAGCCACAAGTATGATATGTAGTGATTTCATTATTTTAGCAAGCAGCAAAGTGACACATTTAAACTGTGGTGAGATCTTTCATGATCCTGTTATGTAAATTTATCAGAAAATGGGAGACTAATTTTTTGGGAAACTGGTCAATATATGGACTCCACCATGGTTGGCCACCTTATAGTGGTAGTGGGTGGGGCTTAGTGCTCCAATGACCTGAAAGATTTTCAAAATCTGTTGGGTAAGTACCAAAAAGTGTCAACCAGAAATTGTTGCAGCAGATGCAATACGCACTACCAGTGCTCATGCACACTGGTCAGTCTTTGGTTTTATGCCAATTTCGGCTTCACAGCCACTCACAGCTTCATGGCCATTTCCTGTAACTTTATGGTTACATTCGGGAATGCACATTGGGCCGAACTAAAACGGCCTCAGAGCTGGGCAAGTGTAGCAGCCTGCCCACCCCAGAGGTCACGTAAGATCAGGTCAGGTCAGGTCAATATATGGAAATGAGTACGGTTTTGTTTTTTTGCAACTGATGCTGTACGAATAAAAGCGACTTGCCTCGCCGGTGACACCCTGGTCTCGAAGACTGTGAATTTCATCTTTTGACAGAAGCTGATTCTGCCTGGAGTCCATCAGTTCTCGGTTGTCCCTTGCAGATGCAACGTCAGAAGGTTCATCATCTAGAAACAATGCAGCAAAGCAAAGACCGACATCTAACTTGCAGATCTTTTTTCTTTTCAAAAGTGCAATTTGAAACTGCAGTGCTCTGGTAACTGGTCGAACATAATGAGAACAGTACAGAATACAGCAGTGGCGTACAACCTTAATGAGCCTTGGCCCATGTGGTCTCTAGTCACCACATTCATTAGTGACGAAAGACAGCAGATACACTGCATTGTATATCTTACCAAGATCAGTAGTTCCCGCTTAAAGCTGCGTGTATACAGTTACAGAAAATAACTCAAAAATGCAACCAAAGACAGAAAAAGCATAAATTTTAAAGCACATAATCTCATGTATCATATTTTGAGCATTGTAAGACAGGTAAAAACCTGTCATGAACTGGACATGGCCCATAGGCCAAACTTCATGCACCACTGTGATACATTATGATCCATTTCTACGCACTGTCCAGTCATGAGAAACTGCTTTGCTTATATCTTCTGTGTGCTGGCACTGCTGGGATGAATGCCAGTTGTCAGGGAAGCAAAATACACCACTGAAATCTGACAACAGGCAATGTTAGATTTAACGTGTACAAATATCTGTGGGCTAGGCGAAACAGGCATGTGAATAATTTTGTGTAAATGACTTCATTGCATCAAAATTAATTTCTCAAACTCGAGACGATAGTTAGGTTAAACAACACATCTACACTAAATACAGAGTGAAGAAAACCTTGATCAGTGGAAGAGTTTTCCAGATCAGCAGCAGTTGCTTTAAACAAGTGTCCATCATGAACAGTGAATGAGCTGCCATAAGGATGTCCAACGATGCCATCTAACATAAACTTCATCTTGCACATTGTCACATTCCTGTGTTTGGAATAAAAGCAAAAACACAAGACAAATGCACAGAGTGGCTTCAACCTTACATCACCAAAAATTATCATCAAATATGCTTAAGATGTTGGATATGACGGAAGAATGCAACAAGCCATACAGTATAACAAATTCAAAAAGCACATCACTCTGTGAAAGCAGTAGCAACATACTGCTGTAAGTAGCGAGTGCAGTCACAAAATCCCAAATCCCATAATTCCAAATTCCATGCTGTCACCAATGAAAAAAATCCCAGGATTGGTGGTCGGTGGCGTCTCAATACCGAAATTTTGGGATTCCAAAATAATCCTTAAAATAGTACCATTTTAAATGCTAGATAAAATGATGATTCTATCTGTCTGATAAAAATCTCATGCATGCAAGAATCCTTGTCGTGCACCCTGTAAGTTGCATTATGACAGTAACTCACTAAGATTCAGATGTGGTTATAGGTAGGAGCCTAGTGCATCTTGTACACGAAATAAGTCTTGTACGGAATTATGAAACGATGCACACTAAACAACAACCAATCTGTAAGCCTAATCCCGAAAACCGCACATCGGGATTACAAACTTCTTAATCCTGGATCCCAGAAAAAACAAATCAATCCCAGGATTACAATCAGTAACTGTAAAAAAAGCTACATCACAACCTGGCCACTGAGGTACATACAGTACTTTCAGGGCCATCTAGAAGGTGGTATGTGCAGAAGGAGACAAATGGTTTTACATCACTGTTCTGGTTCTGGAACGTATTTGGCAAACTCCCGATGGGATATTGCACCAACCTAAAAGTACAAATAGATAAACTATGGCCACAGACAGTTCTGGAAGCAGTTCAGAGATGGCACTTCAACAATGTCTTTGTGTAAACTGCTCCATTGCAGAATTGTTCGAGGCAAAAACGAATTATTCTTGTAGGCTGATAAACATGCTAAAATGTTTTTGAACTTGTAGATATGATTTGCTCTGGCACAGGAATCTACTGGTTTGAGATGTAAAAGTGGCAAATCTTAAACATGGCGGTTAGTCTCTGGTTTTTCCATCGATGTTCCTTAGAAGGCCATTTCAACTTATCTAACATTTCAGGCCGACTAATAATATTGTCTTATGCGGTCAAATTAAACAAGTCGTTGCCTGCTGCTTAATTGTCAGTTTAAGAGGACTTTGCCCCCAGATCTCCACTGGTTCTTTGTTCTGACTCTACTGGGGACATCGGTCCCCAGACACCCTGACAAAAACCCTGCCTAAGCCGCTGGACTCATGCACCATTGCATAAATGCATGTGGTTCCGTAATAATCTTCATGCATGTTAGGGGTTCTGCTGCAGCAAAAAGGTTGAAAAACACTGACTTAAGGTTTCGTCATATAAAATTCAGGGTGGTGCTGGCCCTCCTCTAAATATTTTCCACGTGAGTGCTCCAACCAAGGTCGTTGCTGACAGTTACTCCCAAACACTTTGTATGGAGAATCTCATTACACAGATCATACGATTTGGATAATGTAGATGTACCTCTGTGTATACCCATGATGTTGCACTTGGATGGGTTAAACTGCATGCATCACTTGATTGCCAAGTTGTTCAGTGCTTCAAGATCGCTCTAAAAAATCTGTTGATCTTCTTCTGAACGTATTTCGCAATATGCTAGACAATCGTCTGCAAACAGACGAGCTGTTGTGCATGGTGACATCTGATCCAGGAGGTTGATGATAAATAATAGGAACAATAGCGGACCAAGTGCAGTCTCCTGTGAAACTCCTGAGTCTACTCAGCATTCAGACGATACTTCACCTATCACCATCCATGGCTATCCACATTTGCCGATCACACAACAATGATTGAATCCACTCCTTGATATTTCCCCTGATACCACAGTGATCTAGTTTGCCCAACAGACGTTCATGAGATACAGTGTCAAATGCACATGAGAAGTCAAGCACTAAGGTGCGTTTCACACTTTTTATTTCTCTGAGATTCTCAGAGATTCTCTGAAAATCTCAGAAAAAAAGCAAGTGCAAGGTGTCGCTATAACATGACTCCTGACTCATGACCCAATGACTCATCTAGACAACCTTAACCCTAACCCTAACCCTAACCCTAAGTTCCTAACCTTAACCCTTACCTAACCCTACCCCTGTTCCTAACCCTAATTCCGAACCCTATCCCTAATGGGGTGTTTACACAATCCAGCAAATGTCCAGCAAACTTCCAGCAAATGTATTCAAAATGCACGTGCTAATGCTGGACGTTTGCTGGATTGTGTTAACACCCTATAACTCTAAACAGTTTAGTCAGAGTCATTAGGTCGGTTACTGTAAATACTCAATCGGCCCCATCGGCCCATCGGCGCGCAAGTGAACAATTACCGCCGTTGCTGCTCAGCAGGCGTGCTGCTCACAGCGGCAGCAGCAGTGGCGTCGGCGGCG
>Ga0209367_1010166_pt1 | contig 12649 bp, 8 predicted proteins | sample WorMetLIZISLAND2_FD_187412 | JGI IMG/M metagenome (GOLD analysis project Ga0209367, IMG submission 187412) | Marine gutless worms symbiont microbial communities from Max Planck institute for Marine Microbiology, Germany - Olavius geniculatus... ... | reverse complement strand
GTTATTGGTTATAGTTATCATAGGTGGCCAGCTGTGATGGAGTTTTCCTTTCTGGCAGCCTGCCGTTGTGTGAAATTGTTATTGTATTGGTTGTGACTGATATGGCAAATAAACTTCTCTCTCTCTTTGCCGTGATTTTGCCGTTTTGACCATTTTTGCCGTGATTTTCTGCTGTACATAGGTATCACCACCACGGAGCTGACCAAGGAACTGTGGGATCACTGGTACGACGAACGTCTCAAATTGGTCAACAATAACAACGACGACGACGTCACATTGCCCCCGGCAGCACCAACAGCAACATCGCCGCATCACGTCAACGACGCGACAGAGGTCAAACGACGACCTAGTCTGCCACTGCCAAGCGGTCTGACCAGCTACAGGGGCGCGTTTACAGACTTAACCCGCGTAGGCCTTTAGAACCAAATCCGGTTAGGCTGGTTACATCGGGTTGTTTCCAGTTTAGTCCAGGAGCATTAGGTCGTATTGGGGGCAACTAAGGAAAAAATTAGTATCAAGCTGATTTTTTCAAAATAGTTAGTTTTGATATGTTATTCCTAGTGCTGCAGGCTAACTATTTTGAAAAAATCAGCTTGATACTAATTTTTTCCTTAGTAAACCCTAATGCTCCTGGACTAGTTGATGAAAGAGCAGATCGGTTGACGCGGCACGGCACCGGTGTTGCCGTGTAAACGTTGCGGCAAAAACGGACAGTATTCGGACAAATATATGAGAAGACAAGAATCTGACGATTGCGAACTGCTATTCGCTAGAAACTTTAGAAGGACGACCCGCATGATTTTAGTAGTTTTTAGTACAAATATTCCTGATACATTTAGCCAACAAAGTCCACTGAGAGTTGGTACGGTAACTGTATTTAGGCACATAGGTTAAGTTTAAATTCATCAGCATATAATCTCACAGAAAAGAAATAATAAATAAACTTACTTGTGAACATCACAGGCGCGCGGCAGCGCAGCCTTGTGTTAATGGCGACCGGCTAAGTAAAGGGAGAATGGCAAAATTTGACCCCGCGCAGATCCGAGACTCCTCAATCAACCGACCGACAAAAAATGAAACCAGTGATTACGTCCCTGTGACGACCCCTGTGCAAAATTTCGTGCAAATTCGTCCATTGGAGGCTTCTCAGCAAAGGAATGAAATATAAGGGATTTTTTAAAAATTTCCATATAGGCCTATCTTTTTTGATGGCCGGCCTACAGGTCAGACCGGTCGTCGGATTTTTACGCGCAATGGCTCAAACGACGCGGCCTCACGTAAGGGTGTGCCTTTTTAGAGGTAGAAAACTCAAAGTTAATATCTGACCCCTAAAAATGCCTCCAAAATTAAAAATTGGGCTAAAAAACGGACTTAGAAAATTACGGCCAAAAACGTCCCCAGTATGAAATGTTTACCTATAGACGGCCCTTAATCGTCATCGTAGCTCCATAGATGGCATCGGGAATTCCAAATATGTAGGTTTAATCATTTTTGATCCTCTGCCTATTAGGCTTATTATTAATATTATTATTATGCACGAAAATTATTATCGTGGCATTTAGTCTAAGTATACCTCAAGGACACGTAACATAATTACACTAAAAGTCTACATGTTCGGCAGACAGAAAACTAGGAGAACTAGAATGAGCGTCACCTAGTAGAATGTTGCGAACAAGTACGTCTTTAAATGACGCTTAAAGGTCGACAGTGACGACGATAACGTGACAAACGATGGTAGACTGTTCCATGCACGGGCAGCAGCAACCGGGAAAGCGCGATCCCCGATCGTGCTGCAACGAGTCACTGGAACAACGACCGCCATTGATGAGCTGGAACGCAGACTCCGCCTCGTGGTTAAGTCAGTTGCGCGGTTGATGCTGTTGGCGAGGTAAACAGGTGCTGTGCCGTTGAGAGACCGGAAGACGAGGCACGACAGCTTGAAGGTGACACCAGGCATGCGCAGTAAACTTTTGGCCCTTAACATGGGCTAAACGCAACCTTGAGGATCTCCATAACGGTGCGAGATAGACGCATGGTCATCATTGACCACCAATAGGAAAATGCCCACGCCGAGTCCAATGATGTCTGTTACACTAGCGTTCATTGTAGCTTTCGAGATCACCGTTCCGTTAACATAGCGTGCATAGCGCTGTGTCACCTTTAACAAATCGCTTTCTCTCCATGATTGAATTTGAAAGTCGGACGTTAGCCTTCGAACGTAGGCGGTACGGTCGGATTTCCCTAACGCAGCTGGGCTTCTTGTTTTATTTTTAGGCGGAACGTACCGCTCATGCAGTTGCAGAGCAAGCGATTCCGCCTATTCCTACAGATTTTTCCGTACCGTCACTACCGTGGTCTGTCTGTCTGACTGTCTGTCGTCTGTCACATTTTGTGCACTGCTTAAACCGTTTAACGATTTTGATATGCAATTTGACAATAGGCTATACACTTCGTGCAGGAACACATTGTGTTGGATTGGGTTCTTGCCCTATCCGAGAAGAAAGGAACCATAGCCGTGCAGGTTTACATGCAAGTGTTTCCGACTTCTTGAAAAAAAGTCTTATGTTTCACCAGGTGGCTGCATTAGTCAGCGATTCCACCTTCTACCAAATTACTTTGAACAGTGTGAAAATCATATTGATTCAACTATTCATCAACAAAAAACGAAGTAGCTAAGCCTATCACAGATATGCCTAATCTTTATTTCGATTTATACTTACTGAATTAGTTCCACGACTCTACATTGTATAGGCTAGGCCTATATATGATGACAAGAAAAATTTGATGTGTGAACAAGAAGCTCAGCTGTCGCTAGCGCAAGAATAGCCGACCGTACTGGTTGTCGTGGTTGTAAGGTCGTACAAAGTCAACGATTTTCATTTCATCTTCCTAGGCCTATAGTGATGAATAACCTTGGCCCTATCTCTCACCGTTTCCAAGATAAATCTACCAGTTTTTCCATTGAATTTCCTACGCCCCCTTCATTTAGATGGCTGAAATTTTGCATGCCCGAGTTTAACACACATGGCTAATTATTCGTGTAAAGAGTTACGACCTAAAGTTTATAGCCACGGCCATCCTTGACAGACGGACGGACGACAACTCGTACCAATAGCTCGACCGATCGTTATTAAGTATACGATCGGCTAAAAAGCTGTATCCGAAACACACGTACCGTTACGTCACAATACGTGTGTCAAAAAATCTGCAACTCATTTTCTTAACTTTAGTCATTGTCATGCATGGATGTACATGCGCACTGCACAAATTGACTATAATTCTCAGACTGACACCGAAAAGTCGAGACTCGAGACGCTCAAGTTTTTTTTAGGTCCAGGTTCGTCGAGAGGGTGGGGTACTGCGGGTTAAGCTACCCCGGGCCCCGCGACGTTTGGGGGGCCCCGGCCCCGCCGTCGGCCAGAAATATAAAGAACGCCAAAATGTACCATTTTGAAAAGAAAAATTCATAAATTTTCTTACCAGAGGGGCCCCGTGAAAATGTTTGGGGCACCCGCCAAAATGTTTCCCCGAGCCCCGCTGCGGCTCTCGACGGGCCTGGTTCCGAGACCGACGCGAGACTAAACTGAGTCGACGTATAGGGTAACTCTGTGTAATTTGGACACTGCGTGTTATTTGGACACCATCGACATTTTCACCGAAACGAAATGCTTACTTATTGAAGTGAGTTGCTTACATTTGATGAAAGGTGTGGCTGTCAGATCATGTTGAAATTTCACACATTTTGTTTAGACCTGGGAGTCGCTGAGGTACAGAAACGACCCGACTTGAGGCTAAAACGATCCCCAAGTCGACGGCGGTCGACTTGAGCACATCCGACTCGACATGACAGCGGCATGTCGACTTAAAACGACTCTAAGACTTTCAGAAGTTGTGATAAATTTGCGTGAACGCTGTACGTATACTGTAGGCTATTCATAAAGTGTTGTATTCTTTCAGCAGACGCCTTTTGTTATTGTCATTTATTGAAGAAAGTTCGCACATACATTAAAAACTGTACGTTACGTGATTTTTTGACGAGCTACAGCTATGCTGTACAGTGTATTGGCATAGGCCTAGTTGTCGTCCGTCCGTCTGTACGTCTGTAGGGCCTACTGGATGTATTGTGACTAATCGTTAAGGCTTATGGAAAAACTTTTGCACTAGTAATTAGCTCCGTGTCTTAAACCTAGACATGCAAAATGTCAGTGATCTAGTGCTAGGGGAACAACAACATGGAAATTACGTCATTCACACTAGGCTGATTCACATCGGCCTCTACATTATTCTAACAATCAACGCTGTTGTGCAAGGCGTTGAAACTCGATAATCCCTTCACTTTAATCGGTAAGCTTATACCGTTTTTACGCGCGAGAGCTAGCTATAGCGCGTATTAGCTATGGTAATTCTGTCCGTCCATCACGACCCGGTATACCGTTTCAAGATCAGTTGAGATAGAGACTTCTGGTTTTCAGAATATGATAGCTTAGTGTCTCTAGTATTTCGTGACAAAATTTCACGTCACTGGGTGAAAGGGGTCTCCAAGAACGAGCGGGTGAAAGAGGGGCACCCCTCCTAAAAAGACGTTATTCTACCGGTATTGACTCGTCTAACGTGAAAATTGTTGCAGATAGGCACAAACATGCTGCTTATCATAACCAGCACTGGCAACGAGCTTCTTAGAAATGTCAACATCTATGACCCTGAATAACCATAAACCCCAAAAATAGGAGGTTTTAGTGAATTTTTCGCTATTTTGGGCTGCAACATGCATTTCAAGATTGAATTGCGCCGAAATGGCTGGAGATAGACCAAGACAACCTGCGTATGAAATTTTCAGCAGTGAATGTAGATTTTAGAAGTCCAAGTCTAGACCCTCTAGATTCAAAAAGGCCTGCACTTTGGGGTGTCAAAGAGGGGTACCCTTCTAAAAAGAGGTTATTTATCCGCTGTTGTGTTGTATAGCGTGAAAATGGTTGCAGATAGGCACAGACATGCAAGACAAGCACTGGCGACGAGCTTCTTAAGAATGTCAATATCAATGACCTTGAATGACCTTGAACCCTATAACATTGATTTTAAGTGATTTTTTGGCAATTTTTGGCTGCAAAAGGGTGATTACAAGCGAACAGGAACTACCATAGGCTCTTGCAAGCAACAAACAGTAAAAACAGTTTAAGCTACGATGCACAACATAAAATGATGTCAAAACATCAAGGACTAACAAAGCAAACAGTGTCAGACACATAATGTCCAAAGTCACTAATACAACATTACTGATTGTCCGTTATACACACAACCTTGCAGCTTTGCATCAAAGAATTCGTCTGCAAATAAAACAAAAACCAACAATACCACAGGTGGATTTACTTTTAAAAATCCCATGTGTACTGTGGTAAATACAATGTACAGCACAACCAACCATGCAACACTTGACCAACAAGTAACATGACAATGAACTCCAGAAAGTCACAGAATGTTGGGTGTTGCAGAAATGGGAAAGGAAACATACATGTCATACATACCACAACAAAAATTTTACGACTTTGGCAGCTAGGGCCTGATAACCTCATAAACAAACGAGGCCACGACCTTACAATTTTAGGGGCCTTGTGCTAAGCTTAGCCAAATACAGACAGTCGAGAACTCAGAAAAGTAATCAAAATGCACCAAATTTGACTACAGATGAAGCACTGACCCCAGATGCCACTGGACGAGCTCGCCCAGACTCCATGGCTGAATTTAAGGGGTTACACTTGATAAAATATGCAACTTTTTAGAAAGATTTTTGGTTACGTGATGAATGCTTAGATGGTTTGCTGCAATCTGTACCGTTTGTGTAAGGGGGCTTCACAAAATATTTGAGCCTATGGCCCTCAAAGCTTTAATCCAGCCCTAGAGACAACTTAAAACAACAGATACTGCCAAACCTTCACGCTCATCCAGCAATGTTCAAACTGTTTTGCAACAATTCCAAATCATAATGATACAAACAACTCGATACCCTTGTACTTCCAAAAAATTGAAAAACTAAATCAGAAAAACGTCAACATATCACAGCGCTTGCTTGACCTACAGGGTGCGGCAAAAAATCGCTGTTTTCTCAGCAACCGTTCAGAATTTTAGTTTGAAATCTTACACTTTTATTGAATAAAACCTTCTACATCTAACTGTCAAAAAACATGTGATTCTGTTGAAAAACGATGAAGTTATAGACTTTTTAACATGACGCCTACCGATTTTTCAGCATTAAAAATGTTCATGCTACTACACCAACGAAATAACATCGTTGAACAACACAGCTAACTAATGATCAGATGCCAGAATTTCAATGTTAATGTGAATGTTCGAAGTGTCCACCACCAGCTCCAAGCTCCAACACAAGCCTTCAGTTGCTTACTTCAATAAGTTTTTCACAGCCTTGTTGATCGGTTCTTGAGGCAGGCTGCTTCCTTGACATCGGTGATTGTTATCGACTTTGTTTTAAGCTTGGAGTAAGCCTTCAACATTGCACCCTACACGTAGTAGTCCATTGGGTTAACGTTCGGCAAATTTAGAGGCCACTGGTTCTTTGTGATAAAATCTGGACAGCTGGCCCGCAGCCCATTCCGTGCGCTGTACACTACGTGTGTGTGCTGGTGTGCCATCCTGCTGGCAAATGAACCAGGTGGACAGCTGGCGATTGCTTTAAAAGTATGATAATTAAGTGATAATTTATAAACAAAATAACTTACTGTTTGTCAAAACATCACTGTGACGTCACCGGCAGTAACGTGGTAACCATTTTCTGTAAATTAAATAGCATTTTTAGCCTAAACTTTGTTCAATGCTGAAAAATAGATGGTCATGTTAAAAAGTCTATAACTTTGTTGTTTTACAACAGAATCACATTGTACTTGGCAGTTCGATATAAAAGATTTCTTAAACTAGAAAGCAGTCGTAGCCCGCAGGTACCCCCGCCAAGGCAAAGGTATTCGCCAGGTGGCGTTACCATCTTCGCTTTGCCAGTGGTTGCCTTATGCCCCCTTTAACGCAATGGTAACGAAAATTTCAAAGTAATCCAGAATCCAGGATTCCTGCTGGATCACCCCCAAAATTGAATCACTGGTAGTTTATGCCATGCCCGACATACCATCAAAATTTTCGAAAGATCCGTCCATAACTTTTTGAGTTATCTTGCTAACAGACAGACAAACAGACAGACAAACAAAAACTGGCAAAAACATTACCTCCTTGGCGAAAATAATAAAATTGTAAAATTTCAAATAGCAAACGATTGCTGAAAGAACAGCAAAAAACTTTAACAGTTCACTTTTTTGTCGCGCCCTGTAGTGCTGACTGACTGTAGCAGTTTTACCACAGAACATCTCTTGCAGTGTTTCACGACATAAGATTTGCACCGGTAAAACTTGCCACAAAAACCACATCCGAAAAGCTTAACATCTGAGTGAATCATCTGATGTTGTTTCATTTCACTTGCTGTGCAAAAACGCTTTGGACATTCACTGCAAACGTATGGCTTTACACCTTCATGACGACGTAAATGTTTCTTAAGGTCACCACTCCGGCTGAACTTCTTCTGACAACTGTGACATGTCAGCCAAGTACCTTCATTGTGTGACTTCAGCAGATGTGCCTTGAGTGTGTGGTAATGCGTAAAACAGTCTGAGCAGTGTCTACATGAGTACGGCTTTGCACCAGTGTGAGTATAAACATGCTGTTTCAGATTATGGCTACTTTTGAACATCTTCCCACAGAAACAACAGTCATAAGGTCTTCTGTTGCTGTGTACTTGACGTTTATGTTTATGTCTCTGCAAGTTGCTGTACTGGCTGAAACTTGTGTCACACTGTATGGTATGGTTTGGTTCAACTGTATGGTTCAACTTGTATGGTTTGTCTCCTGTGTGGACTCTCATGTGTTTGTGTAGATGCTCAGACTGACTAAATGCCTTGTCACACACATGACATTTGTACGGCTTCTCTCCACTGTGAACTCTGCTGTGTCTAACAAGGTGACCCGAGTGAACAAAGCATTTGCCACAAACGGTGCATTCAAACAGTTTCTCTCCAGAATGAATCCGCCTGTGTGCTTTTAATGCCCGACCGTCTCGACAACACTTTCCACACTGACTGCACTCGTACTTACTGCTGTGAACATTCATATGGCATCTCAAGTAAAGTCGAGCAGCAAACTGTTTCTCACACAGAGTACGTGAATACAACACGTCTACACTATGTACATGCGTTTGTTTGTGATGGTTCAAATTATGTTTCCATCTGAATCGTTTGTCACACACTGTACACACATACGACCTTGGGTTGTCATCGTGTGGACGCTCAGTGACATCATTACTATCAGCTTCAACCTTCACCTCCACAGCACTCTCACCTGTATAACATTCATAGCATGATGATATAGAAATGTATATCTGTCATTAAAAAAATTCAATATGACTTAAAGTAAACAACAGCATTTATACAAAATACAAGTTACAAGTACGTTTTCAAAGAGGACATCACTAGCAACTCAGATTCATTATTTTACGATCACTGATAAACAATTTTGAGATTATAAATTTTGTATCATCAGGAAAACTGAAATATTAGGGCCTACATCAGCTAACTGTGACAAAATAATCAATTTATTAATTATTCATTAGTTATGGTTTCCATGTTATCAATAGTTATTCTGATATTCACAACTTTTCCTTTAGTCATCACAAAGACTAACAAGAAATTTGAGCTAATGCTCACAAAACACGCGAAAGCCTATAGCAGTTCCTGTTCGCAAACTGTCAGTCTATCTCCAGCCAGTTCATCTCAGTTCATTCTTGGAGTCTGTGCTGCAGCAGAAGATTGCAAAAACCAACAAAAACCCCTTATTTTGGAAGTTCAGGGTCTTCTAAGGTCATCAGTGTAATTACGACTGAAAAGCTCGTCACTAGTGCTTGTTGTGATAGGCAGCATGCCCATGCCTATCTGCAACCGTTTTCATGACAGACTGGCCAATAACAGTAAAATAACGACTTTTACGGGAGTACCGTTCTTTGATGCCCTCATGCGCAGGTTTCCTTGAACATAGAAAATCAAGACTTTGACCATCAAAATCTATGTTCAATGCAGAAAATTTCACATGCAGCTTCTCTATCTCAATTGATTTCGGGCAATTCGCTCTTGAAATCTGTGTTGCAGCCCAAAATCGCTAAAAAATCCACAGAACCCCTATTTTGGTGATCAAGGTCATCCAAGGTCATTGAATTCAGCGCCAATCGAGAGCCAGTGTACGAATTCCTATTAGTGATTATTAGTAACCTAGGCCCTATCTTGCACCGTTGCTGAGATACAGCGAATTATTTTTCACCCCATCTCATTTAGCGCCCTTGTTCGGAGTGACCCCTTCAAATTTATGGAAAAGCTTTATGGATCCTGAAACTAGAGTCTTCCAGGCAGCTGATGCAGAAGATTTGGTGATCCTAGCTTGCACCATTTTTGACTGATCCACCCATGTGATGGACGGACAGATGGACAAACAGACAGACAAACAGAATTGCGATGGCTAAGATGCGTTAAAGCAGTAGCTGCTTTTGTGCGTAAAAAAAGCAGTCAGAGACCGCAAACCTCCACCAATGCTGTGTCAATTTTTTCGCCAAAAATTACCGGGTAACAGATTTTCATTTTTTTCTCCACTGTCACATTCTCTGGACAATTGCCGATAACGTAGTTATTAAACGTCCAACCACATTTTAACTGTGTCGCTACACTACCATGTGAAACATACATTTTCAAAAATCACTAAAGTCACTATAATACATAACACATAGAAATATGTTGTGAACTTTTTTACTAATTTATATGCAGAAATCAAATTATGCCTTGATCCAAATACATTTAAGATGTCTGTAAACAAAAGCAGACAATGTTATTTCAAATACTAATTTTAATGCAGTAATGATACACCATTTAGCAATGAAGGCAAGGCTTTGATTGAGAACGTATACCGGTTTAAAAAATACAATTTTTAGACCATACTAATGGAATTTTTAAAGATAAACCGCAAAATGGAAAGACTGAGCATGTTAATAAAATAGATTTAGAAAACAAGAAGCATGACAAAAAGCATGAGACCGGCGGACTAAAGCATGCACACATCACTGAAGAGAATGCGACCACTGCAGATAAACTGGTAGGCCCACTAAGGCACGAAGGCCAGAAACAAACACATTGTTCAACACGACAGATATTCATAGGAATGGATCTAACACAATGTAGCATCCTTCAAATTATTCACTGCATATTTTTGTCTTAAGTGTCTTTTGTTTACCAACATGCTTGCTGCCTATTATTATTGGTTTTTCGTACATTTATATTTCACAAAGTAGTGTAGTGACGCAGTTAAAGTATGGTGGGATATTCAATAACCACATTATTGCTTATTGTCCGCTAAATGTGACAATAAAAATTTTTTTAAATTTAAATACCCCTGATCGACCCCGTTGCCATGGCAACGAATTTTGGGACAAAATTGGCTATAACTCGGCCCCTGTAAAAGATAATTGCGTGCTGTTAGCACCTACCCCCTATTTTCGGACCCGGGCTATCCGATGGTGTCATTTAAATTTCTCTCCTGACAACCCCCATTGCCATGGCAACGAACTTTGAGACAAAATTGACTATAACTGGGTCTGTGTAAGATATATCTGCAAGATTTTTGCGTCTATAGGTACAACACATAACTCACAACACGGAAACGCGGTATCATGGTAAAGTGTACATGATCGTGAGCATGAACATAATCACTCAGTTTCCACTTTTCACCTTGCTATTAGCAGCCTATTACAAGCGGCAATAAAACAGCAAATATTAATGTAAAAAACAGATAATTGAAGATATAAAACTGAAAAGATCACTTTTTAAAATTACTAAGTTCCAACTTCACCATTACACAATGTCAGAAGAATCCTGCTTACTGTGTAATGGTTAAGTTCGAATTTAGTAATTTTAAAAAAAGTGATCTTTGCAGTTTTATATCTTCAATTATCTGGTCACCCTTACAGTGGTGTTATAAACTAAACAGTTTTTTTTAACATAAATATCATATAGAGTAGCAAATGTTACCAAATGTAGGCCTAACACAAAAAAATCACATAAACATACCAGCACTTGATCCTTGAACACTGACATCAGCCATCTGAGCCATAAGTCTACAAAAACACACACCACAGTCTCAGAAATGATTACTATTACATGTACATTAAATATAAAAAAACTTACGAGTTTACACTACTGTGTAAGGGTGACCAAGTCACACATCCAAAACAGCAGAAATCATTTTAGTAGGACACAGAGTGATAGAACGACGAACTGGATGCCCTTACGAGCCCATGTGACGTGACCCCATTTAAACTGGGAAGTTTTTTATATTTAATATTTGCTGTTTTATTAGCAAATTTAACTATGAGATAAAAGCAATAATGTGACTGAACCCAATCACGTGACCATTCGACTCGCAGTGGGCGACTTCCTAAGTCGACCACACCTTGAATACGCAGCACCGATATGGGCTTCTGCCTGCACACAGAACAAGGATAAACTTGAAAGTACACAAAATGAAAGTTTGAGTTTCAGTTGCCATAGAAGTTATGACTGGCCTAATTCCAATAAAAATATGAATTAGAGATCTTTGCCCAAGAGAATATCTACGCCTCATCACTAGTCCTAACAGTTATTGCTTTTAAAAAAATTATGGAAACATCTTCGCGTAAGAGTTTGGATTTTACACCAATGTGTTACCATATCACAGTAAGTAAGCAACTATGTCGAAGCCTTGATGGATGTACTATTAGAAGTATGCCACATACGTCGTCCAAAATTTTGTTCATTTTCAGTGATTGTGCTTATGTGATTGAATCAGTCATAAATAGGAAGTGTGTTAGAGGACATTCAGAACTATTTGAAAGTCTTGTCAGTTTGGAGGATAAACTACAGAGTACGATGGGTAAAAGGCGGATGTTCTCCGCATCGACATCCGTCTTTTACCCGTTGCCATATCCGCAGATCCGCCTTTTACCATCGTCCAAAAATAACACAAAAAACAGAATAACTATATACGTTTTACTGGGTCTTTGTAGTTTAACGTATACTCTTGTATTTAGTTTCCAATCGTCCATAATGTATTGGCAAGAACAGCATGTAAAAACTGAAAAAATACGAATTTTTTCACTCAAAGAAGTCTTACGTAAAAACGGAAATCACGAAAAGAATAAAGCAAAACTTCTGATAGAAATCGAAAAGTGATGGCATGACATAACGTACGGTACACGACGTCGTTCTGTCAAAGATTATAGAGCGAGCAAAGCTCTATAATCTTTGTGGTACTCCACTTACAACATGTTTCCACCCAGAAATCCTTCCGTCAAGCTCTATAATCTTTGGTTCTGTCGGTTGGTCATAAAAATAACGGACAAATGGGCTAACCCGTTTTGAGCACTTTCGAGTACAGCTGTCGAAGCGTTAATTTTTTAATGCATTAACGTCTCTTAAATAAGGTGAAGGCACATGGTATTGATGGAAAGTTGGCTGCATGGATCGAGGCATGGCTGTCAGACAGGAGGCAGAGAGTTTGTCTTGACGGAAGGATTTCTGGGTGGAAA
>Ga0209367_1010164_pt1 | contig 12649 bp, 8 predicted proteins | sample WorMetLIZISLAND2_FD_187412 | JGI IMG/M metagenome (GOLD analysis project Ga0209367, IMG submission 187412) | Marine gutless worms symbiont microbial communities from Max Planck institute for Marine Microbiology, Germany - Olavius geniculatus... ... | reverse complement strand
CCAGTGTACGACTTCCTATCGGTGATTAATAGTAACCTAAGCCCTATCTCGCACCGTTACTGAGATACAGCGAGTTATTGGCTAAAAATCGCAAATTTTGACCACCCCCCTCTCATTTAGCGACCTCGTTCGCGGTGACCCCTTCGAATTTATGGAAAAGCTTTACGGTTTCTGAAACTAGAGTCCTCCAGGCAGCCGAAGGTGGAGATTTGGTGATCCTAGCTTGGACCGCTTTTTGACTGATCCACCCATGTGACAGACAGACATACAGAATTGCGATGGCTAAGACGCGCGTGGTCACGAAACTGGGGGAGGGGCCTGGAGCAGAACTGGGGGTGGGGCTGTGCCCCCCCCCGGCCCCGGCCTAAAACCGCCATGGTTGTATTAATGCTTGATTACCATTAAAACAGGCTGAAATTCTAATTAGCCTAAGAGAATTTTCGTGTCTCTCAACACTTTAAGTGTGACCAATGTGCACCGTGTCACCAAAATTGTTGCAGTTATTTAAAAATTACGTACTTACTTACTTGTACTTGTTGTTAGTGAGCCAGTTAAATAGTTTCTCAGCTTAAGAGCTGATATGATCTTTCCAGATCTTGTGAAGTCTGTATAGCCTGTAACACATTTAACAATCCTTTGCATTGCTTTGCATAAATGGACCATCTGAAAATCTTGAAAGACTGAAGCACTAATTCTAAAAGTTACCCAAACTTCCAAATCTTTTCCAATCTTACTTTAGTTAAAAGGGTTATTTAGGAATGCTGGTTATATGCGATCGCATATTTTGTCAAAACCCGCATATCCCACATTTTCCCGTTTAGGCCTATAGGCTCTAATGACATTTTCGAAATCGCATAGTCTATGCGAAAATTATGCAGCATATCCAAAAATTCGCGTATATTTGCACATTTCCGCATATGTGATCGCATTTTTTTCAGAATTTTTCTTGTTTAATGTTGTTTTAAGACCGTTAAATATTTTTGGCGGTAAACGATTACCGGTATTTACAATTAGATGTTGAATAAATAAGGTCCAAAATGTCAAAACTGTGCAGAATAGGCCTATTAATGATCATGATTATGATTCTCCGTCACTCAAAGTTGCATATGCTGGAAATAGGCCTATGCGGAAAAATATGCCGCATACATGCGGCATATGCAGCATATTATATGCCGCATAGATGCGGGGCATATTTCGCCAAATTCGGCATATTTTCCCGCATATTTTGCCTCAAAAAGTTCCGCGTATTTTAAGAAAATTCTTCGCTATAAACCAGCGTCTCTAGTTATTTTGTTTGCTTAGGCCCAGTGCTGGGTAAGATACTTTTGAAATGTATACAGATACTGATACATTGCCACAAATGTATCTTAGATACAGATACTAGATATACCACTAAAAATGTATCTGTTCCTTTTGTCTGTCTGCCTGTCGTCATTGCCTGTCACGGATGTATTGTGGCTAGATGGTAAGTCGTAGGTGGGTCGGGGGTCGGCGATGGTACCATTGGATAGGACGGTGGCGACTTGTAACCATGTCTCGATCTGCAGCGGTTTGGCCGCATTTTTAATGAAAAGTTTCAAGCTATTTTTATAAGTGACTTTCTGTGCTCTCGGAAATGGTAAGAAGTAGGGTCAAAGTTCAATTACAAATAGGAAAAGGTATATGCCCTTTCAGATTACATGAAAACCATCGACATTGGATGACATTGAAGGTCACTGCAGTGACACCCAGTACGGTCGGCTATCCTAGCGATAGCTGGGCTTTTTGTTGGCAGAGTTGAACTAGAGTCCCTCCAGGTTCTCGCTATAACGTAGCCCTGACATTGAGCGACAACTGCTGTCCAGTCCACTTAAGCCTCAGACGGCAGCCTAAAACAAACGAACAATAACTCCGCATGCATCCAACGGATCGCACGCGTGTACGACTCGTCCTATAGCCAGACGGCGAGTGTCGGCTCCAGTCAGTGTTACGAGCGTCCAGCACAGCAGGCCCAGTCACGTTCTGATCGGGTACCCGGGTAACGGGTAATGATTCGGGTACCAGGGTATCCGGGTACCCGTTCCCAACACTACTCTGAAGTGGACTCGTTTTAATTCTGTGTTTATCCCTGTTTGAGGGCTGCGCCGTTAGTGTAATTTTGATCACACGAGTACTTACTCGGCGTAACTAGTTTTTGTGTATTTATTATTATAATGAAAAAAACTTACTGCAATCTGTTTCAAATTTCAACCGGCGCCATTCTAATGTTAGTCGCAGTTCCGAAAACGCGTTCAAACTTCCAAAAATGTATTTAAATAATTCTGATCCATCACTATTGATGGTTGTTTGTTTTTTTTTGTTTCGCGTCAGACATTTTGAGAGGATCTTGGGTGCTGTATTTTACGCAAATATGACGATATTCGTGAATAAAGTCGCTGACAAGAAAGAAGATTCGAACGGTGCGCCTCCTGAAGTAGCCAAAGAGGTTAAGGTGTGTGTTTGCCATCGTATGAAATTACGGGTGGGCTAAAATAAACCCTTTCAAACCTTTGGACCCCGTAATCTGAGGAAGTGCGCCGTTGCTAAACGAACTGCGAATGCTTGCATTTCTTTCTAGTGAGAGTTTGAGTTTGCGTTGCCAGTTTGAAGATTTTGACGCTATCTGTACATTGATGAAGTTATTAATAACAATGTATAGTTGTCGTGGTTTCTACGTTGACAGCTATATGTCCCAAATGTCTATTCACTATCATCCAGCACTGGTGCAACCGTAAAAACTCCGTAATCCAGATCCACTCCGATCGTCACAATTGAATCAACTCTCGCAGCTGTGTCACACTATCAGTGACTCATTATGTCCTCTAGTGTATTGACTTCGCTGGTGGAACAATGCTGTATTAAATCTACACTGATGTAGTAACGCAGCAGTCAGGACGTGTCTTGTTTTTACAGGACACGTCCTGACTGTTGTGTAGTCTTGTAGTTTTTTTAGTTGAGTGTAACTGGTTGATTGGTTGATTGGATGATGGGAAGTGGGCGGGGCTAGCTCACTGATTGATTGATTTATTGGCTGATAATTGCCCACCTTTGTTTTTGTCTCTCGGAAAACTGTTCATGTGCTTGTCAGAAAATTTCTATCTAACAGTGCAAAATATTGGGTTAGAAATCCCCATTCTGGGTAAATATAAGGCTGTAAATATAAGGATAATTATGTGTTCAGATCGGTGATCTAATAGAAGTCGTCGGAAATTGATACCGTCAGATTGGCGATCACCGACCTGCGGCAGCCGTTCATGTTGATATTTTTAGATTGTGGTGCAAGACATGAAAGTTTATGTTAACCTTCAGTTTTATATATTGTGTAATGTAGTGCAATTCAGCACTCCATAAAGCATGTGTTGAATTCTAATTACCCAGTACATGCAGATGTGTGAAATTATAGCACTTTTGCTGTTGTGCTGGTTAACTGTTTGAATCTGAATTGGACACATTTTGCTTGCAGAAAAAAATTTAAAAAGAATGCATTGTAGTCAGAAATAGTGTGTAGTAAAAAACAAGCGGAAGTTAGCTTCCAACATTACGGAGTTTTCTTTTTTTTGAGTTTTTAGCTTTACTTTTGAAGTAGTCAAGAAAATTCGGTCATTTCATTCAAGAGTTCTTTGCAAATGATTCGTCAATCAAGGATGGGTTTCAATATGGACCCGGTGGTTCGCCAAACTTGATGGTTTCATCAGTTTTCAGTGCAGTTGCGGCTGCACCTGGTAAGTTTTCTGGTATGAAATATTACGCTATTTATAAACTACTGAAAAACCAAAAAAAATCTGTACATCCAAGCACAACTCAACAATGACACATGGGCATATAGAGCTAGTAGCATGCCGAGTTGACATGTGGTGAAGTACAGTAAATGTTGTCTATGCAGTGACAGTTGCGTGTCACGATCTAAATTTATCAATATATGCTGCATTCTCAGATCGGCGATCTGAGCATATCAATTTTTGACAAAATTATCAGATCGCTGATCCGAACGTATCACCGTGCCAAATATAAAGGCAAACGATCAGTTTTGAATGCCCGTAATCAACCATGGTGTTACCGACCGTGTGCATACACAGTGCAATGTTGCGCAGAAAATGTTATTTGCCGTGCGAGCTTGCATGGTCTATCTGTTGAAGCTGTGGATAATTTCTGTGTCTGCGCACGGTCTGAACTTTTGGGGGGGGTTGTATGACATCTTGGGTGATTATTACGTCATCTAAGGATGGACACCTTTTGGACAGCAGGTTTTTTCTAGTAAAGATTGACATGATTTGAAACTGAATATGTGAATGAGAATGAATACTTAACTGGTCAAAATTGCTCTAGCCGAAAGAGCATCAAATATTTTTAGAGCTAGAGTTTTCTGCTCATAACTAATTAACAGCAGCATCGTGGCCATGCAGCTCTCCGCTTACACGATGTCTATGGACCAACTTAATTCACGATTTCATGGCTGCGACATTTTCCGTGAAATTGATCGCGCGTGTTTCTGTTTTGACTGCCGTACTTCTTTAACTGATGGTGCCACTTGTGCTGCTGATTGGCTGAGATGCGTTTCACATTTTTTTTCTCTGAGAATCTCACTTCTACGGCTCAGTAGTTCTCACTAGTTCTCACGAAAAGTGCGAAACGCGCAAGTAAGAATTCTACGAGAATTCTAACATAGAATTCTACGCTAGCCAACACACAAGCAAGTGGACGGAGCTAGCATAACGTAGCAAAAGAAAATCTTGCTTACAATTTCTCAGAGAAGCTCAGAGAAAAGGAAGTGTGAAACGCGAATTCTAAGTTAGAATTTCTGAGATTCTCTGAGATTTTCAGAGAAAAAAGTACGAAACATGCCTCAGGTGTGTAGTGGGTGGGCTTGTGTGTGTAGTTGCTGGTGAATGATGGGAAGGGCGTGGGGCTAGTGGCAGTGAGACGTCAGCCACCGGTGTCTCCATTCGGCCGCTGTTATCTATTACTCAAGCTATGTGCAGTGCTATTGGTTCTTGTTCTTGTCCTGGTCCTGGTGTTTGTCGGCATCACCATCTATCACAAGGCCAGGCACCCGGAGGTATGTACATATCATATTGTATCATATTAAAAATTTGCCAATTTGCCCCATTACATGGTAAAAGTAGTCTTGTTACTGTTTCATACTGGCCGAGGTCGGTCGGTTTCGGTTCAGCTGCGAGGAACAAGAAAAGGCCAGCTAACGCAAAGTTGAACATGTGACAGCGATGCATGTGTGAAGGCCCGGTGCGAACGAAATCTAAGCTCACAACGATGTTTCATTTAGACTTGATGGCGGATGATGCCTAGCACCATATCCAGTGCATGAATTCTGATATTGGCTGAAAATCGCAAGTGTTTCTTTTACAGTCGCCAGAGGGCGCCAGACAACCGGTCGCTAATTATCTATAGTGTTTTACTTGTACTCACCAGAGGCCGTGACTCGTCTTGCTCTGCCAACGCTGTATCGGCTGGAGATTGCAAATTTTCCCCACCTCTTCTCATTTAGCGCTCTCGCTCTGGGTGACCCCTTTCAAATTTATGGAAAAGCTTTACTGTTTTTGAAACTAGAGTCTTCCAGGCAACCGATGGTGAAAATTTGTTGATACTAGATTGCACTGTTTTTTTGACTGATCCACCCATGTGATGGACGGACGGACGGACAGAATTGCGGTGGCCAAACCACAGTTTCAGTTCTGTACGGTTCTTTTTTCTGACCAGCACCAAAACCCACGGGTGCAGACGTCCAATGATGACGCCTGACCGCCGGGTGCTTTGCTGCTCACGGCTGAATGCCTGCTAGACGCAAACTCTATGGGTGGGCTGGCGGGGGAAGAAGCACTGCTGACACAGTGGAGGAGAGACTTAGGAGCTCACTAAAGCCGTGTTCATAGCAACAAACTCAACTCAACTCAACCCAACTTAACTGGCCAAAGTGTTCATAGCGAGTTTATCGCTATGAACAGGCAAAAAACTCAACTCAACTCAGCTGGAAAAGCTCAGTTTTTGTGAGTTTTCGACATTCTGAGCAGTTCAGACTCAGTTGAGTTGAGTTCAGTTGAGTTTGTCACTACGAACACACGAAAAACTCCACTCATCTCAACTCAACTGGAGTGACTATCGAAAGCAGTCCTAGAACTTGTCCGTGAGGTTAAGTTCTTGGCCTTGGCCTTGGCCTTGAGGGTCAAGTCCTTGTTAACAACACTGAGTGACTCACACTGGACCAATGGCAGCATGCTGCGCTTGGAGATTTCCCGCGCTAAGCATTGCAAACATTACAGCACCAATATGAGGCACTTTACGAAAAAGGAAAGCTGTTGCGGAAATTGCATTAATTATTCTGTCAAACTTCATAAGGAAAAAAACTTACGGAGGACATGCCGGAGAAATCCTTTTCATATGCAGCATTAAGAACGAGACAGGTCTGCCTGTATATAAATGTACAAAACATCAGTTTATACACTTGTTAACGGCGACATGCAATGAGTGACACATCGAAAACAGCTAAAAATCATAAAAAGGTGATATCGCTCACCATCACATCATCTAACTGTCAGTGTGCTGTTGAATAATATCACCTTGACACACATTGACAGTTAGACAATGTGATGGTGAGTGATATCACCTTTTTATGATTTTTATGGCCGGTGATGTTTAATGACTTGGGAGACCAGCATGCTGCTGGGAAAGGGTGAAAGGGCAGTTTGTATTCTGATGGTTCCTACTAGATAGGGTTAGTGCTAGTTAGTGTTAGGGTTAGATATATGGATAAATTGTATATTTGGCTCTGTTGACTAAAACTGTAACATTATTCCCATAACTGCAGGCGTCAAAGCAGCGGCTGTCATAATAGGAACCTCTAGCGATCCCGGTCCATCATTGTCAGAGTTAGGTGTATGGTATTGTTTTAGTGTAGTTTGTATACAGTTGTTCCGAAGTCGATGCGGAGTGCGTTTCTATGACACCACAGTGCAGCCGCTGGAGATGTCTCACGGTGGAGCTCCGGAGACGGGTGAGTATGAACAGCAGGTGACCATCGAAGACTTCTTCCATGAGAGGATTGATGTACCAAGCATCGGGGACACGCGTCGTGCCACCGTGCTCCACGACTTCAACCGGGTACGACAGCACAGCGTTTGTCTGTCTGTCTGTTTGCGTGTTTCTCACTGTCTCATCGTGGCTGTGTCTGTCTGTCTGTATGTAGGGCGGGATATCGGTAGGGACCAACTTAATTCACGATTTCACGGCCGTGACATTTTTCGCCGTGAAAAACGCTGATTTCCGTGAAATCCATGATTTTTCGTGAATTTTAGCGCTTTTAGTTTAATTTATGACAATTCCAGAGTGTTATCAGCAGCTTTTGTACGGATGTTGCTGTTAGCTACGTGTCGCACTTCAGCACTAAGTAGTTGACATTGACTGTCTTGAGTCTTGACTTAGTGTAGTAAATATTTGTTGTTCTGAAATTTCTTCGTTTGCATTAGCGCAGCACCTCGAAATAACGTCTGTGTGGCCCGTGAATTTCCGAAACTCTTTCCGTGAATTTTCCCTGAAATTTGACTCATTTTAAAAATTCTGCCGTGAAATCATGCATTTTTTCCCGTGAATTTGGTTGGTCCCTAGATATCGGTAGGTCAAACATGTTTACGATTGCACAAACATGTGTGATTTTGGAAAGCTGTTTAAGCTAACCGACGAACATTGTTTGATGGACAAGTCAACGGACGCTAGTCGCTGTTCGTGAAACAAGTCGACCATAATCCATATATGGAAGTTAAACACTGTCCATCTGTCTCACTGTTGCTGTGTTTGTCTGTCTGGGTCTGTGTCTGTATGTTTCATGTTGTCACTCTCAAATTTTTGTTGCCATGGGTTGTTTGTCTGTTTGTCTACATGTGTCCGTCTGTCTTTGTGCCCCCCCTTCCCTTTTCTCCAATAGACATCATTCTCAAATTAATGACTGTCGGAAGGATTACAGGGAAGATTATTAGAACTACCATTATTGTTAATTACATATGCACACGTATAATGGAGTTCTTACAATTTTACGTTTAAGGTTGTGTTTCGTGTTTCTATAAAGTTTAACCTCTCTGTTTCTTTATTGTGAAGGTGAAATTTACTGTTCCGTAATTACTGGTATGTGCTTGTGTGCATTCTTCCTGAAAAGGCTGTCCCCAAAATGACCTATACTGTGTCGGGTGGAACATTAAACCCTACTCACTCTGTCTGTCTGTCTTTGTATCTATGGCTGTATTTGATATGTTCAGAATGTGACAGCTGTCGTGGACAAGGAACAGGCTGTCTGTTTCATAATGCCTCTCAATAGAACTCTGGTGAAGCCTCCTCGCAACTTCTGGGACATGATGCTCAAACTCAAGGTTTCTGTCTCTTGTCTTTTCCTGGTTTAGCCCTGTTTAATCAATCAGTCAATACGTACGTTTGTAAAGCAACTTTTGCAATGAGTTCTGAGCAGGGATGGGTTCGAGGTCTGGCACTTAAAGGCTGTAGCAAGCGATCTTCAATGCCAAGTTGAAGCCATATTTTACACTGACGATATAACCATCCCCAAGGTCAACAAGGTCAGACACCAACGGGTGTTGAGCCCACGGTTGTTGATGATGATGATGATGAAGGTCAACTTAGCCTTCCATCCCTCCGGGGTAGGTAAATCGAGTATCGGCCTGTCTGGCTGGGGTTAAGGTGGCAGATAGAACTGGGTGATTCCTGTGTGTGATCCATTATTGTTGCATAGCTTTGAGATGGTTTGTTGAGTCATGGTGTGCTATCACTTTGCCGTGTGTTTGTTTGTATAGATAGGTGTAATGTTGGTCTAACTATCTGCAGCGAATGTTTACCCATATCTGTGTATCTGTTCAGTTTGGACACTACTTCCCTAACATGAACATTATACAATACGTGTGCCGACATGTAAACATGTAGAAGTACTCCACAAGAACTACTGCACTATAAGAACGTCTCATTGCGCTGACTACTAATACGTGACTTCACTGATTAGGCTTATTGTTACATGTCCTTGTAGTCTTAGGACTTAACGCCACGATAAAGTTTATTCATCCTTCATGCTGTACTACTATACTGTCACTTCGCTGTGTGTTTGTTTACATAGATTGCAGGTTAAGTTACATAGATTCATGTGTTGTTGTGTGTAGTCTGGCCACTACATCCCGGATAGCGAATGCAACTCGGGTACCCCGGTAACAGATTTGTAACAGATGAATTGTGGCTAAACGGTAGGTATTAGGCCCCTAGACGAAAGCTTTTTACATGAATAATTAGCCCTGTCAAAAGTAACTAAGGCTTGCGAAATTTTGGCGATACAGTGTAAGGGGGACATTTTCAAGTTTGAGCTTGAATGGAGGTAGGTATGAAAAGTGTGCATTTTTCAATGGAAAACTGCCTATATCTCATATTTTCATTGGAAGGTACCTAGGCTCATAGTCTCATAGCGACTATACTATAACTTATAGTGGCAGTATGCGTAGAAATCGCATTGTTCTAACTCATTTTGATACATCTAACGCTGCTTACAGTCAACGGCTTTCAACTCGTTAGTTTGCCTCTGACATTTGACCACTAACTGTAGGCCTACACTACAGTAACTACCAGCCGCCTACCGCATACTTGGTCCGGGGTTCATAGCAGACTAAAAGGACAAAATTCAAAGACCTAAAATGGCAGTTTTCAATTACCAATACCAAAAAGCCTAGCCTACCAAAGAGCCTAGGTACCTTCCAATGAAAATATGAGATATAGGCAGTTTTCCATTGAAAAAGACATATCATACTCGTGCTACATCAAAATTTAGAGTGAAGCCCGATGAATACGAAGTTGCCATAGTCAAGCCTGGAGTAGATGAGTGAGACCACGAGAGAACGAAAGCGGTCATTGGTGACGTCGTATCGACGTAGGAGACGTAGTTGCCATAATGCAGCAAAACACCGCAACACGGTTCTTCGAGCGTGGATGGCGGCGCCACAAGGACTTTTCAAGGACCCTATGAACCCTGTTGGTCTCCAAACTTGGGTACCCGGGTCCTGCAAATCGGGTCGATCAAGTCGACTTGGGCCTTCCAAGTTGGGTCAAGTCGGTCTGTAGCAACATCACCGTCAAAATTTTCTGGCGCCGTTGGTTTCATTACAAGTCGTTTCAAGTCGACTTGAGAAGTCGACTTAACCAGTAGTCTTGCACCTAGGTTATCTCAAACGCGGCTATCAATGAGTTCAGGCAAATAAGGCCATTTGTAACGTATTTTAGTAGCCGTATATAGAATAAAGATATACTGATTAAGGTAAGCGGAACTGTGAATGACGTAATTTCCATGTAGTTGTACCCTTTGCACTAGATCGCTGAAATTCTGCATGCCTAGGTTTAAGACACAGGGCTAATTATTAGTGCTAAGGTTTCTTTCCATAAGCCCTAACGGTTAGCCACAATAGGCCTACATTTGTTACAGACGCACAGACAGCCAGACAACAGACGGATGGACGACAACGATGCCAAAGATGCTGTGCAGCATAGCTGTAGCACGTCAAAAGTAGTCACATTATACACAGTTTTCAACTGATTGTGTAAATTTTTCTTAAGAAATGACAATAACGGAGACATCTGCCAAAGGAATAAAACACTATGAATAGCCTACGGTATACAGGGTGGGCTAAAAATGGCACCATTTATTGTACGCCTCATAACTTCACCAAATATTAACCAATTTCAAAATTTCTTTCACTGTCAGAATCAGGAGACAATTTGTAATGAAACTGTCGCTGTTGATCCCACCATATCTCAAGTGTGTCACTATACTACCTCGTGAAATATCAGATGACGCACTCAAGCCTGCAATGCTACCGACCGGTTGCGTGATCAACGTTGATCGAGCCTGGCATGTGGCCCCCAAACAACCCAGACTTAAATTCAGTTGATTATGCTGTTCGGGACGCCCTTCAACAGAGGGCCTATCAATGTTGACGATTTACGATAGTCAATTAGCTAAAAAACACCATTGTTACTGAGTGGGGCAAAGTGCCGCAGCGTTTAGTTGATTGCGCCATTGGTCAGTGACGTCGCCAGTTTCGATGCGTCGTCCAGCAGCAAGGCGGACGCATTGGAAATTTGATGTGAAAACTGAAAAGATGTGATTTTAGACAATAACTGAGACAACAAACACGTTGTTTCTGCTGTTAATTTCTTAAAATATGTTGCAACAAAAGTCATCTTTTTTTTTAATTGTTATTCTTAAGACACTGACATTTCCCAAGGTAGTGTAGCGACACACTTTGGTTGTGGTGGGATCTATAGTAATAGCTTTATTGCAAATTGTCTCCTGATTTTAACAGTGAAAGAAGTTTGAAAATCGGTTAATATTTGGTGAAGTTATGAGACGTACAAAAATAATGCCATTTTTAGCCCACCCTGTATGTACAGTGTTCACGCAAGTTCATCACAACTTCTGAACGTCTCAAGTCGTTTGAAGTCGACTCAAGTCGACATGGCACTGTCAAATCAAGTCGAGTCAAGTCGAATGTGCTCAAGTTGACTGCCGTCGACTTGGGGTCATTTTAGCCTCAAGTCGGGTCAAGTTTCTGTACCTCGGCGACTCGCAGGTCTACCCGGGTTTGAAGGCCGTCAAACACCTAAACCTGGTTTGAAAAATATACCCCGTTCCCGGGTTTGCATTCCCTAATCCCGCACATGAAATTAGTTCGTAAAAACTACCGAGCTGTCACTCCGCCATGCTTGTTTACACATATACGTGCATTAAGTCACATAGATACATGTGATGTCGTGCGTAGTCGGGCTACTACATCCCGGACGTGAAAGTAGTTCGTGAAAACTACCGTGCAGTCACTCCGCCGATCCAGGATCTGACGCAGTACGGATTCAATGTTTGGATGGAATGTTCCGACTACGATACATACAAGCTTGTTCGCGAGGGCGAACCTATTGGTTAGTGCTTGTCATGTCTCACAGTCTGTCTGTCTGTATCCCCGTTTCTGTCTGTCTGTCTGTGTGAATGGAGTGTTCGGACTTCTCCGCGAAAGAGAACTCATCGGTTGGTGTTTGTCGCCCTGTCTCTGTTCGTCTTTGGCATTTTGCCTTTAGTGTACTGTACAAAGTTCAGTTCAGAGTGACTTTAGCCGTGTGCATGAAGTTGCTCACTGGCAAAACTTCATGCATTTCAATCATGTTTTTTTTTTGTTCTATCTTTGGATTTGGATGACAGCCACCGAGCGATAGAAAATAGGCATTATTGTGTTTACTGTTTATTGTAGCTGTGTATACTAGACTTCGTAGCAGAATTTTTAAAAAATAAATCCACCTGAGCCAAAAATACGCCTGATATTCGGATTAGCCAGATTTTATCGAAAACTGAAATTTACGGCTAAGTTACGGCCAATGCTAAAATTTGTGGCCGAAATGCTGCCGCAACACTAAAAAAACGTAAAGTCCTTCCCGAGCCTTACGGCCCACAGGGCGGCGCTGATCTCCGTTTCCTAAGGCCCTCAGCCAGACACCAGTTTTTACACTGCGAGACCAAGGACTTAGAGGGATAGACACCCTTGAGTAACGCTCTTTGTCACGTGCAAGTCAATCTCCATGGCAGTCCTTATATTACGGG
>Ga0209367_1010163_pt1 | contig 12653 bp, 3 predicted proteins | sample WorMetLIZISLAND2_FD_187412 | JGI IMG/M metagenome (GOLD analysis project Ga0209367, IMG submission 187412) | Marine gutless worms symbiont microbial communities from Max Planck institute for Marine Microbiology, Germany - Olavius geniculatus... ... | reverse complement strand
TCACTGATCCACACGTGTGACAGACGGACTCATAGACTGCGAAACGACGGATCGCTTGTCATCGATGTGTTTGTTGATGGGCGTGGAGTCCAATTCTGGAGTTGCAGACGCGGCAGCAACTATCACGTGGCCAGGCGCTGAGGTAGCTGCGAGGTTGAGCCCCCTTTCGGACTGCTCTTTTTTATGAAGCGTGACAGACAAACAGACAGACAGACAGAAAGACAGATAGGCAGACGAACTTGCGATAGGCCTAGCACATGCGCGCTATAGCATACATGCTGCTGCACGCAAAAAAACGTAAAAGCTTAAATTTTGTGAACACATTTTCTAGCCCTGATAGTCCTATAGCTTCGCTCAAAGCGTGCAAGTGTATTGACATCCATGACCCACAGGCCTACCTGAGTTGGCTGCTGTACGTAGTGACCCGTGTTGAGTCGTAACGACGGACAGCGTCGTGTTTACTGACGTTGTCATGACGACGACAAAAATCACTTAGCAACACCTGGCGCTGCCTCTGTATTCGCTCCACATCTCTAAGCTCACTAGCGGCATCTCTTGACCAACATCTGTTCCCCGTCTGCTGCTGCTGCTAAAAACATGTTCAAACTGGGCGCCGTTTGCCGATTCCTCCGATCGAATTTTATTATAAGGCTTCATTTTTGACAAAACTGATTGTTCATAATCGAAAATCTCACGGTAAATAATTCTATATATTACATTGTGTATACTGCGAATTTACACAAAATAACTTCATATAGCTTTTTACGTAAAACAGATTAACTAAGATTGACCGATTAGCGTCTTCAGATTAACTAAGACGTTTCGTAATGTTTAACACGACGCTATCTCTTGGCCTAGTTTCCATTAAGCTTCTCCAGTGGAGATTTTGGCTCAGCAACCCCAGTTTTGTGAGCATAACGCAATAACCTCTGAGAAGTTTTATCGGTGATAACGAAATGAGTAAAAGCCACCGTGTTCAGCTGAGTTCGGAGTATAAAGTATAGCGACCCAGATTTTTTGGGTTAAAACTGACACTGCCTATCTCTAGTAAACTTAGCAGTAGTCTGTAGGCCTATTACTTACGCCACTTTAAAAAAATTCGGACTGATTGACTGATTACAGCATCAATCGTAATTCCTGACCAATTGTGCACCTTTTAAACTTTTTTACACGAAAAGCTGTCGACTCCCACAGAAGCTGTGGCAAACAGTACAGACCGAGTGGCTGTTGATGACGTCACTGTGGTGCATCTTTATCCGTTTTAAGACTGGCGACGAAACTTTTAAACGATCGTCGTCTGATTTGTCGACAACCGAATCTACTGCAATAAAACAGCCTATGTTGCATGATACATCTACGCTACAACTATTCGCAGAATGTGATCATGCAACCGTTAACTTTAGCAATTAGACCACACGCTCTGTTTACAGACGGCGCGCTGAAATATAGGCCACTTCCACTACGCCAGTGTAAATGATTCGTCGATCCTAAAGTTTAAGCTAGATCGATGAAACGGAACTTAATTTTTGTTCTAGCGTTGAGATCGCGGCGCATTGTGGCTATTGATAAATTGCGCCTTCTAAATAATCTTACTTACTTACTTACTTAATTCTGTCACCGCAGTTGCTACCTGCCATAGAGCTATACAATATGTGCCTTTGCCCTTACCCCCCCCCCTCTCCGGTTGTCCCCCAGGAGAAATTTTGACGGTGATAAAGTGCCCTATGGTAACCAAACACATGCCAAAGTGTGACTTTTTAAACGTCACTTTTGTAAGACAACACACACCGTGATTTTTTTTGTGTTTTTAAGTATTAACAAACAGGCAAATTTGCAGCTTCCATTAAACGTCCAAAAGCTAAAAGTGTTTCAGCTTCCCCCTGATCTACCGACAAGAGGTCCTGCTCCTGGACTCCGCTATACGTTTTTAATGCACACAACAACTGAATAAGATCGCCATTTGGCCCACACACAAAAATAGGCTTATTGCCCCCCGTGCCCTTGCCCTTGCGCCCACGTTGCCCCCTAGCTTCATATTTTTAGCGTCGCTCATGTGTGGTGGTATTTTGAGGTTAATGACAGTTTTATCGCAAATTTTCTGCGGAATGTAATAGTAAAGATTGTAAAAAAAATTTCTATACATTTAACAATGATATGGACAAAGGGTTGGAACCATGTTGAGTGTTGGCGTAAGTCCGCACATAGATTGTCGGTGATCATTTTGCTGCAGGTTTATTTATTTCTGAGAAGACAAAGAAACAATTTAAGAAAATCGGTCTCATCTCGTCACACAATAAACAAAACAGTAGCTGTCAAGTCTGACAGTGACGATAAGTAATAAACTAATTAGCGGACAAAATTAATGGGAAAGCAAAAAGTAGATCGTTCTCACCGAGAGATTTCTGGCTGGTTTCAACGTCGAGACGAAGCATTCCGTGTTGATAATGGAGACTAACAGCTGACGCCTGTTGGTAGTTGCGAGTGTGCAGAATCAGTGTGAAGACGAGAGAAACGGTGACTACCAGCCCAGACAAAGTCACGATGACTGCTAGATGACTTCTCAGACCCATCGTCCACAACATCACCTGCCAATCATACGACTATAGGCTTTACACACGGTGTTTCGAAAAAGACCCCTTTTTGTTTTTTCATAATTCACTAAAATGATAATCAGTTTACACAAAATTTGTATCAGTTGTAGATGAAGAAATACCAATTTAAAATATTGCAAAAATACGGAAATTGACTAAACGTTCTTTGCTAGTTGTAACGTAACACTGACATCATAATGTGTCACCGGTACAAACTCGATAGTCTCAACTGGTGCTCCAATAGTAAAAAAATTGGTTCGCTGATGACAAACTGTTGAAATCTTACAGTTGCAGCCCCAAAAAACATGCAAAGCGATGACATTTACGTGTCTCTGGGGATAGTTGGACTTTTACGCGTTCGAGCAAGACAGTGCACTAACACACCGAGCTTGCAAAATGGTTGCGTTTTTGGATCGCAAGACGCCTGATTTCATGTGGAATCATGTCCCCGTGTTGCTAATTAGTGCTGACACGATAAAAATTTTTCATTAGCGAACCAGATTAAGCTCACCATCGAAGTAGGGTAGCAAGTGACAGCACCGATTGAGACTATCCAGCTTGTTCCTGTGATACGTTATGACGTCAGCATTACGTCAGATCTAGCCAAGAATATTTCATCAACTGTCATATGTTGTTGCAATATTTTGGATTAGTATTTCTTCAGCTACAACTGGTGCAAATTTTGTGTAAATTGATCATCATTTGAGTGAATTATGAAAAAAAACAAAAATGGGTCTTTTTTATGAAACACCGTGTGCATAGCGGATGATAGACGCTTTGTTTGACAACAATAAAACACGAATTTTCGCAATAGGCCTGCACAGATACATCATTTAGACGAAGGCTACCGAATACGATAAAAATAGGCCCCTACTCTATTATATCATATTATGTCGTAGGTACGCCATAATCTTGTTTAAGAAGACCTAGCCTGGAATACTCATCAACGCTGGCATGTGCAGTACACAATAAAAAGCTATACACTATGTAGGCTAGGCCTATACGACGTAAAAAGCCCTCATCTATAGGCTTAGCTCTGCGTTTGTAAGCCTACCAGAGAACGCGGTGCTGAGCTTAACAGCTTATCGTTAGGTCTTCGTGCTGTTATAATACGTCGAGTTACACTGCAACTTAGAAGGTAGTCATGCGCGACATTGCGGAACAATAGTTTTTACAAGCAGCCGAGCTGTCGCTAGGGTGAACCAACCGTACCGCCTCTATCCGAAGACCAGAGTCCGACTTCCGGTCGCGGAAGAAAGCGATTTTCCTGATTGATTACATCCTATACAGCTCTATACACGCTATGGTCTACGGTGACGCTGCTATATCGAATGCTCAATGAACACTAAGATACGATACGGTAATTTCGTATCGTATACTAGCGCGCATTGTAGCGTTTGATATAGCAGCGTCGCCATAGCGTGTAGGCCTATGGCACTGTAATTTATTTATTCGTGAAATCGGCTCACATAACACATTGCACTTGCTCACCTTTGCACACCATACAGCAGGCCCATAGGCCTACTGACCAACGCGTATGACCACAGTTCGACGCCCATAGATTATGTACTGTAGGCCTAGTATGAGTTGTCGTCCTTCTGTCTGTCGTCGTCTGTAACGTTTCGTATTGTGGCTAAGCGGTACGTCAGCGATGACAAACTTGGATAGGGCAATAGATTTAATAAAGCGATAAATTAATGAAAACCCTGCGACAATTACTGTTAGATTCTACATAATTATTCTATAGCTGGGAGACACTACTGTCTGGCCATGCTTTCTTCTTTTTTCTTCAGCCAGACTTTGAGTACCAAGAACAAGCTGTCGCCGAAACTGTAGCCTACAAAATAGTTAGGCAGTTGTTGAAAAATTCGGATGAGGGTGTACATCATCGCTAAGGCAAAACTAGGCTCTATATCATTTGTACTGCAAATGTAACTTCTACGGCGCTTTAAGGTTTTTGTCGCGCGTCCTCTTGACGCGCTACATCTATGCTATAAACTCTAGGGCGTCTATGGCTCGATATCATGGTCGTCTGTCTGTCTGTCTGTCCATTTGTAACAGATGACTATAAACTGTAAAATTTATTAAGAATTTTTTACACAAATAATTAGCCCTGTGTCTTAAAAATAGGCATGCAAAATTTTAGCAAGGGAAACATTTTCAAATTAGTGGCTAAGTGAGAAACGGTAATAAAATGTGCGTTTTAACGGAAAACTGGCCATGTCTCAAAAACGGTGAGAGATAGGGGCACAATTAAGTCTATCATTAATCAGTAATAGAAAGTGGTAAACGCCATTTCAAACGAAATGAACATCATCGACCTTGGACGACCTTGAAAGTCAGTACTGCAACAAGAACTTAGTTACTGTATAGACTGTAGCTCATCTTCCCTAACGACAGCTGGGCTTTCTTGTTTAGTGTACACACAGAACTCGGTTTGCTGCAATTTTTTCGCGGCACGTTCGCGGTTAAGCCGTGATTTCCGCGGCAGGGGCAGCGTAGCAATATTTTCGCAGCTGGCGGCCAGCTAATTCGGCGGCTTAGGGGTCTAGCTTTGTAGCAGAGTCATGTCGTCTTACTCACAGCGCACCACGGAGCACAAGCAATTCAGGTGCAGATTAAGTGGGCAGTGTGTAGGCTACGCCTACGGTTTACCAGTTCAGCTCGTCGAGTCTAGGCTATGCCCATAGGCTACAGATAATAAGCAGAACGACAGAACGACACGTAAACAGTATGGCTTGAAACGTAGGTTTTTCTATTTGTATCGATTAACTAAAACTGCTTTTGAGAGGAGCGTTGCCGAGTTCTTTCGTTTTTCATGGAATTCCCAACGTCAGTTTGTTGACATTGCACCGAATAGCCATACTTGTAGTTGCTACGTGTACGGGCAACACGATCTGCAGCAACATGGCTTGTAAGGAACTGGCTGATATGACGGAGTGTTCCGTCTGTACTGAAGTGTTTACCGACCCTCGAGTTCTGCCGTGTGACCACACGTTCTGTCTCAAGTGTCTGCTGAACTACGGCAAAGACAGACAACCGGGAGACCGCATGCCTTGTCCACTGTGCAGGAAAGAGTTCACCATTCCAGACGACGGGTTATCAGGGACAAAAAAACATTTCTTCATGGAGAAACTGCTTCATGTCAGAAAGCTTTCAGCCGGACAGGAAGCACAGCAGATTCCGTGTGATGTGTGCAGCAGCGAAGAGGCAAATGCTAGTGAAACTGTCAAACCTGCTTCAATGCACTGCGTCCAGTGTCAGCAGAACTACTGCGAACCGTGCAGTCTATATCACAAAAAGATCAAAAGTAGTTCCAGTCACGCTCTGGTGGGTATTGGGACAGGGTCCTACCCAACGGAGTTGTTGAAGCTATCGGTAAACATGTGTGAGCAACATAAGGGCAAGGAGCTGGAAGTGTTCTGTCGGGATTGCAAAGTTGCCGTGTGTGTCGTGTGCGTCATCACATTACACAAAAATCACGATTGCTCGGACATTGAGCACGTGTCAGAAGAGCTTCGCAAACTGGTCCTGGGCGACAAAGACAAGGCCTCTGAACTTTGGAAGACAACTCAAGATCTTCTTCCTCGTCTCGAGAAAGAGAAGAATGACGTCATCAAGCACCTGGCCAGTATTGAGGATGAAATTAACAAAGCAGCAGACAAGTCGATTGCTGCTATTCAGCGTGACAGAGAGAAACTGTTGGCAGAAGTTGGGTCGATCAAACTGAAGCAACTCAAACAAGTGGAGACGGTGAAACAAGAAGTGGAACGACATGCGACGGCGTTGGAAGGTTTCAGGAGATACAGCGAGACGTTGTTGAGCAGCGGAACAGCTTGTGATGTGACGAGATCGGCCAACAGTTTACACGAGCGAGCTGAGGAATTGGTGAAGTTTGACGTCATCGGTCACGTGGACAGCTCTCTGCCTCCAGCAAATGTCACTTTTACCTCATCGACGCTGATGGACGTTGAAGACAGAAATCTTGTTGGAACCGTCACTGAAGAAGGTTTGTCGATGCACTATTTATGTGGGCATGAAAACAGTTTTTACCTGTCACATTTGCGAAGGCACACACACACAATTTCTATGGGTGGGTAGAACTTTTCACCTTTCTTTTTTCTTCTTTTTCGACAGATGGGGACTTGACATTAGCTGGCAACCGATTCGGTGAGTTAGCGAGGTTTTTTCTGCGCTTTTGTGCTTTTCTCATAGATAGAGATGTTTGGGTAAACTGTGACCCAGAGCACAACTCTTCTGGCCTTTCGGAAACCCGCATTATTGAGATTTCTGATTCCGACTAAAACCAAAATTGCCAAGCGATATTATTGGCTCTTCTTGACTCTTGTACCTTTGTGTTAAGCTATATGGTCTCCATGGAATTATTACTCACGATCCTTAGCAATGCCATTTTTTACTGTTACTTTATGAATATAGCTGCGTTTTGCATGGCCTAACAACCATGAACAAGTTTAGTGCACCACGGATATAATTATCCGTTGCGATACTCTATGCCAAAGCACGAAAAACAAATTTACTAGTATATTGCATTAATACAACAAAACAAAACTTTTTCGAATTTTCCGTCTGCCGTACCGTCAAACAGAAATTAAAACTATTAGATAAAAGTATTATTATCATTAGCGTATTCATAATATATTTATCCGTGGCGCACTAAACTTGTTCATGGTTGTTAGGCCATCCAAAACGCAGGTTATGTTTTAGCACCTGCAGGTAGTGCGCATGTGTGCTTGGATGACATATTTTTGCTTCAGTTTTTACGCGCGATAACAGAATGCTTCGCGCGTCTTAGCCATGGCCTGGGCGTCTGTCCGTCTGTTTGTCACACTGCTGTATTGTGTCAAAATGGTGCAAACTAAGATCACGGAGATCAAGGACTCTAGTTTATCGTGACAAAATTTCGCGCTCCTGGGTGAGGGGGTTCCCCACGAACGAGGGCGTCAAACAGGGGTACCCCCTCTAAAAGACGTTACTTTGCCGGTATTGACTCGCCTAGTGTGAAAACGGTTGCATTATCAACATCGATGACCTTGAACGACCTTGAGCCCTTATAATTAAGGGTTTTCGTAAATTTTTCGTGATTTTGGGCTGCGACACATTCTGAGCAGGCTTGCCGTAGATATGAAATTTCCCATCTATATCCATATCCATATCCACAGACGCTTAGCCTGCGTATATGCAGCCCCCAATTGTCGCATGCATTAATGCAATAGCGATCATCTCCCCGGGCCCCCTGAAAAACATGATACAGATATTTCCCACTAACAAGCACTAGTAACAAGCCTTAGAATGGTGTCAACATCAGTGACCTTCAATGATCTTAAATGACCTTGGACCTTGAACGACAGGGGATTTTAGTGTTTTTTTGCAATTTTAGGCTGCAGCGACATATCAAGAGTGAATTGCGCCAAAATGGCTGGAGATAAACCTGGACTACATGTGTAGGCTTATGAAATTTTTAGCATAGAACGTCCATTTTTAACAATCTAAATTTCGATATTTTAAATTCAAAAAGTCTTCCGCACAAAGGCCTCAAATTTGTGTACTTCTTCAAAAGGCATTATTATTTTATTGCATGCTGTACATGACTGCCCAGGTGGCAGGATCGCTGCTATCGCGCGTCACATGAGCTTTGCTCAAATTACATGTTGCTTTTTATGGAGAACAAAATATGCCCACCTTCTGCTCTTGCTGATTGAATGCAATATGGCCTGGCTTAGCCTATTTCCTACTCCGATACACGACATAGTTTGATAGACAGGCCTATAGGTAAACAAAAGAAAACTAAAAAGAATAGTGTGTATTGTGTAGATCCTAATGCCAGTTCACCGTCTGTGGTTCATGTCATTCCTGGAGGCAAAGAAGTCAACGGCGTGACGTCACTTGGCGATGACGTGTTCGTTGCACGCTGGGTCTGTCAACAGAAAATTGAAGTCTACGACGCCAAGACCTTCACATTACAACGTGACATCACAATTCCTGGGCTGGTGGGGTGCTATGGTTTAGCAGCGTGTCCCTACAATAACTGTCTCTATGCATCTGACGGTGACAACGACAGCGTACACAAAGTAGAGCTGTCAGGTAGCAATGCTGTGATGAAGTGGTCCGTGGCAGGCAGCCCACGCGGTCTGTCAGTAAACAATGAACACAATCTGATCGTCGCGAGTCACGGTGAGCGCAGAGTGCAGATATTTTCGACACCTACAACTCTGCTGCAGCGCAGATTGCAGATATTTACGACACATGGAACTCTGCTGCAGGACATTCAGCTGCAGGTCCCTGGAGGTCCCTACCATGCTGTGCAGCTGCCTACTACCAGTCAATTTCTGGTCAGTCACGCTCATGTCGATTGCTCATTACATCGCGTCTGTTTAGTGGGAGTGGACGGAGCTGTGGTTCTTAGCTCCGGTGGACAGGCGGGATCTGAGCTGAAACAGATGAACTGGCCATGTGGTCTAGCAGTAGACAGAGAAGAACGCGTTCTTGTTGCTGACTTTTACAACGACAGACTGTTGGTGCTGGATCAGTCGCTGTCCAATGCTCATGAAATGTCTATCAGTGTTGACAGAGGTCTGAAACGTCCTCGCAGTCTGTGGTATGACCAGTCACGCAGACGTCTCTACATCGGTGAATGGAATGGACGGGTGATTGTCATTGATGACTTGAAAGACTTCAGCAATATCTAAACACAGTCTCGGCGTGAGCCAATATGCTTGAAAACTATTAAGCTTACTGGAAAAACTCTTTGTTACGCTGTATTATACCATTAGCTAAACACTTGCTGTGCGTGACTTTCATAGTTTTAAGCTACACAGAACAACAGACTTATTGTCGTAACATATGAACATAGACAGGTATTATACTTATCAATGTATGCTGTAGTATAATATAAGCTTGCTGATAACATTAAAGCTTTAGAAAAAGCGACTAATGCATATAGTGGAACGCTGTACAAAACTAAATAAGTAATATAGATGTTCTGTATGATATTATGTACGCATAAACATGTTTTGCATTTTTTTGCATTTTCTAGACAGATATATATGCAACATTGCAAACGTGTGATATGACGTTGTATTACATCATGCTCTATTCAGTTTGCTAACAACAAATTTATCCGTAATCATGACACATGTACAAAGGTCAATTAACAGATGACAAAACATCCGTGACACATGAGATATTAAGGTACACTGCAACAAGCTATGGCATCATTTAGATCAAACATTTAACACATAATAAACAGACAGGACAAACAGATAAGGATAAAGTAAAATACAAATATCACTTGAATATCACGTGCAAGCGACATACATCAAAATACGAGCATATTTTCACTTACTGTACAATAAAATCATCAAGTCTCTATAGGGGGAAAAGCCCCAGTGTAGGTAAAGAATCATGATAAACGGTACATAATATATAAACTGCAGGCTGGCAGCAAGCACATTGGGTCCATCGAGAGCACACTCATTAACACGTTCTGTAACTTGTAGGCCTACAGTATGAACAGTTGTAAAAACGAAAGAAAAGAAAATTTAAAAAAAACATTTGCAAATGCATTTTTTAATGAATTAAAGTTGAAAAGTCAGAGTAAAAATACAATTAAATAAAAATATTTCTTACAAAAATGCAGTGTTGTGGATGAAATAACAAGAGTATAATTTTGTATTCAAAAGATCACCATAACAGCTTATTGCTACCATTTAGTAATTTTAGTTCATGTCAAAACAAGTAAAAAAAAGAGAAACGTCATATCACGTTCACAAACGATGAAAAAATGAAAAAACGTCTGCAGATGCATTTAAAAAGCAAAAAAATAAAAATGATGGTTGTAGGTCTAAATGTTTATTAAAATTATGGAACACACAACTGCTCATATCACGTTCACAAACGATGAAAAAATGAAAAAACGTCTGCAGATGCATTTAAAAAGCAAAAAAATAAAAATGATGGTTGTAGGTCTAAATGTTTATTAAAATTATGGAACACACAACTGCTCAGAGTTCAGTGTTGCTGCCGCAGCTTGTCAGGGTGCTCAAGTCCTGATCATCAATCATCTCATCAAACTCGCTCACCAGATGCTCAACCCTCAGCCATTCCTACATACCATCAGAATCACATGATTACGATGTACGAAATACCCGACTATTTCATCAGCAGCACTTCGATTTTTTCTTCATTTACTCTTTGTTCTCGCACTGACGTTTCAACATTTTGTTCATATAAAAACGTTGGAAAAATGAAAGAGAACGACTTTACAAGTGTCCTTTTATAACCAGCAGCGTCACTGGTTTTTTTTAGAAAGTAGGCAATATGATAAGAATTTGCACTTGAAAACAGACAAGCTGACAGCTTAATCTAAACTAAAGAAAACAAAAGTCAAGGTTTTGATTCCAAACTTTTTGAGGCTTTGCGTCTTCACAGTCATGCAAAACATATAAATTATAATTGACCACCTATAACAGAACATCATTTTAGTAATAAAACAGAAAATATAAATGCACAAAAACAGCAAAAATCTGAAAACGGTGATATTATTCAACAGCAGACTGACAGTTGGGCGACGTGATGGTGAGTGACATCACCTTTTTATGATTTTTGCTGTTTTTGATGTGTCAGTCATTGCGTGTCACCATTAACAAGCGTATAAACTAATGTTTTGTACATTTATCTGTATTATCAGCAATGTCTCACCTCACCAGTACCAAAACCAGAACTAAACTGGAAATTTGGGGCAAAGCCCAACGTGAGTCCGCCCAGCGCCCTAACTCCAATTGGAGGGAAAATTTCAGAATTGTGAAACTCTCCCGGTGGCAAAGTCACATGGCCCGAACTGAAATGCATCAGCATACGCAAAATGTGCAATGTCGACATAGAGTGGGTCAACATGCACACCTATAACTTTTTTGTTAGTGGACAAAAGTTCACGATTATTTTTGTTTTCAATGTGGGATGAATTGCCCTTGATAATGCTGTTGACCGCTTGTCAATATCTCTATGCTTTCCAGAGATATTTGCGGTCAAACTTGAAAGTTGTCCTAAATCGCACCATATATAGGACATTTTTGGCCTTCTAAATTTTAACGGGGTGGTGCCCCCTTAGAAGTTCTACACGCGTTATCACCTCCACATAGCGGCACGTCGTGTGACAAAGTGTTGTGGGGCTACTCCCACTACCGCCGAAGTTATCGAGGTGCACTTACTACATTTTAAGCCAATTTTTGACCCCCTTTGAAAAAATTGTAAAGGGGACCCCAATCCCTAAGGGGGGTCAGCTAGTAAGACTTGGCCATTCTCTGGCACGTGTAAAAATTTGGGGGTGCAGCACCCCTTAAAGGCCAAAATATGGTCTTCCAAAAAAGTAGATTTGGGTCGGTACGATTTCACCGCTTAATCTCCGTGATTAGTGGACGAAAGGTTACTGATCTTGCTTCACCCAACGCGGAAGGAATCGCGTTACAAAATGTCCTAATCCGACTTTGAATATCCTAATCCATTCTGGAAATATTCGCTGCCAAACTTCGAAGTCGTCTGAAATCGAGCCAAATTTTGCATGTTTTTGGCCCCTAATTTTTTTTGGGTGGCCCCCAAATTTTGGACCGGCTGACCACCATGCAAAATTTTGCGCCAATCAGCCGACGCATCTCGGAGATCTCATGATTGAAATAAAAAAAATAAATAAAACATCTGCGGTAAAACTTAAGTCCGCTCCGCAATCTATCACTTCCAGATACACTAATTATTAAACCTAAAAATGACAAACAGCTCACTAGTCAGTGTGAAGACTAGCTAAAACATGAAAACATACTATCAACAGCATTGTAAGTTAAAAAAGTCACAATTTTCAAAAACACTGTAAATTTCCAACTGAGCAAATTATGGGTGTTCACAATTTACAGTTTGTTCTAAATTAACCCCAAATGTGCTCAAGCCCCAAATTCTGCACTTCTGAATGAAAATTTTCCAACAAGAAGAAGATATTTGCACAATTTTCTGACAACCAAAAATTCAGGGTGGGCAACTGCCCCCTCCTACCCC
>Ga0209367_1010159_pt1 | contig 12656 bp, 5 predicted proteins | sample WorMetLIZISLAND2_FD_187412 | JGI IMG/M metagenome (GOLD analysis project Ga0209367, IMG submission 187412) | Marine gutless worms symbiont microbial communities from Max Planck institute for Marine Microbiology, Germany - Olavius geniculatus... ... | reverse complement strand
GCAATGTTGGAAGCTTACCACAAGCTTGAAACAAAGCCGAAGACAAGCGCCGAACTCAAGGAAACGTTTCAGGTTATCTGGGACAACCTGCCACATGGATCGATCGACAAGGCTGTAAAAGATTTCTCAAACAAGGCGACTGGAGGCTGGTGTTGTTGCTTGGAGCTGGTGGTGAACACTTCGAACATTCGCAGTGACAATGGAATTCTGGCATTTGATCATTATTTAACTGTGTTTTTCCAACAATGTTATTAAATTGGTGTTGTAGCCGGAACATTTTTGAATGCTGAAAAATCGGTAGGCGGTCATGTTAAAAAGTCTGTAACTTCGTCGTTTTTCAACAGAATCAAATTTTACTTGGCAGTTAAATGTAATAGGTTTTAGTAAATAAAACTGTAAAATTCTGAATTAAAATTCCAAATGGTTGATGAGAAAACATCAAAAAACTTTAGGGTTCCACTTTTTTGCTGCACCCTGTACTTACATTGTTGTGGTGTTAATGTTTTGTTCAAGCATTGTTGCTGTTTCCTAAAATAATTGCATATGCATGTTAAAACGTTACTAAATTGTTGTGTGAAATGTGAATTGTGAAAGATTGTAAGCATTTCTACGACTAGAGGTTTACTTTGTACTGTATATGTATCATTGTCACAGTTTTGTATTGTTGCTGCTAACTTACAGCCAGTAAAAATAAATCAATGTTAGGTGATTGAAATAGTGAGACTAGTTTGCACTTTTTCTGATTGTGCACGTACAGTGTTGTGCATTTCAATCTGTTTAATATCGATGAAAAAATAAAGTAAACATCAGTAATGTTGTTTCAGTGAAATGCTGTGAAATGTTGACATAACTAACAGCTAATTTGTGGAGCACTGCAAGGATTTAGGCAGAGGGTGCCACTGACCCTTGAAAATTGAATTTGCGGACTGCAGTACGATCCAGATATTAGGATTTCCTTATTAAGCTGACGTTATTAGCATTTTTCAAAAACGAAAAACGTAATTTATTTTGTTTCTTGACTTTGAACAAACTACTTGTTACTGAACCATAAAATATTTTATATGTGCACTAAATAGGCATGGACCTTGCAGAATTTGGTTAGTTGGGTTGGAGGGAATAGGAATGTGAGCTGACCATATAGTCGTACAGTGAGTCCTGATTTGACTTCAATTCGGTTATGTTGCGCGCCTCCTGCTAAGACGTGAAAGGTCAAAGGTGTATTATAGCTCTTCAGGGGATCTGTGAACTACGGAGTGTCACCTGCCATATGGGATCACACTGTGTTACCTGCCACCCGACACAAGTGAACGCACCTCGTCTTAAGTCCAGTTAACAGGCTTAACAGTTAACTCAGCTTACCTACCACGGAGGAATCGAAGGCTGAGTTTACCTTGGTGGTCGGTTATATACCGAGATGGTTCACCTGCCCTTCCAAGTATTAATCACTTGATAGCAACTCGACTGGGAGTCGAACCCACGACCTCACGATCCTGAGTCCAACACCTTACTGTTACGCCACCAAGCCATGCCCATGCTGAGTCTGGGTGTCAGTCAGCGATAAATGCAGTTTGAAGGCAACGATGACTGATGCACATACAGAGTGGCCTATGCATTCTATGACTTTTTAAAATATTAACCGTTTCAATTTTTCACCAGTCGCGCCAGTGGAAAATTTAAAATACATTCATTAACAATCACGCTTTCTTAATGCGTCGTGAAATGTAGCCAGCATAAGAATATATCGAATAACCGAAAGTTACAAGGTTGCCTTATTTCAAAGCTGAGTAAATTCTACAAGGTAGTGTAGCGACGCGTTTTGGGCTTGGTGGGATCTTTAATGATCACTTGCTTGCTGATTCATCGCAAAGCATATCGGTGGACGAGTTTCGATAAGGGGCCAATATTTGATACAGTTGCAGTTATGACATAAACCCAGTTCTGGGCCTACTTTTTATTGGACCACTCACTCCACGGTAACTCTATACATAGTGTGGTAGTTGCAGATGGAGTGGCCTGCGGCTCTGCACACTGGAAACGCACGGACACTGCAACTGTTAACTAATAACCAGTCATGTTACCAGTTGTGACCGGCAGAGCGACGGACGTCAGCAGTCTGTACTAATAACCGTTTTGCGTGTTTCGACCTCCGTAGCATGCCGCGGGTATAGACCGGTCGAGTTTGGCAGTTAGGTCTACGTGGAATGAGTAACTTTCTAATGCGAGTTATGGTCGATGTATGCCCGGCTAGTTTCGGGAAGAGATTTATGCACACAGCATATACTGGGTACCACTAAATTTCCGCCTGATGTTTTGTAGGCTCATAGTCACGTCCATGTGCCAGTGCTGACGAACAAAGTTAGGCCTACGCCGAAGATAAGTGCGGCCAGACTTAACTGTTCAGTCAACTAATGTTGATTGTCAACCTGCACTTAGTTGGTGATTGAGCGAAATCTATAGGAGGGATGAGTTGAATACTGGACATGATCACGTGTGACATGGTTCGGTCGTATATTGACGTCTGTAGTGGAACATTCATCAACGTAGACATAGCACTGAAAGCAGCAGTCTCAGCCCTACTCGTCTTGCACATTAGCACTCAGGTTTGAGCCGCGCTATCTTGCTGATTATGCTTTTGTTAAACAGTTGTTATGCTGAAGAATGAACTTCGAAAGTAAAAAAGAAATGATTAATATGATTGATATTTGATAATAGTAATAGCTTGCAGCTGGTGTTAACCAGATGTTGCGCTTACAGACAAAACAAACTGTACTCTGTTTTGGGCAATTAAAAAGCGCTTCAAAGTTGGGCGAAGGCCTTTAATAACTTCCTGAATGTTAATAGGCACATTCGCATCGGCTTTTATTTTCTTCACTCAGGACAGTTTTGTTGTGTTTGCAGTAGTAGAATAAAACTAATACCCCGTTTACATGATGAGGCTGATTCAGCGAGTTGCCTCGACGAGCGCATATGCGACGATCGCACGGGTTAGACGAGCGCGCAACGAGCCAACTTGATCGTGTAATTACGGGAGATGACTGCAGTACAAAATCTGTATTTTATTGCAGTGAAGCCCCTTCCGTCGTTACTTCACTCGGTTTTCGTTGACCTAGCTTAATTGCCGTCGCTGGTTAAAAAATTTCTTTAGGGCCTATGCATAAGAAAACTGCTGTATACGGCCGAATGCTGTTCTAGGCTGACAGTAATAGGTGTAAAAGCTGGATGTAGGGTTTTCGCTAAATTTTTCGGTCATCATTAAATGCTACATTTTGTTACGAAGCAGGCGGATGGTTCCGGGGTACTGCAGCTGCGTATGGAGTCGTATCGCAACCCGCGAGGTGTGCTAGCGGACGGTCGTTGTTGCCGGTCAAGCGGCAGTTCAACTTGTCCAGTGCAGCCAGCGTGTCGCACGTTCTTTACCGTCTGTCTGTCGCCGCAATACCAGCACCACCACCAGCACTACAATGCGGCGTCGGTCGCGTCAGACGCTGCCAAGGCTGACTCTGAAGCCGAGTGTACGTTCGGTCGAGCTACGACGACGTTTGTGAGTGAGAACCGCAAGTTATTGGACGAGGATGAGCCAGCCGCAGATCTCAATCACACGTTGTCTTCATTGTCGTCGTCGTCGTCGCTCAACTTTCCATTCGACTTCACGTGGCCGGTCAGCGCGCGTTCCATCTTACGAAACGCAGGCTTAGTTTTATTGTGCATGTGATTTTTCTGTAGACTGTACAACACCGTGTTGCAAAACTGTTTTATTGTTCCGATAATCAAACGGGATTTCACTGCAAAAAATAATTGGCTATACTTTCCCAACATAACCAAACTTTAGTGTCGGCCTATCACGAACAGACATGCTGTGAGCTCGTTATTTTTTGTACGGTAGCGGGTAGACCCAAACAATCTTATCGTTTGGTTTAATATAGTTGAAATATTTTCTTTTTTGTTTAGACTTGAAATACTGTTGAACTTTGCTTTGCAGGGCAAATTCAGCCTGATCGTGAACGCGTGGCATGACTTGACTGGGAATACTCCCACTAAAGGTAAAGCACACATTCCTTTTTTACGCGCGACAGCAGGTACTGCTATAGCGCTTCTTAGCCATCTCAATTCTGTCCGTCCGTCCGTCCGTCCGTCCGTCTGTCTGTCTATCCGTCCGTCCCACAGGTGGATCAGTCGAAAACGATGCAAGATATGGTCAACAAATTTCCACCATCGTCTGCCTGGAAGACTCTACTTTCAGGATCCTTAAAGCTTTTCCATAAATTCGAAAAAGGTCATCCCCAGCGAGGGCACTAAATTAGAAGTAGTAAGAAAAATTTGCAATTTTCATCCAATATTGGAATTCATGCGCTGGATATGGCGCTAGGCGTCATCCGCCGTCAAGTCTAAATGAAACATCGTTAATAATTGTGAGCTTAGATTTCGTTCGCACCGGGTCTTCACACATGCATCGCTGTCGCGCCTTCCCCTTTGCGTTAGCTGAGCTTTTCTTGTTGATGGTAGATGACAGATCCTTGTGGCAATTTTTTATACTTTCCCGTTCAACGACCGCGCGCCTATGTGTATAAAGATTTCCAGTCTACAGATGGTGGACTGTGACTGGGTAAGTTACGTGTGATGTTCGTTCAAAGGCAGTCAGCGTGAGTTGATATCAAGTTGGATCGCTCGCCAATCGATTGACGCTGGACGACCTTGGCACCAGTTTCAGCAGACCAACGCCAACTCCATCCACATCCGGGTCTCACTGCGCATCACTTGTGACGTCAGCTACTATGGACCTGGCTGCACGCGCACTTGTGTACCACGTGACGATCGCTTCGGCCACTACTCGTGTGATAACGCCACCGGGCGCAAAGTCTGCAACCACGGCTGGAACGGCACCTACTGTGACACCGGTATTAAGCACTGTTTAGCTGGAGTTCTGTTCTAATGTTCAGTTCTAACTACGATTCTAGGAACTTATTGACAGCTACTGTAATACTATAGTGCAGCCTTCCTTCCAAGTAGGCCTAGGATTATACTTGTTCTGTAGTAGGCTACGTTTGTTTTGTCCCGACATCTTTGCGGCTGTAGTCACATTTGCAAAAAATGTTTTACTAAAAAAATCTTTCGGAAACGTTTTAGACGCGGCTACGTAAAAAAATAAAATACAAAACGTTTGCAAAAACTGCGCAAGTGTTTTATTTTATACCTAACAATATTGTGTGTGTGGAAAACCAAAAATTAACGAGTACGGTCAAATTGTTGAAGGTCATTTTACAAGGCTACTAGATTTTGTACAACGATTTACGGGATTGTTTTGAAAAGGAATTTCGACAACATTGGATGTAGTCTTGGCTCGTGAGAATAAAAGCTGGTGATCGACCTATTTTCCGGACCACTATGGCTACGGGTGGTCAGTACAGTATATCGGAAGTGTCGTTCGTGACACAAGGCTGACGGGACGTAGGTAATTAGTTACGAGTTGAACGCAAAACGTCACGTCGACGGAAGGTCATGTTTACGGCTCTGTGTTATGAACGAACTTTACGACCGTGTGAACCGCTGCGACCGGCATCCTAAAGGCGCGCCTGTAGTTTGATTAATGAGCCAATAAAGCCCAAATTTCATTACGCCGACTTTCACCAAAACTTCCTAGCGAAGAAATTAATGGAATCATGAAAGTTGCAAACAAAAACAATCTCGACACTGTCGAGATGTTTGCGACAAAGTTCGTAACAAGTCATCGACAAACCCGTTTGTAAGTAGGCGCATATTTAAAGTGCACAATGTCAGCCGTTTGCGTCACTCGAATAGAATTTGGTCCGTTACAATGGACGGGGAAAGTCGGCGACAAAGTCAGCGACACAAAAGTCGGCGACATGATTTGTGTCGCGACTTTCATGATTTTTGTCCACGATTGGAAGTTTCGCTGAAAGTCGCAAAGTCGGTGTAATGGAATTTGGGCTTAAGTCAACGTCATAATTTTCCAAAATATGCCCAACTATAGCAGTATATCACCAGTGGCGCATAAATAGTCAAACGTACGTCAAACATACACAACTACACGTTTTACGTAGATGCGTAATCGGACAGTTCTGGAAAAGAAAAGATTAGCCTGGAACATTGCAGTTATGTTGTAGGCTTAAACACAATGCACAAAACCATGAATATTTTATCTTTTATGCGTCACCCTGCACGGATGATGCAGTTTAATTGGAAGGCTGCCATGGAAGCATGGTGTTCATTGTAAATAAACTGTAGGCCTATAATTATTTTAACAAAATAAGAAAATAAGACACCGGATGAACTGTACGTGCTCAAAGCCGTTAAAATATTTTTATCGTCGCCAAAGTCATGATGGCAAAAATAAGATGCCTTTTTATTTAAACACGGTGTATCGTAAAGTTGTGTGTTTACAGCTGTGTGCACTAAAGGTTGTCACGGTGTGTGCGACGAACCATTTGAATGCAGGTAGAAATGCTATCTTGCAGTACCTCGTGATGATTTGATTACTGGCATTTATAGTTATTAGTTACGTATGTATAAATGCACAAAACATCAGTTTAAATACACTTGTTAACGGCAATATTAAAGAACTCGCACATCGAAAACAGCAAAAATCACAAAAGGTGATATTGCCCGCATCACACTGACTGTGTGTCAATGCGCTGATGAATAACAGGGCTTGAACTACTGTTCAGCCTGTTATTGTAAACTGAATGTAAGCAAAACAAATCATGTGTGCTTAAGCGCAACTTCCAAGCATTGTAATTAGCTTCATGGTGAATTATCGATATGCTGCATTCCTGACGTACTCTATTGGGCGGGTTTTTAGTAGCTAAAAAAACTTTGAACTGCACACGGTTATTAAAGATCATCGGCAGCGATACTTTTTACTGATTATATTTGACTTTTTAATACAGTAATTCTGTATGTAGCTTGTGTCGTTTTAGGGATATGGTGAGATATTAGTATTGGTTAAAAATCGCACATTTTGTGTCCCCCCTTATTTTAGAAACTTTATTATAATTTGTGAAAGATGTTTGACTTGATGAAACTAGAATGATTGGCCAACATATGATGCAAACGTTTGAATAAGTCTAACAGTTTTGACACAATACACTCGTTAGTCTGACAAACTGATTGACATATTGCCTGCAGCGTAGCGACACGCAGTAAAATGGATTTTTTTCGGTCAGAGAAGTGCCGTTGGCTGCGTATTGCTGTTAGATGCCGGGCAGGATGGACTGGTGATATGTGTGATCAATGCGTCAAGTATCCGGGCTGCGTTCACGGCACGTGCATTGAACCGTGGCAGTGCAACTGCAAGCTAGGATGGGGCGGAATCTACTGCAATCACGGTAGGTTGATCGATCAATCAATAAGCCGATAGAAAAAATTATTTGGAGAAACTTTAACGTTGTACTTTGAATTTCTACGCGTTGTACTTCTATTGTAAGAATGTGCGTTCGTCACTTGGCAGCTAATTATTCATTGTGTCCGGAAAAAGTAACTCCCTAAACGTCGTGCAATAGAAATGTTAAAGCTGAACAAATCTACACAAAATTTCATACACTTAGTTCCCAATAAACTGCTGAAGCGATCACCAAATTTCGTTGAAAAAAATATTTATCAGCGAAGTCCTTAATTGTTGAATATCGATAACAAAATAGTTTCGTTACTATTATGGCGCTACATAAGTAAATTCCTCTGTAGTTTGTAACATGCGTAACTCCAAGAGACAACATCTGATTCTGGCAACATTTTCATCTGTTGGCAATCAAAATGTCAAATTTCAGTTAAATCTGCCAACGCAAACAATAGTTACAGCGGCTTTTGAGCGGTCATTCCTAAACGTCTATTGTCTGTCTGTGTCGATCTTCCACAACAGTTTGTTTAATCCTGACATGCTACAAAGCGTCACTTGCCATATGGGATCGCACTTTGTTAGCTGCCATCGGACACAGGTGAACGCAACCCAAGCCAGACTCGATTTACCTACCTGGGAAGGCGGGGTTGATCTTGGCGTTGGTTATATACCTAGATGGTTTACCTGTTCGTCGACAGTCACACATCCATGCAGATACTAACCACTGGATAATGACTTGACCGGGAGTCGAACCCACGACCTCACGATCGTAAGTCCGACACCTTACCTTTGCACCACCAATGACGTCACATCGGTTCTAAGCAGTAGTGGGTCGGAGCGAGTGTGTTATGGCCATGCTGTGCGCAGATCTCAACTACTGTACAACTCATCGGCCGTGTCGGCACGGAGCGACCTGCTCTAATACAGGTAACGGCAGCTACACCTGTACCTGTCCGCCAGGTTACCGTGGCACTGACTGTGAACTGCGACAACTGCCTGACTGCCGCCATCCGCAGCACGTCTGCGCACACGACGGCATTTGTCAGGTCTGCAGCAGCCACGCAGTTTTTTTAAACGTTGTATATTATGGGGCCGTTCAAATAGGCCGCAGTACAGGTGTTGTCCGTCCGTCTATCTGTTCGTCCCAAGTCTGTCTTCTGCGGACGCATGAAACGTTGCTTTGCACTCTCTAAAGAAGCCTGTAAAAATTTCGGACCGATGTTGAGGTTGTCTCTGTTCGTACACCATATTAATTCATAGCTGTTTTGTTACAGCTTTGTCGCACATGCACAAACAACTGCAGTACAAGTTATGTCGAAGTTTTCACAGAACTTGCAGAAAACTTCGTTGTATTGTGCAACAAAAGAAATGGTTTTTGTTGCAGTTTTGTACAGGGTGGGCCAAAAAACGTGCCACTTTACTTATGTCCATATTTTTGCCAATTATTAACCGATTTTTAAAATTCTTTTACTGGCACGCTGTGCAGACAATTTGCGATAATGCGTCTCTACACTATCTTGTGAAATATCAATGAAATATGCATACATAATGATAATAACAAACAAACATTTTAGTAAAATTGAAAAAAAACACTTTAGACCAACATTGCAGTAAATGGTTTGTATGACACTAGACTGTGTGAGTACGAATCATTCATCGCAATGTTGGTCTAAAGCTTTTTTTCATTTGCCTAAATTTTTGTTATTATCGTTAGTTTTGCTTACATTTATATTTCACAAGGTAGTCTAGAAACGCATTTACCATGTGGTAGGATATATAACAGTCACATTATCGCAAATTGTCTGCAGAGTGTGCCAGTGAAAGAATTTTGATAATCGGTCAATAACTGGCGAAGATATGGCCAAAAGTGAAGTGGCACGTTTTTATGACCCATCAACGGTGTATTTTATTCTACTGTACATGTGCAAATTCGATTAATCGCTGATGGTTTCTGCAGGAGGCGGCTGGCGGCAGTTTCGTGTGTCGGTGTGCGTCTGGTTTCGTCGGTGCTCGCTGCGAGTGGAACGCTCTGACGAGCGGCTGTGACAATCACGCGTGTCTCAACGGTGCTGACTGTCACCCTGTCATATCATCACGCTCTGCTGATGATAACTCATGGGCGACGGCGCTGTATCGCTGCACGTGTCGACCTGGCTTCACCGGACAACATTGTGAGACCGGCGTCGACGACTGCCGACACAACCCGTGCCGCAACGGTCTGTCTAACATCTTTGTCTGTCTGACTGTCTGTCGCCAGTGAACCGCGAACTGAACAGCTTTTATCCACCGTATAAAAGCATACGATATGTAGCTTTCACTTAGATTAAAAATTTTCCATAGTTCTTAATGATAACTTATCTCAGAGCCATCTGCCGTCTGGGGTCACAGAGTCACACTTGACGCCCGATACAAAACAACTATCTGACAAGAAAAAAATTTTCTGAGATGCTAAAATATGGGACAATCTTTTTGCCCCTTTCCTGTCGTAATGCCAAGGAAAATGCAGGGGGTGATTGCCCCTTTACCTCAAATTTTAACTTTTTCAAAAATTTTATTCTGGTCAGAAAATTTAAAAATTACAAAAAGGGCACTGGAAATCACCATTTTGAGGAATTCAGAGGCAAAAATGTCGTCATTAAGTGACCGTGCTTGTCTGTACGTTGTCAGGCGGTCGCTGCGTCAACGAGCTGCTGGCCGGATATCGCTGCATCTGTCCACCTGGTCACTCGGGCACTCGCTGCGAGCTAGATCCAGACTTCTGCAGTGCCCTGCAGCAGCCGTGTCTGCACGGAGGTCGCTGTCTGGACGGTCCGGGCGATGCGTTCCAGTGCGTCTGCCGCCACGGCTTTTATGGACCACTCTGCCAGTTTACTGCGGACAACGACGATCTCTCGTGTTCACTGCATGCTGACGACCAACGGCCATGTCCTGAAGGTTTTGAAATAGTTGCACTCACTTAGGCTATGTAAAACCTAAGCAACTGTACAATCTGGCTACCTATATAAATAACTTAAGTATATGTTTCTTTCATGTTGTGGGTTACTCTCCCCAGTAAGTCGATAAACCCCTCACTCTCGGTTTATCAACTTATAGGGTGCTTACACGATCGAGCAAACATCGAGCAAACGTCAAGCAAATGTATTCAAAATACACGTGCTAATTGCTCGACGTCTGCTCGACATTTGCTCGACGTTTGCTTGACGTCTACTCGATGTTTGCTCGATCGTGTAAACACCCTATTACTGTTTGACGCAGCGGCAAACAGTCGTTTTGAAGAAAGCAGAAGCGGTTGCCGGATCGCCAAGAAACTATTAATGAAGGTTGTATTCCAATGAATTCTTATAGATTATTAGTCACTGTTTCAAGCTATAAATTTATTCAAGGATATTGTGTGTATAATGTAATGTAATGTAGCTTATGTACATGTACGTATAAAGGCACCGTGTGCGTTGCCGTACGCTCCGTCAACGGCGATTTCCGTTTTCGCTGCAAGTTTCCAGTTTACACCGACCACTCGGCAGAAGTGAACGCGCCGCAGAAAAACATGACGTCACCGCTGATGACGTCACTGGACACCGCTGACGTCATACGGCGTGAGGTGGGGGTGGGGCGTTGGCAGGCGGTGATGGCGGCCTGTGTGGTCGGTGCCGCTATGACAACGTTCCTCGTCAACGTTCTCATCATCGTCGGCGTCCGCCGGCGTCGGCGTGACGTCATCGCCGAGGTTTCCCGCCGTCGTCCCCGCCATGATGACGTCATCGGCTGGGGATTCAGTGACGTCATCAGTCCTAGACCAACGAACAACGCCACGGCGGCTGCACGTGTGTGGGACAAATGGAAGTCGCAGTCTACTCGTCGTCCTCTGAGTGAACTAAGCAACAATCAATCATCAGTCGCAGGACGAGGTCACGTGACGTCGCACCTGCCAAACCACGTGACCAATAGTGGCAGATTCTGATAGACGTCGAGTGCAAATAACTATGCATATATTAATTACTGTTCTTGGATGTTGATGACAGTGGCGTATTTAAGGGGGGCACGGTGCGATGCCCCCCCGCGTTGACCCGACCATGAAAATTTTTTACAGGCGACTTTATATCAAAAGGTGCGTTTTTTTGCCATTTTCCAGCAAGAATTGCAAAACTCAACAATGTTTGATAATCTTCTTTTATACCGATACAATATGCCATTAAAATCACCATGTGAGATTACGTCTGATATGACGCGCCGACGTCGCCGAGAGCTTTTGAAAACCTGCTGCAAGCCGTATAGGCCAGTAATATTTCGCGGCGGCCGGGTTAGTTTCCATGGGTGAGTGACACGGCACTATATATGAAACCAACAGCGAGGCAGTAGGCGGCTGGCTGGCGCACGCCGTGGGCGGTGGTTAATTAATATTTTAAAATGTCAGATCTGAGTTCAACCCGAGATGAACCCGCCCAGAACTTCCATAGGCTACAGCAAATGAGATATAAACCTATCCAAATGAGATATGCCTATTATTGCATGTAACGCGACTATGACAGCGCTCTTAAGATGCGTTCCTTTGCCCTGAGACTGTGACACGCCCTATTCTCAGATAACAAGCTGCAGCGGCATCGCAGCGATCATGGATACATTATGCGCGACGTTATCAGAACTCATCAGTACGAGAATCCCAGGAACCAAGCTCCGTATGCCAGTGTCATGATATCATAATGTCATTAAGAGACGGAGTGCTCTATTTCACATTTCACTGAAGAGATGAACAGTTTAAACATGCCCGTCCGTCCGCCCGCTGTCTTAACGGTATGTACAGCATTTGCTGGCAGCCCGCCACTCGCACACGGAACAGCTAGAAGTCAAGGAAGAGATAGACAAAACGTAACTATGAGCTCAGCTTAGTCATTAGCGAGTGAAGTCGACAATGGCGTCATACCGCATACGTTTTACGATGTCAAATGCCAAAGACACGGCACACAGCTTGCGAGCGACGACATCGGCGACGATCAACGGATCAAGCATTCTGACGACGACAGACCGGGTTTGATACGGCCCATTTATTATTGTACTGTAGGCCTACTGTGCCTGTTGTGAAGTTTATTGCTTTTTAATAATTTACATTAATCCGTGACGACGTTTTGCAGCTTGCTAAACTTTATTTTTTTGCTAAAGCAACGCAGATATCTGTGATTTTCTGCGTTTCCAAATTTCAGAAAAATGGGCGAATTTGCGGCTTCCATCGAACGTTCAAAAGCAAAAAGTGTTTCAGCTTCAGGGGCGCTTCGCCCCCTTGTCCCCCGACTACGGGCTCTGCCCCTGGACC
>Ga0209367_1010158_pt1 | contig 12657 bp, 9 predicted proteins | sample WorMetLIZISLAND2_FD_187412 | JGI IMG/M metagenome (GOLD analysis project Ga0209367, IMG submission 187412) | Marine gutless worms symbiont microbial communities from Max Planck institute for Marine Microbiology, Germany - Olavius geniculatus... ... | reverse complement strand
AAAAGTAGCACGGTATAATAAGACAGAGCAAATATGAACGACCAGTACTGAATAATAAAATTAAAATCAAAAAACCTTGAGAAAATCAGAGAAATCAACATCATTAATGGTCCTCTTGAAAGAAGTTAAAGAAGTAAAATCTACTGTATGAGGTAAACTATTCCAAACATTAACTGATTAAAAAACTGTGAACGACAGCTGGTAGAACAAGATGCTTTTACAAATTTGTATGGGTGGCCACGTGTACTGAGAATACTGAAAGCAAAAAACTCGTCACACTGAACATTAATCAAACCGAAAACAATTTTGTAACATAGAATTAAATCATGTAACAAACGACGCTGCTCTAGGGTTGGTAATGAGAGACGTTTTAGGCGATCTTGATAAGTAAGTTGACTAAAACCACGTAGATGCTTAGTAAACTTTCTTTGAACACTTTCAATGCTCTCGATGTCAGACTTAGGGCGCATTGCACCGACCATACTTAAATTTAAGTACATGCTTAACCACCGTACTTAGCAGAAAATGCATTGCAACAACACCATTTAAGCAGGCCAGCCTGCTTAAACGTCACTCAAAAATAAGTGGCCAAAGTTGCCCACTCAAATTTAAGCGGCTGGCAAAAATGAGACAGATGCCATCTTTATTTAGCGAACTGTAACGAAGTTATCGTCCTAAATTGACGACTTTAGGTAGCAGTTGTTACATACTGTAAACAAAGACAAAGAAAAGTGGCAAATACACATGGATAATGCTATTTGTCGTTAAGTATTTACAGCTGACATCGTTTTAAGTGAAAACAAATCACTTTTCTAAACAGCAGTGCGTTGACACATACGAGTTCAGCGTAGTCTACAAAGTTTATTTTCTCAGCTTATATTCGTTGTCAGCCAAATATGTATCAGTCCATATTTATGTTGATTCTCATATATTTGGCCTATATATTACACTTCGGTCAAAATTTTACTGTTCTGAAGTTATTTTAATTGATATACGGCATTTCGAGCGATGGCCATTGTTGTCATGAAGCGCGGTAGCTATTACGTAATCTGTCGTCAAGGGAATGCTATTGTCACGTGATCGAAATTAGCCAATGACAGGCGTCGTTACAGTTAAGTGAGCTACTTAGCTAAGTGATGTGCGGATTGTGTTGGTGCAACGGAATCGATTTAAGTAGCCAGTTAAGTACCGCTTAAATTTAAGTGGTACTTAACTAAGTACGTACTTAAAATTGGTTGGTGCAACCGGCCCTGAAAGTGTGGTGACCATAGAGAGCTATTATACTCTACCATAGGCCTAACATAAACTATAAATGCTCGTACTAGGGTACTGATATCTTTAGAAATAAAACAACGGTGAATGGCATTTGCCCGCTTATGGGCTTTAGCAACCATATTATTTATGTGTAAACGGGGAGACATATCGTTGGACACAGTAATACCAAGATCCACACAGGAATTCACTACTGGCAATATACTGCCATCTATACTGAACTGCAAAGTACTATCATCCAAGACCTTCTTGCACAAAGCATGCAGCACTTTTTTGGAGAAATGCTTAATTGCCACAGTCTCTCCCAGTCCTCTAGAGCACTCAACGCTGAATGCAGTCTAAATAAATCACACTTATTAGTAACACGCAGATACAACTTTAGATCATCAGCAAATAATTTAGCTGTTCTGTTTTGTATTTTCTGACATTGTCCTGTTTTGTGTTTCCAAAATAAACTGATGATGATGATGATCTAAGGTTCACTGAACAGTATAGTTAAGACTGTAAAGATTGTGCTGTGTTTTATGTTTGATTATTGACTTCTTTTGTAATTTTCCCCGTATTATTTCCTGATAATATTTTAGCTATTTTTCTTTATTATTATATAAAAAGTCGAACTTCTACTATTTAAACTTTCAATCTGCTTTATTATTAATTTTTGTTTGTTTCTAGTTTATTATTCATTGTATTTGCACGTCGTGTTTTTATATAAAGAGAAAGATTTGTGGATTACTTAACTCCCAGTCTTGAGTTTATTGTTTTACCAAGTTAGTCGCTAGTGTGTTCGTGAGCTCGCACAGGTCACCTCTGCCAAGGACGTGACAGTAAACCATCTCAATATATAACCAACACCAACGTCAACTCAGCCTTACATCCCTTCAGGGTAGGTTTACTGTTTACTGCCTGGCTGGGGTTAAGGTGGGGCATGTTCACCTGTGGCAGGTGTATGATCCCATACAGCGAGTGATGTTCCATAGCTCTGTGAAGGGTTTCACAAACTGTTTTCACTGTGTAGTTTCTGTGTCAGCGTGACGTCATCGCATGGCAGGACATAACAGTACTTCTTGGCTTTTAACAAATAGACAAAATTGATAAAATTTACCAGAAATGTCTGGTAGTATAGCATTAGGAACACCAATATCCATGTGAACCAAGTACCTGTATTGTGTGACTTCAGCAGATGTGCTCTGAGTTGTTCAAGCCTTGTAAAAAAGTCTGAACAGTGTTCGCATGAGTACGGCTTTGCACCAGTGTGGGTATAAACATGGCGCTTCAGTTCCTGGCCACCTTTAAACCCCTTCCCGCAGTACTGGCAGATGTAATGTCTACTATTGCTGTGTACACAACGTTTGTGTCTCTGCAAGTTGCTGGAGTCGCTGAAACTTTTGTCACACAGTGAACACTTGTATGGTTTGTCTCCCATGTGGACTCTCATGTGAGTCCTTAGATGACAAGGCAGACTAAATTCCTTGTCGCACGTGAAACATTTGAACGGTTTCTCTCCACTGTGAACTCTGCTGTGTTTACCAAGGTCAGATGACTTTAAAAATTGTTTGCCACAAACAGTACATTCAAAGGGTTTCTCCGCAGAATGACTTCGCCTGTGTGCTGTTAAGTATTTCTCTGTACTGAAACACTTTCCACATTCAGTGCACTTGTGTTTACAGCTGTGAGCATTTATGTGCTTCCTCAAGTACTGCTGAGTAGCAAAACGTTTCTCACACTCAGTACATGAAAACGGTGTGTCTCCAGTATGTATTTGTTTGTGACGTTTCAAATGTTTTTTCCTTTTAAACCGTTTGTCACACACTGTACACACATATGGCCTTGGCTTGTCATCACGTGGATGCTCAGCGACATCATTACTAACCGCTTCAATCTTCACCCCAAAAGTCATTCCTGCTGTATATACACAATAAACTTTTACACATTCAAACTAAACATCACATTTGGACTTCCTTTTACGCGCGACAGCAGGAACTGCTATAGCGCATCTTAGCCATCGCAATTCTGTCCGTCCGTCCGTCTGTCCATCACACGAATGGATCAGTCAAAAATTGTGCAAGTTAGGATCATCAAATCTTCACCATTGGCTGCCTGAGGAGACTCTAGTTTCAGGATCCATAAAGCTTTTCCAGAAATTCGAAAGGGGTCACTCTGAGGGAGGGTGCTAAATGAAAGGGGTTAAAAAAATTTCGCAATTTTTAGCCAGTAAGTCGCTGTATCTCAGAAACGGTGAGAGATAGGGCCTAAGTTACTATTAATCACTAATAGAAAGTCATACATTGGCTTTTGATTGGCACAGAAATCAATGATTTTAGATGACCTTGAATGCCAAAATGAAGGTTTTCATGGATTTTTGGCGCTTTTGGGCTGCGATGCACATTTCAAAAGCGAATTGGGCTGAAATCACTGCAGATAAACCAGGACAACCTGCACATGAAATTTTCGATATTGAACGTAGTTTTCTAGTTTTGTGAGATGAATGAAGTATAAATGCATAACAATAATAACAAACTAACATTTGGGTAACAATGAAATAAAAACACTTCAAATCAACATTGAAGTAAATGATTCATATGACACTAGACTGTGTGAGTAAAACACAGTCTAGTGTCATACGGATCATTCACTACAATGTTGGTCTGAAGTGTTTTTTTATTTATCTAAATTTTTGTTAATGTCATTAGTTTTTACTTACATTTATGTTTCACAAGGTAGTGTAGAAACACATTTATGGTGTGGTGGAATATGTAACAGTCACGTTATTGCAAATTGTCCACAGAGTGTGCCAGTGAAAGAATTTTGAAAATCGGTCATTAATTGGCGAAGATGTGGACAAAGGTAAAGTGCCACGTTTTATGGCCCATGAGCCACAGAAAGGGAAATGAGCAACCCGCCTACGCCCCAGAAGGAGTATGGCACCTTTACCCTTACCACTAAGCTCAACTTATGCACAGTAAATTACAAACTTTTACACCTACTTCCAACATACAAACAGTGAAAGATTAAACACAGGCAAACTAGTGATGATTCGATATCAAGATTTCAATTCTGATACGATATCGATACGATATTTTGAAAATATTGCGATAATGATATCGATATTTTGAAAATGATAAGTATGTAAATCTTACACAAACAGAAGAACAAGACACGAACGTTCAGCAAGGCAGTTTGTTCTACGTAGATACTACAAGAAATTTGAGCTAATGCTCACAAGATGCGTGAAAGCCTATAGCAGTTCCGGTTTAGTAGTTTAGCTAAAAATTGAAGAAATTGAAGTGTTCACGCGAAGCTAATATACAAGTGCCAAATTCTCTATCTGGATCGCATAACGATAGTTCTGTGGCACCACTTTGTGAATGATATAGACTTGTGTTGCAGCTCGAAATCGCCAAAAAAGTCCATAAAACGCCCTATTTTGGCGTTCAAGGTCATTCAAGGTCATTGAATTCAGCGCCAATCGAGAGCCAGTGTACGACTTCCTATTAGTGATTAATAGTAACCTAGGCCTTATCTCTTGCACCGTTACTGAGATACAGCAACTTATTGGCCAAAAATCGCAAATTTAGCGCCCTCGTTCGGGTGACCCCCTTCGAATTGAAAAAATTTTTCCCTCACTGGTGCAAATTACAGCATCTCAACTGAAATGCACAGTAACATGAGTGATGTGTTGTGAAAACTGAGTTACTAATCACCAATTTCATATTGGACCATTTTATAGTGTATGTTCAAACCCCCCCCAAAAATATGGGGTTTTAGTGAATTCTTTTCCGATTCCAGGCTGTGGTGATTTTAGTTTAACGTAGTGTACAAATTCGGCGCCAATCGAGAGCCAGTGTACAACTTCCTATTAGACGCAGTTTGAAACAACTTCAATAACTGTATTGATGACATTCTAAGGCGAAGGGGTAATTTTTATTGGGACACACTGCATAATCTCTTTATTGTAAAAACACACATCCTTACTATTATGCCAGGAAATCACAAAAGCCAGTCAACAAATGAAGAAATAGCAAGCAGCATACCCATAGTTGGCATACCTTCATGTGGATGGATTATCATAGAATCACTGTCAGCTTTAATCTTCACTCCAAAACAACTTTCAGCTGTATCTGCACAACATACAAACTAGTTTCTGTTAAATGTGTCAGACATTCAGACAACATGCTCAAGCAATAAGACACAAGCAAGCTTCCTTTGTAAAAAAGTAAGTAAGTAAATGATTTATAAAGCGCCAAAGTCTCAGAAAGAATCAGTCGCATAGGATGATGGACGCTAGGTGGCAGAAAAGGCTGACTGAAAGTAGTTGGTCTTTAAGTGACATCTGAATGTAGCCAAGGTTTGACGTTGACGAATTTGAGGAGTTAAGGAGTTCCACTCCAGTCCTCAGCACAGATTTGCATCAACGCATCAACTCTGTAGAATGGTCATCGAGGCATCGACCTATTACCTACCTCAACAGTTTAAACTACAAATCACATTGCACTTCCTCAAAAAAAGTGTTACTGAAGCCCAGTGTTTCAAACAAAGGCTAACCTGCGATCAAAGGGTTACCTCGAGGGTAAATCTCAGTGACTTTTTGTGTTTCAGCATCTCTGGTTACCCCGCTTAGATAAAATCTTTTATCGGGGCCACTTAATTTAATTAATTATATACTTTAATTTTTGTCCATGTTGTTTTCAAAGTTCATTTCCCCTTTAAAATAACGATCTTAAACAAAATGTTTAATGTTTCATTATCAACTTGATCGGAACATATGCTGCAATGTTAAATTTGCTGTTAACATAAATAGGCAGCCGAACAGATTAATGAATTGTCACTGAAATGGTCGAAGTGAAAAGCCATTGTGCTTGCATGTGGTTTGCCCCTGGTTTAACCCATATTTTCCCACAGTTCCAAAAATGGAACATTCATTTTGATGGTAAATTACAAAATAATTTGAGCAAAAATGGGTTAAACCTGGTTTAACTTTTCAATGATCCTGGATTAACTTTCAGTACCTTAATCCTCAAATCAGGGGTTATGCTTGGTTTATGCCTCATTTCAAGAACTCGGCATCATTGTGAGATGCTCAACTTGGTTGATGTTGGCAGTCTATGTGCACTATCAGTCCAATGCATTCATACTGCTGGCTGGTCATAACAATTTTTACGTGCAAAAGCAGCTACGGCTTTCAGCGAGTCTTAGTGATCGCAATTCTGTCTGTCCATCTGTCTGTCTGTCCGTCCATCTGTCACACAGGTGGAACAATCAAAAACAGTCTAAGCTAGGATTACCAAATCTTCACCTCGGCTGCCTGGAAGACTCTAGTTTCAGAAACCGTAAAGCTTTTCCATAAATTTGAAGGGGGTCACCCCGAACGAGGACGCTAAATGAGAGGAGGTGAGCAAAATTTGCGATTTTTGGCCAATAAGTCGCTGTATCTCAGTAACGGTGCAAGATAGGGCCTAGGTTACTATTAATCACTAATAGGACGTCGTATACTAGCTCTCGATTGGCGCCAAATTCAATGACTTTGAATGACCTTGAATGCCAAAATAGGTGGTTTTATAGATTTTTTGGGCAATTTCGGGCAGTGACACAAGTCTATATCATTCACCAGGTGGTGCCATGGAACTATCGTTATGCGATCCAGATAGAGAATTTGGTATTTGTATATTAACTTAATGTGAACACCCCAATTTTCAGCTGAACTACTGAACCGGAACTCCTATAGACTTTCACGCGTCTTGTGAGCATTAGCTCAAATTTCTTGTCTACACTACATACAGATGAAAGGACACAGACAAGACTTACAGTTAAGGAGTCAATGTAGCAAGCAGCTAAAACTACAGGATATGTCAAACTGCAAAAAATAACCAAACATACCATGACGTGAACACTCAGTGATATCATAATCATTATCAGCTTGCGTCTTCGCCTCCATACTACTTACACCTAGCAATACAACCAAATACACAAAGAATGCAAGGAAAACAAGAAGTTATTTAGCGAATAATCAGTGCAAACAAAACATACAGACTGGCTTAGAGTGCAGTACAGAAAATATTTCAAGATAATGCTTGCCATATCTGGTGATCAATCGACTGCCTAAATGCCTGCCAGGTGATAGATTTTTTGATTGGCTACCAGGCTAACGTGGTGCAGAAAATGATACTGACCATGCGAGCCTGCATGGCCAAAAGCAGTTTAGTACACCATCAGCAAAAGATCCTTCCTACCAATCACGCCACACAATCGTATTTCATGAATTAACTGTGGACACTAATATCCTACAATTACACATCAATTAACAAACACCATTCACCTAAATTTCTTAAAAACTGGATAAGCTGCATTATACGAATACATTATAGCGAAAAAGACGTTAATTACAACAGCGAAGAGAAAAAAATTGCAAAAAGTTTGCACGCACGAGGACTCGAACCCGAGCCTTTCGTGCAGCAGGTGCGTACGCTACCAAAAGACTGTGCAGGGCTCTCGGCAAACCTGCTTCAATGACACTATTTATGTTAGCCCCATATAGCCTGATAGCCATGCTATTATATAGCCCGCTAGCAATACTACTAGCAGGTGATTGGCTGGAAGTATATTCTCCTACGGCGTACAGAACTGCTTTTGCATGGCCTATCCAATGAAGCCATGATTCGGCGGTTAGGTCTAATTTCCATGCATGTGTACGGTCTGAACTTCTGAAGTGGATTGTACGACATCTTGGGTGGTATTACATCACTCATTTAAGAACACCCTGGATGGTTCCTTGGGTGGCAAGTGCGAGGCGCAAGGTGCCAGGTGGGTATAGTGCGAGAGAGCGTGCGAGGAATTCCTGTGAGGATCGGGGTAATTAGCGAGGCGGTGTGCGAGGCCGCTGTGCGCTATTGGGGAGGGAGTGTAACAGTCGGCGTCACGGCATGGACCAAGCACCACTGCTCGTGTCAAATACAGTATAATCAAGACGTTCGTTTTATGAAAGAAAAATCATTTAGTAGCAAACAGAAATGCAACCGTCAGTGTTCACACATAAATTAATTTTAAAAGTTATGATGTACACAATATTAATTGTGAACTATGATATGCACAATATTCATTTATTACAACAGCCTAAAGCCTAAAAGACTGAAAAATGGCTGCATGCGACGGCCGTTAATCGACGTGCATAATTATGTGACGTAAACTCAATGTGGATGAACAGAACACGGGCAGCAAGAAATACTGTGATGTGTAGGGTCACAAAGGAGGACAGACGTACATTCATACGCTTTGGCATGGACACTGTGATAGCATTGCTATGAAGCAGAATTTTTAGCAGTCCTAATCAGCTGTGATCGATTGAATATAGACCCATTTAATCTGAAGTACCCTCCCAATTTTGCATGCCTTTATGTGTCACATACCACTGCAATTTATTCTGGCCTAGGTCTAATTCTGCTGGTTACGGTGGTCCACATTTCTTGACTTTCACAATATAAATTTCTACAATGTGCGGCGTGCTCCAGTGGCATAGCAAGCCCGTTGGCCACCCGGTGAGGACTCAAAGATTGCCGCCCACTGGCAGATCTAGGCTTCAGCCAAAAGAGAGTAGTGGAATAACCTTCCCCTCACTTCTATCCCTTTTCCTCCCCTTTTTCCTATCCCTCCTTCCCATCGCTTCAATTCCCTCTTAATCCTTTTCTCTCTCCTTTCCCTCTCTTCTCTTCCCTTAGAAGTAGGACCATCTCTTTGAGCACTGGTAGCTGGTAGTGGTAGCAAAGAGATCTGGGGGAGTACTGTGAGCTCCCCTAGCTGGGTCTGGGTGGAGCCAGAGCCGAAATTGAATTTGGTGCGCGCCCCATTAACAACAGAGCAGGGTGATAGAAGCATCAAAGCAGTAGACCCACCCGGTGCCTGGCAGGATTTTTTTACAGTCCCCACAGCTGCTCAGGGAGATCTTCCATTCTAGCAACTATTATCCAGTTGTCAACGCACTGCTGCACTGTTATCACATATTTTTATAGGGGTGTATAATACCTTGCCAAAAATCAATACAAGAACTGGCAGACACCAGCTATCAAGAGCCTTAAAATACTGCTGGTTGTTAGAATGCTGCACTGGATTAGTATGTGGTAAGCTGGTCTACTATACAGGGTGGTCCAAAAAAACGGCACAAAGTTAATGACACCATAATTTTGCAACCGTACGTCATAGAGTCATGTGGTTTTTCAGCAAAATGTTCCGAAAGAAATTCTTTACATGACTAAAGTCAGTATTTGAATACAACAATTAAATATTCTTTGTCATTGCCACTGGCAACTGCACGATGCAAAAACCCTCAACACAGCAGTCCATGAAAACGTGCCGCTATTATGTTATGAATAGCTCCGTGAAACATTCGCCGAATTTAATAATTTCTGGCATGCGACATTATAAAGAAACTTGACGCAAGTGTCTGTAGTTTTGGCCACCTTGCCATAAGGTTGTCTCTACACTACTTTGTAAAATGCAGAAATCATAGTTTGACCATTGACAACAATGAATTCATACTGGGCAGTGCATGTGTCAGCTCGGAAAATTTCTGAGACCACAAAATCATTGAAAATCTGTTGCTTCGTCTGCATTTTAAAATTTAAGTCAACAAACTGAAATGATACATCAACAGCAAGTGGGCTGCTTGAGTCATGCAGTTACTGAACGTGCTGTTGGCAAATTGTGTCAACGTCTACCGCTTGCGTTTGTGCTGCAGGAGCACATTTTGAGCACATGATGAAATAAAGATTATGTGATGTGTCACATGTGACTTTTTGAGTGATAACAATTGCGTTTGTCACTATTCAGTTAATTTCTGAGCCGACGTATATGCTACCCGATAGGAAGTCATTGTTGTCAATGGTCAAACTGCAACTTCTGCATTTCACACGGTAGTGTAGCGACAACGTTAAGGTGAGGTGGTCAAAACTACAGGCCTTTGCGTCAAGTTTCTTCTTAATGTTGCATGCCAAAAATTATTGAAATCGGCCAATGTTTCACGGAGCTATTCATAAAATAATAGTGGAAGGTTTTTATGGACCAAAATACATTGAAAGTAATACTGTTTTTCAATAGTTCACTTGCCAGCAGCAAAAACAAACAATATTTAATTGTTGTATTGAAACATGTAAAGAATTTCTTTCAGAACATTTTGTTGAAAACTGCATGACTCGGTGATGTACGGTTGCGAAATTATGGTGCCATGAACTATGTGCCGTTTTTTTGTACCACCCTGTACTATGTGCACGTGTAATGTTGTGCTTTTAAACTCTATGATGGCTGCTCTAGTATGGGGTTAAAATCTGCCAAAAGTATTTTAGTGTCAAAAGTGGGGCACTTTTGCTGCACTGGTTAAAACTGTGCTACTAAATTCAGCTGCCTAAAAATGTCACCATTTGTTTATCTATCCAAGGTCTTCAAATGACAGGAATTTCATTATGGTGTCTCATCTGGTTTCTGAGATATTAATTTTTGTCTGCGCATGGGTAAATGGCACATCGCGAAACACAACACACACAAGAATTCACACATGATGCACTGTAAGACAGCCGGGTACTGTTTTTTTGTAAGTAAGGTGTTTTAGCTGTAGAGACTTAATGAAATTATTAGGTTTTAATTTAACTGCATTAATACAGTGAAAATATACTTAGTCACCACAGGGGAGAGGCGATTGCAAAATTGATCATGCAACACAATGTTAGTAGGCTATCGATTATGATGGAGATATAGCATCACTGCAGAGTATAGATGCTAAAATCGGGGGTCCCTACTATGTTCCCCTCCATGCCAAAAACAAAGAGTTTGAAACTGAACAGTCATTTGATGTCCAGTTGTGTTTGGAATATTTGTACAGAAAATTTTCAAATAGTCTACCATTTGTCAAGTTACAATGATGACGTTTTGAATGTTTTTAGACATGTGTATATCATTGATGACATTGATATATATCTGATATTTTTGACATTGAAAATATAGGATACATCAAAAATATTGAATGCAATTTATTTGCATCACTGAATGATTGATCATCCAGTATGCTTGTAAATGCGATGACATTCTATTCTAGAGCCTGGGCTGCTGCAGCTCCTCCCCCCCAATTTAGTGTGCATAACACAGTGGCCAGTGGAAAGCTTTATTTTTATTTATCAGTAAAGGCCATCCTGTCTAACAAAGTTTCGGGTGGCATAGCACCCCTATATTTGTTGGATTAGAACCACGACTGTGTATATATGTAGTATTTTAACACACATATCTGCATTCAGCTTAAATGCCATAGTGCAACTTTACGTCACAGCCGAAAATAATTCATCTGTGTGAACAAACCACAGAAAACTAAACCAAGCAGTGAATAATATGTACAATAAATTGACAGGAAGCAAAACAGTGGAACAGCCTTCACATATCCACCTGCAACTGATTAGCTATAGCTATAGCAGGCCCCAAGCTCTAGCTGGCCGCCACCCTTGTAACCGGTTTTAATTCAATAAAAATAAAAAAACATACCACTGCAATTATGCAAAACAGCCCTAAACAGATATATTACAGCAACATATATGACGCTATGTCCCAGAAAGAAACAGTTCGGTTCAACAATCGCTAAAAATTCCCATATTATCGCCCACCCCAGAAGAGACAACAAAAATTGCTGATAACTTATTTTCCCCACGGGTTCAAACGGGATCATTTCCGGAACGTCAATCAGCTAAATGTTACCTTTGCAAAACACTTAATAAACGCTTGTCCAGAATTACTTATGGGTACGTCACGAATAATTTTTCCACGACCCGACTAATGGGGCGAACCTAGACAAAAACTTCGTCCTAATTAGCCTACAGCCTGTGGACGGGCCTATAACTAGGCTAGGGCGAACCGGCAAAGGGGCGAAAAAGCGAGGAAGTTCACGCTCTTCCCGTGCGAGTTAATTTAGTTCCGTGCAACAAAATGACGTAACCGTTCTCTAGAATGAGACTTATACTGCTAATATTTATCATCTGTTGATGCAAAATTGAAATGCAAACCTTCATAAAAGTTACTTTTATTCAACCTCCTACATAAACATTGCCCTACGTAAACATAGATAAGTACGAAGTTTTATTAAATAACTTTCGGTGAGTTAATGCTCAATATTTTTAAAGTAAGTAAATTATTAGTAGTATTCGTGTAGTTATATGTTCAGATGGAACTTTGTTAAAATAATTGTCGTTCTTGTTGTTGCTACTGTGGTTTTAAATAAAATAAAGTTGTTTAAGTCATATGCGTTTTGCGGAAATATGATGATATGTTAAACTCGGATAATCTACAGTTTGGGTTTAAGCAACATTCTAGTTGTGCACATGCACTCTTTGTATTGTCTCAGGTTGTTGATTACTTTATATC
>Ga0209367_1010157_pt1 | contig 12659 bp, 14 predicted proteins | sample WorMetLIZISLAND2_FD_187412 | JGI IMG/M metagenome (GOLD analysis project Ga0209367, IMG submission 187412) | Marine gutless worms symbiont microbial communities from Max Planck institute for Marine Microbiology, Germany - Olavius geniculatus... ... | reverse complement strand
GCTAGACCAAAAAGTCATCTGGCAACACGAATCGCAGGAAATTGACCACGTTTGGGATACCCATTCAACATGAGCGAATAAGTGTTTCACCAACTATCCACAAAGCGCGCTGAAAAACTGAATTTTTCAAGGTCCCCATTAGGCGATTAATATGAGTGACCAAAAATTACCCCCGATTCATCCCGGCGAAATTCTGCTGGAAGAATTCTTAAAGCCCATGGGTATAGGCCAACACCGTCTTGCCAAGGCAACCGGTGTATCGGCACACCGTATCGATGAAATCATCCATGGTAAGCGCTCGATTACTGCCGATACGGCCCTTCGCCTTTCGAAGTTCTTCGGCATGTCGGATCGTTTTTGGATGAATTTGCAGACAGGTTATGATCTCGAGTTGGAAAGAGATCGACTAGGCTCCCGGCTCGACGATGAAGTCGAGTTTTATGAAGAGGCCCGGGTGTATTGACATTCAGAATTTGGGAGCTGATAATCCCTTGCCGGAGAAGGAGATGAATGATGGCAATTGATAAGGATATTTTCTCGAACGGCGGCCGATGGCTGCGGGCGGATTTTCATCTCCATTCCAAAGCAGACAAGGAATTTCGGTATGACGGGGACGATAGCTATTACTATTCGAGCTATGTGGAAGCCCTTGAGACCACTGGAATCCATATCGGGGTCATTACCAACCATAACAAATTCGATAGAGATGAGTTCAAGGCATTACAGAAGACGGCAAAAAAGAGGTCGATCTTTCTCCTGCCCGGTGTCGAGCTCTCGGTGAATGATGGAGCCAATGGCATCCACACCCTAATCGTATTTGGCGACGAATGGCTGGCAAACGGACAAGACCATATCAACCTATTTCTGCATGTTATCTTTGAAGGTAAAACACCGGATCAGTATGAACATGAGAATGGCCGTAGCGTTTTTGGATTGATCGAAACTATCAGGAAGCTCGAAGGCTATCAGAAGGATTTTTTCCTGATTTTTGCCCATGTGGAAGACCGTAGCGGGTTGTGGAACGAATTGAACGGCGGCCGCATCCAGGAACTCGGGAAGGATGAGTTTTTCCGTCGCAGGTCTTTGGCGTTCCAGAAAGTCAGGACCTATGACCAGCCTGACCGTAAATGCCGGGTCAAGGTGCAGGAGTGGCTCGGGGATGCCTATCCGGCGGAGGTCGAGGGCTCTGACTGCAAATCAATCGACCGGATCGACCAAGGGAAGTCCTGCTATCTGAAGATCGGTGCTTTCACCTTCGGGGCGGTCAAGTACGCCCTGCTGGATCATCACAACCGGGTTGCCGCCGAACCCGAAGAACATCGGCATTCGCACATCCTGAGCGCATCTTTCGCCGGCGGGGCGCTGGATGGGGAGACGATCCGGTTCTCCCCGGAATTGAACGCCCTGATCGGCGTTCGAGGCAGTGGTAAATCGGCGATCCTGGAGGCGATTCGCTATGCCTTCGATATCCCCTTCGGAGACAGGGCACTGGATCCCGATTACAAAAGGAGTCTCGTGGACCATATCCTCGGAAGCGGCGGTAAGATCAGTGTCCGGACCATTGACCGGCGGGGACAGCAGTACGAAATCCGGCGTATCAACCGAGAGCGTCCCGATGTGTATATCGACGGCGTGCTTCAGCCTGGTATTTCTATTCGAGAAACCATACTGCACAAGCCGATTTATTTCGGCCAGAAGGACCTTTCCGCGACCGGCGAGGGCTTTGAGAAGGACCTGGTGGAAAAGCTGGTGGGGGAGAAGCTGGTCGGTATCCGTTCGAAAATCGCGGTGCAACGACAAAAAGTCTCCGAGGTCGTCGGGCAATTGAGAAAACTCTCCAATGTCGAAGAGCGGAGAAAAGAGTATGAAACAAAAAGGCAGGATGCGGAATTCAGGTTAAAGTTTTACAAAGAACATGGAGTCGAGGAAAAGCTGCAAAGACAGGTGGACTTCGACGCGGACTCCGGCAAATGCTCCAGGGTCGTTGCTTTTATCCAATCCTACTTGAGAGACCTGGAGGCATTCATCGGTCAATACGAGGATGACCTACGGAACCAGCCTGTTTACACCTCACGGCAGAACCAGGTCTTTTTCGATGACTTTTTTGCCCTTTACGGTAATCTGATCTCGTCCTTCAATCGGATTAAAGAGGCATTCTCAGCGAGTAGCCAGATACTTGCCGAGTTGCAGGGAAAGGCCGGGGCCTTTGAAAAACGCAAAGATGGTTTTAAGGAAGAATTCGCCCGCATCGAACGGACATTGTCCAAGCAGCTGCAACAATCCGGTATCCAAGTCATCCGTCCCGATGAATTCCGCCGACTTCGGGGGTTCGTGGATCAGGCGGGCCAGGTGCTTGAGGAGCTGGACAATCAGGAGTCTCGTCGTAAGGCCCTGAACGAGGAGCTGTTAAGAGAAATCACTACACTCAATAATCTCTGGCACGAGGAGTATCGGGAAATATGTACGGAGCTGGATAAGGTCAATCGGACTCATTCCTCTCTTCAAATCAAAGTCGAGTTCAAGGGGGATAAGACCACTTTTGCTGCCTTTATGAAGGACAGGTTCCGAGGCAGCCGTATCCGGGAGGCGACTTTTACCTCGGTGGCTGGCGACTTTTCCGATTTTGGTGCCATACTTTGGGATTTCGGTAAGGTCAAGACCCGAGTCGGTGCATCGGCCCAAACCTTTGCAGCCTATTTCATGCAAAATCTCTCTGCATTCCTGACCTGGCAGGTCCCCAACCGCTTTACCATCGAGTACCGCGGTAAGGAATTGAAGCATCACTCCCTGGGCCAGCGTGCCTCGGCATTGATCCTGTTCGTCTTGAGCCGAGAGGAAAACGATCTGTTTCTCATCGATCAGCCGGAAGACGATCTGGACAACCAGACGATCTACGAGGATGTGATAAAGCTCATTCGCAGCCTCAAACCGAAGACCCAGTTCATATTCGCTACCCACAATGCCAACTTCCCGGTGCTCGGTGATGCGGAACAGGTCCTTGTCTGCTCCTATTCCGATGACAGAATCCATGGAGCAAGCGGAAGTATCGACCACCCGGAAACCCAGCAGAAGATCGTCGACATCATGGAGGGAGGCGAAGAGGCATTTCGACAACGGCGCAGGAGATATGAGACATGGAAATCACGGAGCTCTTAGAAATCGTCGCCAGGGGTGAGGACAGCAAACACCAGCTCAAGGCGAATGTCACCAACGAGCTTTCTCTCGCCCAGGAGATCGTGGCCTTCAGTAACTCGGGGGGCGGTGCCTTGTTCATCGGAGTCAGCGATGACGGCACATTTTCCGGGTTGGGGCGAGAAGATATAGGGCGCCTGAATAACCTCGTATCCAATGCGGCCTCCCAACAGGTTAGGCCCCCCGTCAATCCGCGAACCGAAATTATTTTCACATCGGATGGGTTGGTGATACGGATCGTCGTGCCGGATGGCGTCAGTAAACCTTACATGGACAAGGACGGCGTTATCTGGGTAAAAAGCGCCGGAGACAAACGCAAGGCAACCGCTCGGGAAGAGATTCAGCGACTCTATCAAAGCGCCGGCCTGATCCATGGGGATCAGATCCCGGTATCCGGGATCGATATTGCCGATTTGGACCTGGACTATTTCAAGGAATTCTTTGTCCGTAACTTCGGCGAATCCCTGGATGATCAGGATCTTCCGCTTCCGGTTCTACTTGAAAACATGAACCTGATGCGGGATGGTCTCTTCAATGTCAACGGGGCCTTACTGTTCGCCGGAAATCCCAGCCTCCGGCTGCCGGTGTTCATCGTCAAGGCAATCGCCTTTCCCGGTAAGGAAATCCATACGACCAGTTATCTCGACAGTCAAGACATCACTGGAAAAATCGCGGACGTTTTCCAACAAAGCATGGGCTTTGTCCTACGCAATGTCCGGCATATTCAAAGGGATCGCGGCGTCAATGCACCGGGTGAACCGGAAATTCCACGGATCGTTCTGGAAGAGTTGATTGCCAATGCCTTGATTCACAGGGACTATTTTATTTCCGCGCCGATCAAGCTATTCGTTTTTTCCAATCGGGTGGAGATCCAGAGCCCAGGGCATCTTCCCAACAACCTGACAATTGAAAATATCAAGCTGGGAAACTCAAATATCCGTAATCCGATTTTGGCCTCCTATGCCACGAAAATCCTGCCTTACCGCGGTATCGGCAGTGGCATCATCCGGGCCTTGAGGGAATATCCCGATATTGATCTCGTAGACGATCACGACGGCAATCGGTTTATGGTAACTATTCGGCGCAAAGAAAATGAGACTTAGCGGCTCGAGCGTTTTTTGCCGGCAGGCGTTGCAGCCGGCGGGTCAGGGAGCGGTCAAGCGGCAGCGTAGCCGAGCGCCTTCTGTTGCTCGACCGTGACCGCAAGCTTCCCCTGTCTGCTCGCTTCGCGGTCTCGGGTGCCTAGGGGGTATTCTCAATTAGGTATAACACAATGATTTTACTCGATAGACTAAGATTGCCCGTGTCATCCGGCAGATGTCGTGGCCAATTTCGAATATCAGCAAAACCATCGAGTTAAGTTCAACCCTGGAGCTTACCTCACGGATTCAGGTTGTTGATTGAGAACACCCCCTAGCGCTTTGCCGTTTCGATGTGGCGGGATCCACCGTCAAGGTGTATCATCATAATGCATGCATTTTGATGATATCCTTGGGAGCGGAGCCCATGTCTTCACTGCAAATACGTGATCTGCCCGATGATTTATACCAGGCCCTCTCTTTCCGTGCCCGACAGGAACACCGCAGCCTGGCCCAACAGGCAGTGACCGAGCTACGGCGTATCCCGGCACTGACCGCCGGCGAGCGTCGCAAGGCGGTGATCGCCCGCATTCGCGCGACCCCGCGGAAACCCGACGTGCCGCTGGCCCCCACGCCGGAAGCAATGGTGCGCGAGGACCGGGAGCGCTGACGGATGCGTCTGGTATTGGATACCTCCGCTGCGGTGCGGCTGGTGATGCGGGCCGAAACCGTGGACGAACTGCTTGAGCCGGTCTCGGCGGCTACGCTGGTAGCCGCGCCGAGCCTCTATGCAGGCGAGGTCGCCAATGCCCTATGGAAATACGTGAAAGCCGACCGTCTGGAGGTAGAGACAGGGCTCGAGCGGTACGGAGAGGCGATCAACCTGATCGATGACTTTATCCCCGACCGGGAGCTCGCGACGGAGGCCTTCATGGAAGCAGTGCGTTATCGGCATCCCGTCTATGATCTGCTCTATGCCGTCCTGGCCAGACGTACAGGGTGCGCCATTCTGACGCTGGACCAGCGGCTGAAGACGCTCGCCGGTCAGATAGGGATCAGTACTATCCCTGCATAATCCCGGTTCACTTCACTCCTCGGCGACTTTCCAACGCAAGGAAAAAGGTTCAGCATGGCGTCGTCATCGAACGGATTTTGGATATCCCGCATCAGATATAGTTTTTGGTTGCAAAATCCTTTGAACCGCAAAGGCACAAAGCCCGACTAACCCGATCACCAGGTCCCTCATGTCCAACTTGGCAGCCCAGCTCCCGCAGCATCACCCGATCTCCGTCCGGGAGTACTTCCGCATGGGAGAAACGAGCGTCTTGGATCCCGAGGCGCGTATTGAGCTGATAGAAGGCGAGCTTTTCGATATGTCCCCCATCGGTCCCCCCCATTCTGGTAAGGTCAACCGTCTCATCCGGCTCTTCTCCCGGATCATCGGCGACCAGGCCATCGTCTCGGCACAAAATCCTACGGTGCTCGGTGATCTCTCGGCCCCTCAACCGGACCTGGCACTGCTGCGTTGGCGCAAAGACTTCTACGAGCAGGCCCACCCGGGACCGGAGGATATCCTGGTGCTGGTCGAAGTGGCGGACAGCACTCTGGCCTACGACCGTGACCGCAAGCTCCCCCTCTATGCCCGCTTTGCAATCCCGGAGGTCTGGCTCGTCGATGTGGCGGGCAAGGCACTGATTGTGTATCGGGACCCGGAGAACGGGACCTATCGAACGCGGTTTCGGGTGCAAGACCTGTCGCGTGTCGACATCGCCGTACTGCCCGACATCGTGTTGGATCTACGGTCGCTGTTCTGAACGGTAGCCCGCCGACTCTTCCATACCCACAAATTAAGGAAGCAGGATCGAAGTAGTAATGCAAACGATCGACCGGATTGCACTGGTCACGGATTTCGGTGGCACCGGTCCTTACCTGGGTCAGATGCAGCTGCGCCTTTCAGAACTGCTTCCGCGATTCCCGGTTATCGACCTGGTCTCCGATCTCGCGCCTTTCCGTGCCGATCTGGCCGCCTATTTCCTGCCCGCCCTGGTGCGGGATATGCCGGCCCGTACCCTCTATCTCTGTGTGGTGGACCCCGGCGTCGGCGGCGAACGTTCGGCGCTCGCCATCGAGGCCGATGAGGATTGGTACGTCGGCCCGGACAACGGACTGCTGGCGCTGGTTACCCGGCATGCGGGCAAGACACGGGTCCTGCGGGTGGATTGGCGCCCTGAGGTGCTGTCGTCGAGCTTCCATGGCCGGGATCTGTTCGCGCCCGTTGCGGCCATGTTATGCAACGGCAAGGTCCCGCGCTGCACCGAGATCGCTAAGGCCACGTTGATCGGAAACGATTGGCCGAGCCAGCTCGCTGAGGTGATCTATGTGGATAGATACGGCAACCTGATCACCGGGATGCAGGCCTCTGACCTGGCCAAGGACTCACGGGCACGGGTCGACGGACGGAAAATCGCGTATGCACGTACCTTCTGCTCAGTACCTCCGGGGCAGGCCTTCTGGTACGAGAACTCCTTCGGTCTGGTAGAGCTGGCGATCAATCAGGGGAATGCGCACCATACCCTCGGGCTCGGCCTTGGAGACCGGGTCGAGCTTTCCCGGCATTCCTCGTAACCTGCTAAAGAAGGGAACGAAAAAACCGGGTATGTGCCTGAAGTATCCCCACAAATCAGCCCGCGTAGGTGTTGGGCACGGGCCATCGGAGCGCCGGCATCTTGCCGGCAGTTATTTACCGCCAAGATGGCGGCGCTCCCGGCTCTGTCCAACCCACTCACTATAACTTGTTATTTTGTATTGGAATAATGTGGGGATACATCAGGGTATGTGCCCGGTTGATATATAATTGCGCTTGAAATTGCGGATACTGCGAGGCCAAGCTGCTTATAATCCTGCACTCTTGAAACCATAACAGAAGAGGGCTGGCAATAGAGCAGATGAATCGCTTGCCATCCCTGGACGACTGGGTTCCGGGGTCCCACCCGGAACGACGGAAAAGTGAAAACCCGTCATTCCGGCAGGGATGGCCGGAATCCAGGTGCCAGGGAAGGTCAGCTACGGGAATTCTCCGCAGCACCAATCGAAACTAGGTACTAACTGTATCTGGACGAGTGGTAATTCGCCGCGTCGCAATCAATCCCCGTCGTCTTCGACGGACTCCGGGAGCGGACGGTCCACCAGCTCTACATAGGCCATGGGGGCCGCGTCTCCGGCGCGAAAGCCACACTTCAAGATACGCAGGTATCCGCCGGGACGGGCCTGGTAACGGGGACCCAGCTCGACGAAGAGCTTACCGACCACCGCCTTGTCACGCAGACGCGCAAAGGCCAACCGCCGCTTGTGCACGGAATCGGTCCTGGCCAGGGTAATCAGGGGCTCGGCCACCCGCCGCAGCTCCTTCGCCTTGGGTAGCGTAGTCTTGATGAGCTCGTGGCGAAACAGCGAATTGGCCATGTTTCTGAACATGGCAACCCGGTGCGAGCTGGTACGATTGAGATGCCTTCCGGCCTTGCGATGACGCATGGGTTCTTTCCGAATCTATTTGACGACGAACTCGTCGACATTCTCCGGCGGCCAGTTCTCCAGTCGCATGCCGAGGGACAGGCCGCGGGTGGCGAGTACGTCCTTGATCTCGGTGAGGGATTTCTTCCCGAGATTCGGGGTCTTGAGCAGCTCGACCTCGGTGCGCTGAATCAGGTCCCCGATCAGATAGATGTTCTCCGCCTTGAGGCAGTTCGCCGAGCGCACGGTGAGCTCCAGATCGTCCACCGGCCGCAGCAGAATCGGGTCGACCGACGGCTGTTGCGGCATATTCTTAGCACCCTCATCGACGGGCGAGACACCTTTCAGGACGACGAAGCTGGAAAGCTGGTCCTGAAGAATGGCCGCCGCCCTCTGGATCGCCCCTTTCGGATCGATGGTGCCGTTGGTCTCCAGGTCGATCACCAGACGGTCCATGTCAGTTCGTTGCTCGACGCGGGCGGATTGGACGTCGATGGCTACCCGGCGCACCGGACTAAAGGAAGCATCCAGGGGTAGCCTGCCGATGGGGCGTTCGTCTCCCGCCTCGACCTCGCGCTGGGTAGCCGGCTCGTAACCGAGACCGCGACGCACGGTCAAGGTCATGCTGAGCTCGCCTTCGCCGGTAAGGTTGGCGATGACCAGCTCCGGATTGGCAATCTCCGCGGTGTGATCGAGGGTGATGTCACCGGCGGTTACCGGACCCGGTCCGCGTTTGGAGAGCGTGAAGGTCGCCTCGTCCTTGCCGGCGAGAGAAACGGCAACCTCCTTGAGGTTGAGCAGGATTTCCAGGACGTCTTCCTGGACCCCTTCCAGGGTCGTATACTCGTGGAGCACACCCTGAATCTCCACCTCCGTAACCGCACAACCGGCGATCGAAGAGAGCAGGATGCGGCGTAGCGCATTGCCCAGGGTATGGCCGAAACCGCGTTCGAGCGGCTCCAACGAGATACGCGCGTGACTGCGTCTCCCATCGACCTGCTCGACCTTTACGATACGCGGTTTGAGAAAATTGCCAACAGTATCAGCCATGCAAGGACCCTCTGCGTCTCCTTACTTGGAGTACAACTCCACGATAAGTGATTCGTTGATCTCCGACGGCAGATCCTCGCGATCCGGGACCCGTTTGAAGATCCCCTTCAGCGCATTGGTGTCAACCTCGATCCAATCCGCGAATCCATACTGCTCGGCCAGAGCAATTGCATTCTGGATCCGAACCTGCTTCCTGGCCTGCTCCCGGACCTCGATCTGATCTGCTTCGCTGACCTGAAAGGAGGGTACGTTGATGCGCTTACCATTGACCAGGATGCCTTTGTGACTCACCAATTGCCGCGCCTCCGCGCGGGTGGACCCGAATCCCATCCGGTAGACCACATTGTCGAGGCGGCGTTCGAGCAACCACAACAGGTTCTCGCCGGTGGCACCCTTGGCACCGGCTGCCTGCTTGTAGTAGTTGCGAAACTGCTTCTCCATGACGCCATAGATGCGGCGTACCTTCTGCTTCTCGCGCAGCTGCAGGCCATAGTCGGAGATCCGGCGCCGTCTTTCGCCGGCCTGGCCCGGCACCTTATCCAGATTGCACTTGGTATCCAGCGAACGGGCGCGACTTTTTAACGCCAGGTCAGTACCTTCGCGCCGCGCCAACTTACAGGTAGGACCCGTGTACCTTGCCATGTTCTATAAAACCTATTGAGAGCCTATACCCGCCGTTTTTTGGGCGGGCGACAACCATTGTGAGGGATCGGTGTGACGTCCGTGATGCTCGCGATCCTGAAGCCGGCGTTATTGAGCGCCCGCACCGCCGACTCCCGACCGGGCCCAGGTCCCTTGACGTTGACGTCCAGGTTCTTCAGCCCGAATTCCTTGACCGCCTGACCGACCCGGTCCGCCGCCACCTGCGCCGCGAACGGGGTGCTCTTTCTGGAGCCGCGAAAGCCGGAGCCGCCGGCGGTCGCCCAACCCAGGGTATTCCCCTGCCGGTCGGTGATGGTGATGATGGTGTTGTTGAAAGAGGCATGGATATGGGCAATCCCATCCGCCACTTGTTTTTTGACCTTCTTTTTGGTCCGGGTCGGTTTAGCCATCGGTTGCTACCATGTTCTTCAATATTTTCTTGGCCAATCTTGTACTATCAATTCAATAGCCTGCGTAAGATTCTCTTTTGTTTCTTCAATGGTTTCTCCTTGGCCGTTGGCGCCTGGAAACTCCGGGCATATCGCCCAGAAACCTCCTTCCGGGACCGTTTCAATAGTTGCCGTTACTTCAGCCTTCATGATCTTTTATCCCTTTCGGTAGGCCAAGCATCCGGACGAGTACAGTTTGAGGGGTTGGCAATTGCCCATGTTGACATTGAAGTTAGAACAAGCACCATCATGAAAAGGTGCCCTTCTAACGCTTGATCGGACGCCGCGGACCTTTGCGGGTGCGGGCATTGGTGCGGGTGCGTTGGCCGCGCAACGGCAGGCCGCGGCGGTGCCGGATGCCCCGGTTGCAACCCAGATCCATCAGACGCTTAATGTTCATGGAGACTTTGCGGCGCAAGTCGCCTTCCACCGTATGCTTGGTGACTTCCGCGCGCAGCTTGTCGATCTCGCCCTCGGAGAGATCCTTGATCTTGGTATCGGCGGCAATACCGGCGGCAGCGCAGATTTGCACCGCACGGGTACGGCCGACACCATAGATCGACGCCAAGGCGATCACGGTATGCTTTTTGTCGGGAATGTTGACACCGGCAATACGGGCCATGCTCTTGCCTCCAACTCCGCTTACTCGCGGCCAGTTAAAATCGAGTATGTTATCAAAAATATGTGGGTAATCAACAAAAAGCTGCCACTCACCGGCTTTCAGCCACGTAGGTCGGGTTAGGCGCGCTTTGCGATGTGGGCGCAAGCAACCGAGGCTGAACGCGCCGTAACCCGACAACCGATGCCGAGGGGGAAACTACGAATCACGCGAATCGGCGCGAATCAATATCCGTGAAGATTCGCGTGATTCGTAGTTTTCCTTAGCTGTGTGGTTCAAACTATCCTGCCGCTGCCGGAAGCTGGCGACTGGTAGCTGGTAGCCACAGATGCGGTTCGCGTCTCCTTGTGGTGCTATCCTGTTAAGACTCACCACGCTCACCGCATCCTACCCTTGACGCTGCTTGTGGCGCGGGTCCTTACAGATCACCCGCACTACGCCGTTACGACGGATGACCTTGCAGTTGCGACAGATCTTCTTTACCGAGGCCCTGACTTTCATTGCTTCAGCTCCAACCGCTCGCGCGTGAATCAACGGATCATACCGGCGCCGGGCGCCTTGAGATTGGCCTTTTTCATCAGGCCCTCGTACTGATGCGACATCAGATGCGCCTGGATCTGGGCCATGAAATCCATGACCACCACCACCACGATCAGCAACGAGGTGCCCCCAAAATAGAAGGGCACGTTCCACCCTACGATCAGGAACTCCGGCAACAGACATACCGCGGTGATGTAGATGGCGCCGGCCGCCGTCAGTCGTGTCATCACGGTGTCGATGTACCGCGCCGTTTGCTCACCCGGACGGATGCCCGGAATGAAGGCCCCGGACCGCTTCAGATTGTCCGCCGTCTCCTTGGCGTTGAACACCAGCGCCGTGTAAAAGAAGCAGAAGAAAATAATGGCCAGGGCATAGAAAATGACGTAGACCGGCTCGCCGGGAGAAAGCTTGCTGGTGATCTCGGCCAACCAGCGGAAATCCTCGGATTGACCGAACCACTGTCCCAGAGTGCCGGGAAACAGAATGATGCTGGAGGCGAAGATGGGCGGAATCACGCCCGCCATGTTCAGTTTTAAGGGCAAGTGGCTGCTCTGGGCAGCCATCAGCCGGCGCCCCTGCTGACGGCGGGCATAGTTGACCGTAATCCGGCGCTGACCACGCTCGACGAAGACCACGAAGGCAGTTACCCCCAAGGCCAGTGCAAAGAGTGCCAGTACCGCGAGTGCGTTCATCTCGCCGGTGCGCACCAGCTCCAGGGTACCGCCGATGGCCGCGGGCAGTCCGGCAACGATACCGGCGAAGATGATGAGCGAGATGCCGTTGCCGATCCCCCGCTCCGTGATCTGCTCGCCGAGCCACATCAGAAACATGGTTCCGGTGACCAGGGAGATGGTCGCGGTAAAAACGAATCCGTAGCCGGAGGTCACGACGATGGCCGAGCCCCCCGCCGTCTGGCCCTGCAGGGCGATGGAGATACCGATAGCCTGGAAGGTCGCCAGACCCACCGTGCCGTAGCGCGTATACTGGGTAATCTTGCGCCGCCCCGACTCGCCCTCCTTCTTGAGCTGCTCCAGCTTCGGAATCACCGCCGTCATCAGCTGCATGATGATGGAGGCCGAGATATAGGGCATAATGCCCAGCGCGAACAGGCTGGCACGCTCCAGGGCACCGCCCGAGAACATGTTGAACATGTCCAGGATCGAGCCCTGGTTCTGATCGAACAGATAGGCCAGGGCCTCCGGATTGACGCCGGGCACCGGAATGAAGGTGCCGATCCGATACACGAGCAGCGCGCCGAGCACGAACAGCAAGCGTTGGCGCAGCTCCGTGAGCCGCCCCATACCGCTGAGCGCGCCGAGCATGGCTGAGCTGTTTCCGACCATCGGGGATATTGCCTAAACCTTTTGAAAGCGTTCGGAACCAAGGGTTGTTGACATAATCGTGGTGCCGACCGCTAATAGGACAGGATTAACAGGATTCAATAATTGTTAGGGTCTAGATAACTTTAGAGAGGATTTTCTCTCAGTAGAGTAAGTATTATATCATATAAGCTTTCCTCTCGATGATTGAATCTAAATTCACATTCTTTCAGGTGTAAATGAAAGGTTTTTCGTGGAA
>Ga0209367_1010156_pt1 | contig 12660 bp, 8 predicted proteins | sample WorMetLIZISLAND2_FD_187412 | JGI IMG/M metagenome (GOLD analysis project Ga0209367, IMG submission 187412) | Marine gutless worms symbiont microbial communities from Max Planck institute for Marine Microbiology, Germany - Olavius geniculatus... ... | reverse complement strand
TTAGTGATGATCCAATACATTCATGTATTTTATGTTTGACACCAGTTCCCAATTCAGATAAAAAGTAGGAAAAAGTTATGAGACTGAGAACGAATGTCCCTTGACATGGACGTCAGGTCTTAGGAGGCTATAGTCCGTCTGACCAGCATAAAAGGTGGATCCATTAGACACTGGAAGCGGATGGGACGGCTTTTTATCATAGACGTCTAGTGCTTAATCTTGAATCTTGATGCATTTCACGCATGCGTAAGGATGTCGCCAGACATCTATGTACTCCGGTTTAGCTTTCTCCTACGACTGATCTGGCAAGCTATTCGTGAAATTAGCTTATTGCCATTCTTGAGCAGGTTAATAAAAGCCGTTACGGAGAGAAAATTCAATTTTTTCTTAAACCAATGCGGAGGGTGTAATTTTACAAAACACATTTTGCAGTAGGCTTAATACCGTCAAACGGAAAACATTGAAATATAATTTTTGATAGCTTGTAAATGCATATTGTGCCGTGAATCATCGTTCTTGTTTAGCTGTTTTAACGCTGCGAAGTACTGGGGCTCTAAGCGTTCTGGCTTTGCAAAATCGTCTCTGCGCTGGAACAGTCTGGCTACATAAAGTTTTGTCCAAAGTTGCAACTACGTCAATGAACAAATTCATATAGCTCACGATGTATGCGAGAAACCTGACGAATCTGATGTGCAAGGGTGGAGTGCGCAAAGCACCTGCCTTCGACGGACATACGTGTCATGTGTGATGGCCTATACGCGAAGACAGTTTTGAACTGACGACTAAAACGACGTATGGTCTGGAAGCAATAGTGGACACTAATTCCCAAACGAAGGCTAGGTCTGTCTCTCTCAAATGGTGCATCATCATCATCATGCGGCTATACTGCAAAACTGCAAGAAGCTAAACAGTGTGCGGACACTAGGGACAGACAGCACAATGTTATACAGTTAGGCCTAGATAAACGAAAACACGGGTAGGGGCGTGTAGGTTTTCGCTTCCGTTCACAAACTAAAACCCCGCAACAGCACCGGAAACCGAATTCAGTGTGAACATCGTGATTAGCTACGTGTAGGTATGTAACAAGCTATAACATTACTGCCATACGGAAGGGGATTGTCTCACACGTTCAAGGAGGATAGGCGTACAAAAGGCACAAAAGTTTCCAATGGCTGCTGCCAGGAAGCTTGGCTTGTATGAATCAGACAAGTCACAGGCGCTATTTCAACGCGTGTACAAGATGACCTAAAAGTTGTATTTCTTTTAACTACATCGCATACCGTTTGGATTAACAACGTTGACATTTGTTATTAATGAAAATGATTCGCAGTTTGAATCATTTATTTGAAAATATTTTTATAATTCTTTCAGAACGCCAATTTTTTTCCACATACAGATTGCGAATCAAACAGAATTCATTCGTTAGCTAATAAACCATCGTAACGATTTTACAATTAATTAGTATAAAACAGAACTTGTTTACATTGACAGACGAAAAACGATACACACGAGTTAACACAAATATTGCATATACAACGCTTCTAACAAGAAAGAAAACGCAAACACGAAAAAATTGTCACTTTTTCGTCCCACCGTGCAGCTGCCACTTGGCGTTGCGAGGAACGACTAATTACTGCATAGATTGCAGACGAACGAATGGCCGGCTTTCGACTTGAACACGGCAAAGACTGCAGCTCGTACGCTTTGCGTGAGCTGGAGAACACAGGAGCAGAGCAGGACCTCGTGATAAATCGACGTGATCATTAGTCCGTCTGTGAATGGAATATCTGTACAATTACATTGCGAACGAATTTTAACGATGTTTCAAACAAGACCGCCAATCTGGTAGACAAAAAATAATCGATTAGTGTTTTGAATAGCATCCAGATACTCTCCCAATCTTGGATTATTTTTCATGGGACTCTTAACCAATAACGGACAATGCGTCAACGACAATAGAAAGCACTGTATTCGAACGGTTATGAACGGATGTTGATAAAAGTTTTTGCATCAGAAAATTTGTAAAAAAATTTGTTTAAATTTGGATTATCGTAGACAAGCAAAAGATAAATAGCGCATTACAGTTCTCAGCAGTTTATTCACTTTTTCTAAGTGATTAAAATTATATTGTGCAAATAAGTCGTTATTTTGAATTTACTGAGCCGGTCACTTATCACTCAGCAAACAGCCATCAAAGTAGGTCTGAGTGTTTTTCATTTTATTCTGCAGACAAATCAGAACGTTTACGTTCTGTAAAGAGAGATCATAATTTTGTGCTGACATGCTGCTAGGATAAAATAACATCTTAAAAGTTTTGAAGAGCGTCAAGAGAAATGTGCAGTGTATGTAGCTGTAGTTCATAGGCCCTATAGAGAAACCTAACATGGGGTATGTAATAACAACTTACACGTTATGGAGACTCCATAGAGCAGGCGTCTGAATGACGGAGATGATGTATAATGCTCGAATATCACTGTCACTATCATTACTGTCGTGCATATCGTCATTATTATATTCCTGAATTCTCTTTTCGTGCTCGGATAATGATATATAATTCATATGGACGTCTAAAGCCCTTTGTCGCAACATCAATTTGAAAAGCGACACCCATCTATGCAGTGCTTTCATGTTCAGATTTCGCTCGCTGTCTCTCGAGTGCAGAATGTGTCTCCAAAACGCGTATTCTATCGGTTAATGATGTGGCTGTCACTTAAGCCGTATTACACGATTTGCCCGTTCGTTCGTTCGTCCGTCCCACTTTTCCTTCCAGTCTTCTCACTCAAAAACAAAAGCGCAGAAAAGTGAAGTGGTCGGTGCATAAAGATTTTAGTAATTTTGGATATATTTCTATTTTACGTGGTAATGTAACGACGCAGCTACAGTGTGGTGGGATATTTATTAAACACGTTATTGCTAACTGTGCACAACATGTGCATGCCAGTAAAAGAGGTTTGCAAATCGGCTAATTTTTAGCGAAGATATAAACAATGATAAAATGGAACGTTTTTGGGACACATTGTATACACTTGATTGCAAACCTGTCATTTAGCGCTCTCGTTCGGTGTGACCCCCTTCGAATTTATGGAAAACCTTTATGGATCCTAAAACTACAGTTTTTAGGCAGCCGATGGTGAAGATTCGGTAATCCTATCTAGCACCGTTTTTGACTGATCCACCCGCGTGACGGACGGACAGACAGAATTGCGATGGCTAAGACGCGCTACGGCAGTATAGCTGCTGTCGCGCTTAAAAACAAAACGTAAAACCGAATAGAAGGTGAAAAATGCGACTGGAAGCCATTGCCTCGATGGCAGACAAATGGCGGTATTAACTTTTGCATCGGACGAAAACCGTTCCCTTCAGCTACCAGAGTAAGCCAGCACTAATGCCGTCCGGCTTACACCGGGTTATGTAGTATTTAAGCTCTATCCCCACTTACAGTAAATTGTGCCGGATTTGTTGTACAACATACCGTATAACAAGCTGTTACACAATAGTCCTTGTTTTACAGCTTGTTGCATTGTCATAGTGGTCTCAGCCTTTGTGTCGACAGCTTCATGGTATAACTTTTGCAACAACTGTAATCTGTTACTTTACAACACTCTTAGCTTTTGACATCAAAATTAGGGTTAACCAAAACTTGTACAATTTTTTCTTTAATTATTAACAAATAAATACTTAACAAGTAGCAAATCTAAGGAGGCCTACTGGAGTCTGGGTTTAGGCCGTGCTAGTATTAAGCCGACTTGAATGCTATGAAATATGGCGACTGGGAACTGACAGTCATTTGAACGCGGATAAATGGACGTGACTGGTACTAGCAAAAACGAACTGCTAAAGATAGCGATAGGCAGCAAAACTTTTATAGGAATGCTCAAAAATCCGTAGGCCAAGCATTTGAATCTAAATATTGCTTTTAAAAATTTGCAACAGGTTCTCCAAGATTTTACAATTCAAAAAGGTTTAAATTGCATTATCGCGTAAACGCGCACATTTTTTCGAACTTTATAGAACTTTCCGGACACTGTAAAAAGAAGGATGTTTTATCCTTAAACAAATTATTAATCTCCACTGTCCCAATTTTCCATTACATTTTTGAAGCTCTTACTTTACAAATTATGCTTTATTTGCTTTTGACAGTACTATGAATAAAAAATATTTTACGCCAACAGACAGCGAGCTAGCTGCTCGATTCGTTTTCTTTCCATCCAGTTAAACGCAACTTGAAATTTTAAAAGCATTTTGTAAAAAAACGGTACGGTAGGCATATGTGCTGTCGCATTTCCATACGCTGGTTGTTTAATTAGACCACCATGCATGCCCGTGTACAGACTGTGCGTGTATGTTCGTGTGGCAGATTGATTATGTCAGAAGATTACGAAGCAGATTACGAGGATTTCGTCGATAATCCACCGCGACTGATCGCCTGCCCGCCGGACAACGTGACCGACGCGCCGCCGAGCGTCGTGGGTGGCCCGAGTGGTGACGGCTACTGCGTGCAGCCGTTCACGCTAGATGACAGTCGTCAGACGGTCGTCATCTACGGCGTCGTGTCGCCGCTGTTCGTCGTCATGACCCTCGTTACCAACTGTCTCGTTTCGTCCAAAATTGTCTCGTCCCAGATTTTCTCGTCACTAACAGTTTGGTCATTAACTGTCTCGACATTAACAGTCTCGTCCGAGATTGTTTCGTCACCAACTGTCTCGTCTGTTTGGTTCTTCTCAAGCCAACTATGAGGACCTGCACCAACGCTTTGCTCGTAGCAATGGCCGTCTCCGACACAATGACCGGCGTAAGTTAAAAATATTGGGTGCGTGGAAAAAAGCGAAGCTACTTTGTTGTTTTACGTTTTGTAGCTTTAAAATAATTGTTGATTCAAACGGCACCAAATTTGGCCGAAGTCGGCGTTATTTTATGCTTAATATGAAATCGTAATTTACTTCAATCAACTTTGCAAAATAAACGAATTATAGAACTTTAAATGTTTCACCCCAAGCGAATCCAGTACTACTTTTCGGGCTCCAAACGATTGCGCAAAATTTATCGTCAAATAAAATTGCGAGAGTGTGTGAGCCACCATAGACGACGAGACAGAATGTTAGCGATTTTATAATGCTATGCAATGCAATAGCAGCGGGACATATTATAATAAGCTGCAACATACGACGTAGGATTTCTCTTGGTAGAAAAGATGAGCACCAAATAGACATGTGCAGTTACAGCGGAGCTTTGCCGTCTCAATCAGCAATAATATCGGCTTGAGTTGCGACAGTAAACCGGGTTTTATAGGTCTCGTATAACATAATTATATTTCCCGAAAGTATTTGCAACCAGATGAAAATCGTGACTCTTGCTGATGAAACATCTAATTTCACTGAAGCAAATTTATCAAATTATTGTTATCTTTCGAGATAATACAAAGACTAGCAGTTATTACTCAACTTATTTAGGCTTACTTAGACTTAATCATCATGCTATTAAAGTTCACTGCTTTAGTGGTTTTCTGATATTGCGATTTAAATTTTTTTTCGTCATATTCTCCACATTTTGTCCTGAATGAAGGTTATTTTTACCGTGTTTTTTTTATTTTACATTTTTAGTGTATTGAGGGATCCATCTGCCTCAGATTCAGTGGGTTTCTCGCTGACATTGTGCGCTTTATAAATTAAATTTACTTACTTACTTACTTACTAAAATAAACTAAGACGAAAGAATAAAGGAATAAAATTAATATACGAGAAATTTGTGTCTTTTCCGAAACAAGGACGCAGTGGACTGTGCACGTTATGTCTATGACGTACAGTCCAGAAACCGGCACCGAAAATCGGTCCCAAAAAACGGAGGCGCCAACGAGGCGCGATTTCTGGAATATGTGTCTTCAGCATTAAAGCTGATCAACTTGTCTACTTATCAGCGTAATGATTTAATGTTGGGTGCAGGTTTGCCGGTTCTTTGTTTTTACATAATAATGACGGTTCCCTGTCAAAACCTGGATCGTCAAAACCTGGACCATCAAAACTAGCCCACTGCACGAACCTTAACCCTAACCCTGTCCCTATTACTAATCCATAATCCCCAACCCTATCCCTAACCCTAATTCTTAAACTTAAGCCTATATCATTGCGTCCAGGTTTTGTCGTTCCCGATTTTGCCAGGACACCAATAATGACTGTGGATTCATTATTGTATGGGAGTCATTTTTATACATTACACCGGCGCCGATTTTTGGAACGCGTGTCATCGGCATTATTCTACTTATTAATAATTATCAGCGTGATGACATAATGTTGACTGCAGGTTCTGCCGGTTCCCTGTTTCGTGTATTTCTACACGCTGGGCGAGCGCTACCGCGACTACGTGCCGCACGCCTGGTGCTTCGCCTATTTCTGTCTGACCGACTATCTACCGACCATATTCCACACGGCTTCCGTCTGGCTGACGGTCGCCCTGGCCGCTCACCGCTACGTCTACGTCTGTCATCCGGGTCTCGCTAAACGTCTCTGTACCATGACGAACGTTCTGCGCCTGATCGCCATCATCTACTTCGTGGCTGTCGTCAGCCAGCTTTGGCGCTTCTTCGAGTACCAATACATTCCGGTTGACGTTCTGTCGGAGCCGGGACTGCAGGGAGAAATGACGATTGCTGAAAATGGAGAGTTCGGCGACGTCGGCGAAGCAGACGGAGGAGGAGAACAGGGCGAAGTGTCGCAGTTGGTGGTCAACTTCACCACTTCGTCGACGATCGTCGATGACCCGGCTTGTTACTACGTTTTATCGCCGGGCGTCAGCCGTCACGAGAGCGTACTGTTCAACACGTACTACTGGTTCCGCGTCGTGTGCGTCCACATCGTGCCGTGCACGTCTCTGGTCGTGCTCAACTCGGCTCTGGTGGGAGCCATCCGCACGGCCCAGCACCGTCGCAGCGAGCTGCTTCACCGGCGGTCACACAGAGCCAGGACGACCTCAGACGGCGGAGGCACAAGACTTCTGAACCCAGCTGACTGTAACAACCAGCAGCAGGCGTCCACGTCAGGAGCAACCGAGAGTACTCGAAGGCCGCAAGGAGGTTCCATCCGCGCCAGAACTCGACGTCTGCCCCACCTTTTCCTGGCACCAGCCATGATTGTAGTATAGACAACGTGGAGAGACGACTTTCCGAAGATCTGCGCCATGCTGTTGAAGGTAAATTTCTTCTAGTTCCGGTGCCAGATTGGGCAAGACACTTCCGGTTGCAGACAAAGCGAACAACTGGTCGAAGTCATGGAACATGCTCGTAATGGTAAATTTCTTTCAGTGCTAATGCTCGCTAACTCATCAGTGGCAGCGCACTTTCGGTAGCAGTAAGACTAATGGACAAGACGATGTTTAATGGTGCTTTCATTACGTCATCGCCGCTGTAGACCGAGCGAATGACTTTCTGAAGATCTGGAGCATCCTGGTAAGTAAGGAAACGTGAATTTCTTTAAGTATTAGTACCAGCTTACTAATCAGCGGCAGTACACGACAAGAGAGTTGGACTTCTGTAAGGGGGCGGGCAGACAGGGCTCGACGTCTGCCCGAGGGCAGCTCGACAACGATGATGTTGGTGATCGTCGTCGGCGTGTTCCTATTGGTCGAGACGCCGCTCGCCGTGTTCCTCGTCCTCATGATCGCCGAGAACACCTTCGGCGCTTCGATCCTCACCACAGAGTCACGTGACACGTCACCGAGTCACGTGACACGGCCAGTCTGTACCTGAATCTGTTCACGCTCGTCTCGTATCCGGTCAATTTCTTTATCTACTGCGCCATGAGCGAGCAGTTTCGCCGCACGTTCTGCGGTCTTTTTACCACATCGGCTGCCACCGTCGCCGCAGCCGTGTCTGCCCCGGGAGTCCTGTGTGGATCGGACCACGAGCGGCCGGCCGAAGCACGTCGAAGGTCGACGAGAGATCGCGTCGAGATGGTCTGCAATGTACCCGGGAATCCACCACAGTGTACCTGGGGCAGCCACACGCGGTAGTACTCCAGGGGCGTCCAGATGGTCTGCAGTATCGATGCGGTCGGTAGCTGTCCCGTTGTCGTCGAACGTCAGATTAACAGTCAGCAACTGTAAACTAAAGGCGCGTTCAAAGCGACAGAACTGAAACTAAAATGTAAACCGCGCGCTGCGTCTTTCATTGTATTTTATTTTACTTTATTTCTGTCGCTTTGTTGACACCTCAACAACACTTGGCAACTGTGGTGTTTACGAGAACGGAGAAGAGTGTATACTTTGCAGAGCCCCTTCTTGGAGCAGATCTTTTTATATCGCTTGCCTGAAAATGAGACGGAACACATAAGACAATACAGTTCTGTCTAGGCCAATAATAACCTGCAGCAGTAAGAAATTCTGTACAGTATCCAAGTGATATTTAATAGGCCTACAAGTCATTAAATATGGATGTTTCATATAAGTGTTCGCACTTTTTCCCTCTGTTTGACTCCATTCGGATAGCTTCACGTTAAATCACTTTGAATCCAATAGCGATAACAAGAGCGTTCTACTGACGTAGAGAACTCCGTGTGATGTTGTTTGTGTTTATCTTTTCGACTTTGCTTCTGAGCGACACGTTATACTTCTATTATTTTGATTAAAAAGACCGTTGCATGACGCAGTGACGTACTTAATTTGCGGTGTGAGCATTTCGACGACCACTAATTTAAGTCCAGCGATGACTGTTCGTCCTGACTTTTACTTATTAGAAATGTTGGCTTTCACGAATGTCAATCGCATTACAAGTATTTCGCGTTTGCAAACGTTAACCAAATTTTTGTTGTTTTTTCGTTTATCAGTTAACAGCGTTGATGAGTTATAGGCCTAGCTCAGCACTGCTCAACTTCGAACGCTCATCGATTTGTTCGACTACGAATCAAGTTTATGGGTAAACTGCTTGTATTATGTAATGAATTTACAAAATTGTAATATAATATTGATGTTAGGTGTTTTAAATTATACCAAGGTCGCACTCGTACTGCCTAAACGTATTTCTAAGACTATTGTCGGCAGCGGTATAACGGGTTGATAACTCCACGGGTGGACTCGGGGTGTGCAAGTTTAAAGGCGCGTAGCCTACAGTGCGACGTAATACCCCGTTTACACGAGGAAGCACACTAAGAGCAACCTTATAGCAAACTTGAAGCAAACCTCGAGCACACGTCGTGCACTCTTAGAGCTGGCTTGATAACGGTATGTGCTTCATGTGTGCTTCCTCGTGTAAACAGGGTATTACGTCGCTCAGTACGCGTCTTAACACTCACATTTCCCACTCCAAACTTCAACATCCCCGATACACTGACACTTTTATCGTAACGGCAGTGGCGGTTTTAAGCCCGGGCCGGGGGGCACAGCCCTCTAGTTGTGCTCCAGCCCCTCCCCCGGTTCCGTGGCTACCCATGATTTTTTTGCAATGACCGCACATATATCTGATTTTTTACCGTTTCCAAATTTCACAAAAGTGGTCAGATTTGCGGCTTGCATCGAATGTCAAAAAACCAAAAGTGCTTCAACTTCAAGGGGGCTTTGCCCCCTGCCCCTGGACCCCGCAGGGGCTCTGCCCCCAGACCCGATATTGACTCGTGCTACCGCGCTCGCCATGGGGCCGTGCCTTCGTCCCAGATATTGCGGGCTAGAACCGCCACTGCGTAACGGTGACGTTCGTCGCATGATTCTAATTATTATTGTGAAACAGTTAATATTGTGATAGGCCTATTGTCTGTCTCTTTCCTGTGTGATTTTACCGTCTTGGTGAATAAAAACATAATTAGTGCCAAGTTGTTCGGTAGCTGCAGCCTGCATATCCAGGCTTAACACGTAACGGCAGGGTGTCGGATTTACGATCAGAAGGTCGTGGGTTCGACTCCTGATCGGATGGCAATCCAGTTGTTAATATACCTGAATAGGTGACTGTTTGGGGATAGATAAACCGTCTGAGTGTATAACCAACACTAGGTTCAACTCGGCCTTCCATCCATCCGGGGCAGGTGAATCGACTACCGACCTGTCTGCGTTCACCTCTGTCGGGTGGCAAGTAACACTGTTTGATCCCATATGGTAGGTGATGCTCCGTAGCTCTGCGATGGGTTTGCAATAAAATACTATGCCGAACAATAACGCTAAAGTCTAGTCCTTATCATTAACGAACACACAATCCTATTATTTCTTATGGTGCGTCATTAGCTCGCCGTCGGCGTTTCTGTTAAGTAGCTTACGTTAAGCCAACATCAGTAGCCACAGATGGAAAAAAATTTGAACTTTTCTGTTTGAAATGGTGCATTCTGGTGTACTTTATATTTCTGAGCGACGACGGCGCCCCCCCCCCCAAAAAAAAGTTGCGGGGCCCGGAGTAACTTACCTCCCCTACCCTCTCCTCTCCGTGGGCCTGGTCAAGTCAAATAAATTAATTAACTTAGTCATGTAAACTCCGTCATATGATTTACAGAAGTCAAAGTCAAAGCTTAAGTCAACTGATTTTGATGCCAAAAAAGTCGAAGTCAAATGAATTTTTAGCCAATATGACTTAAGCCTGAGCCAATAAATTTATTTAAAAAATGCTGCATTTCGAGAAACTTTTCTCACTCTATGGATACACAGTATGAATACATTACTGTAAACGGCCAAACTTCGACTTCTGCATTTCACAAGGTAGTGTGGCAACAGTATTAAGGTGAGGTGGCCAAACTAAAGTTGTTTACGTAGAGTGTATGCTTGATGTTACAAGCCAAAAATCGGCCAATGTCTCACAGAACTATTAAAAAAATAAGTGCCTTTTAGAAACGAGATGTACACGGTGCTTCACAAAAGGCACCTTTTTTTCTTTTTTTCACAATTCACCCAAATAATGATGAATTTAGACGAAATTTTCACAAGATGTAGCTGAAGAAATACTAATTCAAAATATTTCAACAAAATATAGCTGGTGGTTAAATATTCTAACGTCATAACGTCATAACGCTAGACGCGAGTACAAACCGGTGCTGACGGAGGACTTCCTGAATAGCTTCTCTGCTTCAATGGTGAACTTCATGTGCTTCATTGATGACAAGCTGTTGAAGTTTTACCATTGCAACCAAGAAAGAACGCCCAAAATAATCACTTTTGCACACTTATGGGCATAGCTTGACTTTACACCTCCTAGCAAAACAGTGCACCAGCACACACCACTTGCGAGATCGTTGAGTTTTCGGATCGCGAAATGCCTGATTTCATGCCTCCACGCTGCTTGGCGCTGATATGATGACCATTTTTCATCAGTGAACCAGACAAAGTTCACAATCGAAGCAACTGACAGCACCAGATGAGACAAGTAAGTTTGTACTCACGACACATTATGACGTCAGCGTTACATCACAACTAGCAAAGAATATTTAACCAACAGCCAATTTTGTTGAAATATTACAAATTAGTATTTCTTCAGCTACAACTGGTAAAAATTTCATGTAAATTGATCACCATTCGGCTGAGTTATAAAAGAAAAAAGGGTGCCTTTTATGAAACACGGTGTAGGCCTAGTTATGAGAGGAGTATTTCATATGACCGAATCAGTGTCGGCGCTCGTTTAGCGCACTTTAGTGGTATGTGCGATTATCCGACAACAATAATGCAGAAAAACACGTAAGACATTTCTGTGCGACAGATTAATTTATCAATAAACATTTAAAGTTAGCCAGCTTCGATAAAACTGTCCGGAAGCAAAAGCGCCAGATTCTGGTCATTATGGCGCCACAGCACTAGACACGCCTTTTGCGCGCTGCGAAGAAAAACAGCAGCAAAATGCAAGCTTAGCTGAGAACGATTATAGAAACAGAAATACATGTAAAAAGAATTCTTCCTTGTCAAATGTACAGGGTGCGGCAAAAAAAGTAGCCCCCTAAAGTTTTTCGCTGTTTTCTCAGCAACCGTTTAGCATTTTAATCTGAAATTTTACAGATTTATTTCTGGAATTGTTCTACGGCTAAATGCCAAATAAAATATGATTCCATTGAAAAATGATGAAGTTATAGATTTTTAAATATGACCGCCTACGATTTTTCAGCGTTAAAAATGTCCAAGCTACAACACCAGTTCAATAACATCGCTGAAACAAGTCAAACAACACAGTTAACTAATGATCAGATGCCAGATTTCCATTGTCAGTGTGAATGTTCAAAGTGTCCACCGACAGCTCCAACTAGTGTAGGCTCATTTGTCATGAAATAAAAATTCGTGTATTTTGTTTGGTAAAAGCAAAAACTCATTTGATTTTGGAAGAAGATATCATAAGTTTTTTTAAAAAAATTGGGTGTCATTTTTTCTTCACATTCTAAGGGTCCGAAATCCAAGATGGCGGCCGAAATAGCTGCCGTTTAGCAATAATTCAATACCTTCGCTAGTACACATGATATAATTACAAACAAAGTATTTAAACATAGGTTTTCTGGCACGACAAAACCAATGGAATCATCAAATTTAGGCTAAAGTTGCGATTTACATGCCTAATTTCAAGATGGCGTCCAAAATGGCTACCGTTTACATTAAATTCTACTTATTTCGACACCATAGTCCATACAATGATATTGAAAATAAATGTTTAAAGACCTTATGTGTTTGATTAAAGGAATGTATTGGTCATGTGGTACAACTTATATGAACAAGTCAATAAAC
>Ga0209367_1010153_pt1 | contig 12661 bp, 7 predicted proteins | sample WorMetLIZISLAND2_FD_187412 | JGI IMG/M metagenome (GOLD analysis project Ga0209367, IMG submission 187412) | Marine gutless worms symbiont microbial communities from Max Planck institute for Marine Microbiology, Germany - Olavius geniculatus... ... | reverse complement strand
CGACGAACTACGTTGTACGAACGAACCTACGGTTACGAACGACTTCTGAAGGAACGCTTTCCTGTACGACTACGACTACACGACACACGTCTGTGAGTCAGTTGGCGTGACCACGTCGACGCAGCACGTGGCAGGCGGTTCCTCGTCAGCCGTCCGACTATCATCGTCCGCCACCCGACTTCCGTCTTCCAGCACGTGGCAAGCGGGTTCAACGGCAGCCGCCCGACTATCGCCTTCTGTCCGTCTTCGTCTTCCGTCTTCCGTCCGCCATCCTTCGGCTTCCATCTCGCATCACCGACCAGCTACCGGACAGTCGCATGTTATGTTTTTGTTTGCTGCTGCGCTTTTATGTTTTAGTTCCATTCCCTAGACAATAGCCATTCACTGCATATCGTTGTTCATTTTGCTTTAATATAAATTTTATCAAACGTATGCATTATTGAGCAAGGGCAATCCAAGCCACACACGCAAAAACGTAACGATATTATATCGGCAGTGACGTGGGAGTGGACGACATTTTCCCTTGACATTTATCAGAATGAGATATGAAATGACAGACGTTGTTTTGGTTCACCGTACATGTATAGCGGGGCCGGCTACGTAAAGTATCAAACACTAATTATCATAGCTACCGGCGAGACGCACGAAGCACTGCGGGACGGCTGTTTCGCGCCAAGCGCCTTCTTTACATTGCCAATAATTATTAATAATAATTATTAATAATAGGCCTCCCTTTTCAACTTTGCTCACTAAATGTATTACCGGTACAAAATAAGCTTATAGGCAGGCCTACAGCATTATGCAAAGCCAATGGCGTATTCAGGATTTGAGAAAGGCGGCATATGGCGAGTCCAGCGGGGTCCAAGGAAGAGGCCGCAGACCACTCCCCCCTTAGAAGTCTACTCAGTTACTCAGAATAGTGTCAGAAATGCACAAAAACATATCCTTTTTACAAAAATGAAGATTTTCTGGGAATGGCGCACAACCCCTTCTCAAGACTTTTTTTCCGAGTGGGGCGGGACACCTCTTCCCACATTTCACGGCCACCCTAAGTACCCCCTCTACGTTTAGTTCCTGACTACGCCACTGCCGCAGACACCCTGATCAGGGTGTTAGGTGGCGGAAATGCCTTAAATTAAAACACTTTTACCTTAGATCGTTCAATGGATGCAGCAAATTTGTCACTTTTCTAAAGTTTGGAAACGCATAAAAGTGCAAACATTACACAGGTTAGGCCTATACTTGTGATGCACCCTTTTAAATACGCCACTGTCCATAGCTTTGGTGTTGCAGCCATATTTTGAACTCAATCGCGGATAGGCCCTACTAAATAATATAACTGTTTGATAGGCTATGTATCATACAAAATAAATAAACTAACAAGAAAATTTTAGATTGTGACCAATCTAATGTAGGCCTCGAGCGCATTATTTTCTTCTGTATTCATTTAACCGCTTTTTAGTTCCTTTCTTTTTGCACCGCAAATAGCGGTGCCGACAGCATCACCTCGCCGACAGCATCAACCGTGCAACTGACGTCATCACGTCACGTGACCCCAAAAGGTCAAACTCGTGACCCCATTATCTTGAGGCGCCATACCTCCATAACGGTGCTAGATAGACGCATGGTTTTGTCCATAGTTACCATGCGTCTATCTAGCACCGTTATGGAGACATCGCCGTTTGAAGTTCTTCCAGGCAGGCTCTTCCAGGAACAGAGGTCGGTCGTCGGTCGGTCCTCGATATTACACTGATCTTATATACTCCTCTTCGCTATGTTAGGAACGTAGCGCGCGAGGAGTAAGAACTTCAGTACGAGTAGGCGATAAAAGTAGTATTTCCGAACTAAGCCTAGATTAATGATTTTTTGCTACTCACCCTATATTACGGAAAAACGCGTCATCAAGCTCGTACACAGCGACTGAACTGAACTGCACTGAAATGAAATGACCGACGTCTCAGTTCAGCCAGCGGTGTAGTGTCACTATATGCCCTTTTGTTTTCCCCTTTCCCAATTTCCAAAGACTGTAACACGCGGTGCTGGGGGGCTGCTATAGGCCTAGCTTTAAAACGACAGGACAAACAAAACACATGTTAGCGATGCCGCCTTTTGCGAAAGGCACAGCCGGTCAAATAGCCTATAGGTTATATGACCGGTCAAATTTTATTACCGGTCAAGCGTGCCCGGTCACCAGTCAACTATCCGGCCCTTTTAGTAAAGGGTAGGTTTCCTACGTGGTTGACGGCGCAAGCTGCTAGTGATTTCATTTAGTTCGCCAGATGGCGACAGAATGCCTGTTAAACGACCTAAAACTAATAGGCCTACTGTAACTTTGCTGTCATCAATGTTAGGCTAGTCTACAGTTAAATAATTATAGTTTACTTTTATGTAGGGGCATGCATTATTCTGAAGCCCAAGGTGTTTTATTATAGCTGTTGTTTGATGTCGTGATTTTTAATTTTTTTCCCCGTTTTTAGAGAGCTCTAGTCTCTCTTTCCCAGGCTCCAGTCACAGTGTAGGCCTAGACTGAAAGCATTCAAAGCAAAATTATCGAACCTAGGCTATAAGGCCCACAGGTTTACAATCTGAATTTGCTTACTGTCATTTGCTGAATCCGGATCTGCTTTGGAATGTTTTGTTCGAATCGAACCGAATCCAAGTAGTGAGTGTTTAATTCTTTCCCATTTGCATCCGTCCACCCGGCTCTGTGTACGTGCGGCATCTTAGTTGCAAGCATTTTCATTTTCGTGTGAGATTTTCATTATATTTTGTGCGGGCCATAAACGGAAACCCGGACCCGTACTCGCACTCGTACTCGTAGCTTACTCGTATCTGTGTGAACGCAGCCTCAGTCCGGGTAAAATTCGATTGGCAGCATTCAATATGGCCCATCCCCGAAAAACCCCTATAGACGCAAAAATCTCGCAGATATCTCACACAAGGCGAGTTATAGCCAATTTTGTCCCAAATTTCGTTGCCATGGCAACGGGGGTCGGTCGGGAGAAATGTGATTGGCAGCATTCAATGGCCCATCACCAAAAACCCCCATATAGACGCAAACATTTCGCAGATATCTTTTACACAGACCAAGTTATAGCCCATTTTGTCCCAATTTTCGTTGCCATGGCAACGGGGGTCGGTCGTGGGAAAATGCGATTGGCAGCATTTAATGGCGTATCCCTGAAACCCTCACTCCTATAGACGCAAAAATCTCGCAGATATCTTTTACACAAGCATAGTTATAGCCCATTTTGTCTTAAATTTCGTTGCCATGGCAACCAGGAAGGGTACGGGATAAAACTGAATGACACCATTAGATTGGCTATCTATCCCTGAAAACGATATTCTAGAACCAAAAATTACGACTCTATCTTATGCAACTTATGACCGGTTTAAAGAATTGTTTAATTTTCCCCATAGGAGCCATTGTATTTTTTTGATTTTTGCGAATAAATACGTTAAATATTAAATTCTTATTTTCTAACCCCCCAAAAAAGACACTTCCCTGTGCAGACGTATTAAGTGTAAAAATCCCTTAAGAGGTCTGACCTGTAGGTGCGTTGAAGAAAAAAAGGCATAAAAAATTTTGCGTATATTTCACCCATTTGCCGAGAAGCTCTCCTTGGAGGGATTTGCATAAAATTTTGCATGACGGGTCCTCTCGCCGACATAATCAACCGTGCCAAATTTTATCTCAATCGGTTCAGGGGTTTTGATTATGTGGGTGTTGAATTTTCGGTTTCCCCGTAGGAAAGAAGTCGCCGTTAACACAGGGCTTGAACTACCGTTCAGCCTGTGATAAGACGTTGGCGTCTGTAAGTGTGCTTGGCCGAGCCAGACTGTGACTGGCAGGTGTATATTATAACTGTATAACAGATGATTACAGTGTCTTGGTGCAGTCAGTGACGCCTATATCATGCAGTCAGTCATGTGTCTGTTGCGCGCTCGTCCAAAGCGACGCCGACGATGACGAGCGATGACGATTGTGTCTGATGGACGACCTACGTAGAACGCACGTCAGACAGTCACATATTCATCACTGACACTGCACAGCCGGTGATGTGCTGAGCGACGCAGACTGCTCTGCCGCCGTGTGATGCTTATAACTGAACTCTGGCAATCTGCCAAGTGGAATCACACAGTGTTACCTGCCACTCGACACATCTGAACGCGTCCCAACCAGACAAGGCGGTATACTCGATTTACTTCTATCTTGGAGGGATAAAAAACTCAGTTGACGTGGTTGGTTGGTTATAAAACCGAGATGGTTAACCTGTCCGCAGACAGTCGCCCATCCAAGTAGCCACCGGACCAGGCGTAGAACAACTTTGTTGATGAAGACCAACGCTTTTGACTTAAGTCACCACCAGCAGTCGTCGAATTCACGTAAACGTCGACGTCCTCCGCCAAGAATGTGCTGCCAACATTACTTAAGTGATTGGAAAATAAAACTCATGGTAAAGCATTCGCGATGATCTAGAATCCAACCCTGTCTGGTCGCCACCAAAATCTAATAACTTCCTTCTCGGCTCCTGCATCATTTCCAAAAGTTCACCAAAATTCCTTCGTAAGTTTTCAAACTTATCTCGATAAAAAACAAACTGATGTGGCCTGATTGCACAAGCTTCTAGAGAATAACTACTTGCCAACGAACACTCCGTAGGCTATTGTTCGCCATAACGTTGGATTCCGGAAACCGGGTCAAGCCGCCAGCACGTGACATTAGAGGTGTGCGACGGCAACCAGCTGTCACGGCCCGGACAGTATCTGGTCTGTCAAAAGGTCGTGGTCGACTTGACAACAAAAGCGACGAGCGACCACTGACGCCCAGACTCCACTATATTTCGATTTATTGTGAAATCCGTGGAGATGTCGTGGATTGGGGTCGCCTGAAAATGCAAGACCTCACAATAGCGGACCAAACTGCGTTGCTGCACTGTTGGACAAGTTGTAATTATGACTATAGCTATGTGAGCGTATTAGAAGGTGAACACCCCACACTTTAACCCTTTCTATGGATTTGCTGCAGATCACATGTTGTACTTTTGAGTCAGCTTTATACTAGCTTATTCACAGAATATTTTTGCATCATTTTAATTCATTTTATCCACAATACGTGTATGCCACAGCAAATTTTATATCGAAATAGGCCTATTGTCTGCCAAAAGAACGGTTGTTTAAACATCTTACTTCTGTCTGGCGCTGAAATCGACCTGTAGGGTACATGTCAATTCAGTTTTTGTGTCAACTGGTACATTTTAGTAGCATGGGTGGGGCTAAGAATTTTAAGCTGGGGGAACGGGAGGCAAAGTCCGGAGCACAGGGGGGGCAATAGGCCTACATTTTCTTGTGTGTGGGCCAAATATCGATCTTATAAAGTTGTTGTATGCATGGAAAAGATGTAGCGGGGTTCATGGGCAGAGAGCCCTATTCAGAGGGTCAGGGGAGGGGCAAAGCCCTCCTGAAGCTGAAACATTTTAGCTTTTGGACGTGCAATTGAAGCCGCAAATTTGCCTGCTTTTTGATAGTTTGGAAACACAAAAAAACTCACAAATATCAGCTTTTACCTTGCAAAATGACGTTTAATAATTCACACCCTGGCATAATAAAGTGCCCCTATCAACATTTTTCCTGGGAGGGGAAGCTGGGGGCAAAGGAGGGCACGGAAGCAGTTGCCCCCTTCCCCTCTGGCGCCGCCCATGTTTAGTGGTAGGCTCACTCTGTAAAAATTGTTTGATAAGCTTTAAGTGCGTACACTTCTTTGTAAGAAACCCAACTCAGATTTATGCATGGCGCTTTTTTCCCAATTACCTGCCGTATGAAATCAGTGTCACGTGCTGGCCTTAACCATTGCCAGGCAGCCGGTATGCCTATTCAATTTACCTACCCAAAAGGGATGAGAAGCTGAGTTCACCCTATTATGATAATTCACCGATATGGTTTACCTGTCAGCGAACATCGAAGTAGTAACAGGGTCCGGCATAGGGCAACTATCTTGATCGGACATAACACGTTATCCCCTACATCACGCCACAACCTCTATGACTGTGTGGGCCTACTCTTGTGTGAATTAGGTTAGAAAGACGTAGTTAGAATCCGCAACGAATCGGAGTAAGTACAGCCGGGGCTTGACGGGCCGTTGACGAATGTGTCGGCATCTCGGGCTGTCATCTCGCTGGCTCATCAATCATTCGATACTTGAGTATTAATAAAGCACGTTGCCACACACACGCCGGTCGCGCCGGTCGCGCCGCGCCAGCCCGGCCTGGCCTGGCCATGCACACGCACGCACCGGCCAATGGAAACGAACGATCGCAGCACACTGAGCACAGCACGGCAGGTGCGTGCAGTGCGCAGTCGCGCGGCGTCCCTCGTTGGTGCAGTCAACTGCATGCTCGAGTCGCTTCGACCATATCGACTGCAGTCGCTTACATCTCCACTGTCAGATCTGTTAAGAACTTCCGGTGCTTGTCGGTTAAAGATCGGAAAGTCTACGTGTTTGCCAGTTGAGCCACCGGAACTCGTCGCGGTCTCTGCAATCAGCCAGCAGGTGACGTATAAACGCTGCGGTAGCTTGTAGGCCGGGTCCGTGATCATCCGCAGAACGTCACCGCCTCTTGACTGCTACCGAATTACTCTGCTTCGTGTTTGAAGCACATTTGTGTACGAACAACTCGGCGAACCGGTGACTTATCGATAGCAAGTCCGACGACAGCATTACGACGCGCGGTGGACATTCAGACCGTTACGACCGATGAAGCTGGATACTCGTCAGTTCGTTAGTGCGCGTTGGTCCACGCATTGCGAGCTACCACGTCGACGCCTTCTCTGATGTAGATCTTCGTCGTTGCTCAACTTCGGTTCAGAACATTGCCGTTGTATTTATAGCTGCACAGGGGACTAACGGACAGACCGTTGCGTTGCAGGGTAAACCGGAACCGGAAGGATGCTGACGTCATCGTCGTCGACGACGAGTTATTCGTCGCAGTATCTGCAACCAGACTACTTCCGGCCTCTCACGCCGTCTGTAAATATCTTTCTTTCAAAGAATATAGTGATCAAAACCATCTGAGATTTACTGAATTCGTGAATTTTAAAGTTTTCCGGAGAAATGTGGGAAACAATCGGGCCAGCCGCTTGTCTAATACAATAATTCTTTTTTTCGCTAGCAAAGTAATGACATCTCATGGTGCAGGAGTGTTACAGACAAACATAAAGACGCCACGTAGCAACATCCAGCATCGCTGCGATTCCGCCGAAAATATAAGCTAATGAATGAACAGACTTAGTAGGAACTAGGCCTACTTCCAAGTTCGTGCGTATCTAAACCAGCACTTAGGCCTAATTGCAAGCATTTGATTTTCACTATTGAAAAGTGGAACACTGTTGCGAATTCAGTCTCATTGGCATAGTCACTGCGAAAACCGGGGACATAATAGTGGTGCATTAACGAAACGAAGCAAAATAGAGAAAAGGATCATCGGATTTTTTTTACACTTAATGAACTGACTACTACTTTACTGAGATCAAACGACTGCGCGCACAATGTTGTCAAAATCTGCTGATAAATTTGCCAGTAATCCTGCGGATGTCGGTAAAAACATTACCTCTGTTTCATTTCGGCTAAGAAAAAATGAGGCAGTACACACGGAGTGTATTTAATGTATCGTATCCGTGTTTGATGCAGGAGGAATCCAAGCCAAGTCCGCTGACGCTTCTCGCGCGGACGTGTAACAGCATCGGGCGCGATTCTAATTCAACATCAACATCATCATCATCGTCAGCAGCAGCAGCAGCAGAAGCAGCAGGCAGGAAGTCAAAGTCAGCGGAGGACGTGAAGACCAGTTTGTCCAGTCCATCACTGGAGGTTGTACGCAGTGGTCAGTCGCAGACGGAGGTCGACAGCAAAGCAATCACGGAGACACAGAGACTGCAGACATCACCAGCGCTCAACGTCGTCGTCTCCTCTAGCTCTGCCGCCGGTGCCGCCGCTAGAACGTTGTCGATGGCGGACTTCGTGCGGTCAGCAGGCCGCTCGTCGTCGCCGGCAGTGAAGACTTTGACGCCACCGACCGTCCTTGCCGTCTCGACGTCACCGACCCGACACCGAGCTAGCGGCACTGACGCCGGCAAGACGGCCACAGCCGACTACTGGCCACTATCATGCGCAGTCAGTGATCCGGACGGACAGTACGCAATGCAGTACTTGGCCGCCGTGGCCGCCCTTCAGCGTCAGTCCGTTGACCCCGCGGCCACGCTGCTGCCCTTTCTTGCCGCTCAGCGTCTGCAGTCAGTTCACCCGCTCACGTCCCACTGTCCCGATGCGGCTGGTGACCGTCTGGGACGGCTGAAGCCTGGCTCGTGCAGTGATCCTTGTTGCTCGCGCTGTCTGCATGTGGCGGCGGCGGCCGTTGCGGCGTCATCTCGGGGTGCTGGTTGTGTCGTCGGGTGCTCACAGTGTGGTAGTCACCCAGTTCAGCCTGCCGCGTCATCGACCTCGTCGACGTCAACGTCGTCGGTGCTGCTGCCACCAGGGGGCGGTCACGGAGCGTTCGCGGCTGCGCTGTCTGCTCTGTGCCGTCTACCCGCCCCTCCGGATACTGCAGAGCCTTCGGTCGTCGGTCCCTCCTCGACGCTTCACACGTGCAACTGGCTTCACCAAGGCGGCGCGTACTGCGGCCGGAGGTTCTCAAGCGTCGACGAGCTAATGCAGCATCTGCACAGTCACTGCGACACGACTGCCGACCAGGCGTCCACCTCCCTTTCCTTCCCTTCCGCCGACCTACATCCGGTCGCCGCCGGAAGTCTGTTCGCGCCACTGGCTGTCCTCTACGGTGCCTCGTCGTCGTCTTCCTCCTACCCGGCTCCACTCGACTTGCTGCCGCCGCCCGGCGCCATCCCGCTGCCTTCTACGACGGGCAGTCCTCCGTCCAGTCTGTTACGTCATCATCAGCACAGTCTGGCGTTCGCCGCAGCTGCAGCAGCCAGCAGATATCATCCGTACCGAGTTGCGGCGTCACTGCTTCCGCCATCCGCAGCCTCAGCTGCCTACCCGTCATCACTGGCCGCGTACTACGGAGCTCTGTGTGGAATGGCGCCCCCGTCTAACGGCACTGTGCCGGTCGTGCGACTTTGAGTCGCTCGCTCCCACTGTGTCGTCAGTTTGACCGAACATTAACTTACTGTTTGAGACTGTGAGACGTGTTTTCAGAATCTCTTATTTTAGGACAGTTCTGTCCGTCCGTACATGGCCGTCCGTCTCACTGCAGTCGTAACGACTAACTTCGTCCATCTCCATCTTCGCTCCAATTAATTTTAGCCTGTTCCTCTACAGGATATGCCAAAAGAGTGACTCCTTTTTGGTACTGAGTTTTTCTCTCTTATTGGTAAGATGCACTATTTTTGCATTTTTTGTTTACTAAGTTTAAGTACCTTTTTTCATTAAATGACGTCGTTCTTCATCTGTCGATGTAAACAATTTTTTTGTACGAATAAGTTATATAATTTCGTTGCAATGGTTGAATTGACAAAATAACGATGAACGCTGATTCACAATCTGCGCTTAGAGAAACGCTGGGGTTCTGAAAAAAATTATGAAAATGTTTTCAAATGTATAGATGATCTAAGCAGTAAATGATTAGCAGTTAGAACATTATAAATACATTGTGTTTGCAGTTCATGTGACATTATATTAACGTAGTTGAAAGAGTGTCATTTTGGCCCACCCTGTAGAGTGTAGTGTTAGGCCTATTAGACCGAACGTCGTGATGAAATTTTGTCTTCATGAATATGAATCTGTGAAATTTATAAATCGCTGTAAGAAAAAATAATTTTCACAATGTCAATGTGTCAGTGTTTTATTAGTGCGTGTACAGTATATGGCCTTTTTCGTATTATCGGTAATTTTGCTAATTAACTGGACGACATTTTTTATTGTATTTTTCTTCCAAGAATAGTAATATTGTTGATGTTGTTAAGTTAATTTTATTTGTACATATGCGGAATATAAGATCGAGTATGTTACTGTTTTGTCATTACAGCAAGATCGTCTACGTCAAACCTTGCTCAAAGCTAAGTACTGTCCGCGGTTAGCCACAGACCATGCACACAAAAAACACACAAAAACCACGTGACCTTGACCTTTCAGGTTTCTAGAAGTTATCGAGGTAGCCTAAGCATACATGTTTGTGCAAAATTTTATTAAGCTGCGTGCAGCGGTCTACGAGTTATCATGGTAACAGAAACAAGAAATCTGAGCTAATGTTCATGAGACGTGCGAGAACCTATAGCAAGCAGTTCCTGTTCGCAGGTAATCTTTGTCTATTTCCATCTATTTCGTAGCAATTCACTCTTCTGCAGCAAAAAATCGCAAAAAAGATCACTAAAACAAATACTTTAGAAGTTTAAGGTCATTCAAGGTCATCGATGTTGACATTGATAAGCAGCATGTCTGTGCCTATCTGCAACCATTTTCACGCTAGACAACCAATAGCGGAAAATGACCACTTTTTAGAGGGGTACCCTTCTTTGACACTCGCGTGCGCAGGCCTTTTTGAGCCTAGAGGATCCAGACTTGGACTGTTAACATCAACACTCAATGCCAAAAATTTCGTGTGCAGTTTGTTTTGGTCTATCTCCATCAATTTCGGCGAAATTCACTCTTGAAATGTGTGTCGCAGCCCGATAACGCAAAACATTTACTAATTTTTATTTTGGGGGTTCAAGGTCATTCAAGGTCATCGATGTCGACATTCCTAAGGAATTCGTTGCAAGTGCTTGTTATGATAAGCAGCATGTCTGTGCCTATCTGCAACCATTTCCACGCTAGACAAGCCAATAACGGTAAATAGCGTCTTTTAAAGGGGTGTTCCTCTTTCACGCCTTCGTTCCAGAGGAACCCCCTCACCCAGCGTTATGAAATTTTGTCGCGAAATACAAGAGACACTGCGTTATCATACGGTAAAAACCGAAGTGTCTATCTTACACAAGCTCGAAACGGTACCCGGTTGTGACGGACGGACAGACAGACATGCAGACAGACAAAAAATTACCATAGATAATACCCGCTATAGCTAGCTGTGCTAATTAAAAATAATTAACGACGATGTTGAAAACAATACTATGGTCGCTACCGCGGACGGTAAATAGGCTAAACCTTAGGTCTAATGTAAATTTGACGGACAGTCGAACCTGTGATCACGCTGAATGCTGAATTAGGTGAATGATCGATCGTTTGCATGTTTATGGGCGTCTGCGTTTCCACGTGCTGCGTGCAATAAATTCTACACGGCGAATCAAAAAGCAGCCACGCAGACCGTCTATGTGGGTGTTTTATGACTCGCAGTGTATGTTACGCTCGACCTGAATAGGTCTATACATGTACGTCAGATGTAATTATATACTGCTTTCGAACATTTTATAGATGACAGTTTGTTTCGTTGCATTACTCGTATACTGGCTGAAATTTGAATTAGCCTACACTTTCAATAAAGTAGCCTATACAGTTCTGTTTCACCATTTTTCGTTGTTTTGTTGCACATTATGCATAAAATAAAGTGAACGAGAAATGTTTCTGTTGCGTGTACTGATTCGACCTGACGTGAAGGCTTGGAGCAAAACAGGTTGTATGCCTAGGCACTAGGCAGCGTATGCTCCGACGGGTTGAGCTGAAACCAAAACAGTGGACTCCAGAGTTTATTTTGTTTCGGCCACTTGCCCAGTGTACATCTGCATTTTCAGAAATCTCAATTTTAATTCCGGCTTTTGTTGCACGTTGATAAGCTATTTACCGTATCTGTTATGAACTCTTGCTTGTAAAAATGAAGTCGGAGTTGCAGCGATTTCGACGTCTACTTCAAGTGGCTGTCACACGGTGGTCCACACTCTGCGGCGAATGATTTATTGGACACCGTGTATGTGCATGTGTCCGCTCGTTGGTCCAAACATGAAAAGACTCGGCATTTGACCCGACCTGACCCCAGGACATGACCTGCGGAGGCGTTTACAGCGTGTCTGTCTGTAGCTTGCGTTCAGTTAACTGCGTTGGTTAACTGTCATCACCCATTCACATCACTCATCGCCACAATATAGCTTGCAGTACCGGTGACGCTCGAATCTGGAGAAGTCTCATTAAACAGTAGGCCTAAGGCCAGATTTCAACTTTTATCGATTTGCTTCGGATTTATTGTAGGTCTACAGCACGCTGTACAACATGCTCTAGAACAAGTGCCTTAGAAATCAAAGGCCTACAACAAATTCACCAAAGGACCCAAATAGCCTGCAAACTATAGCTTGCTAGGGCTGCTTAAGAGAGTGCCCAGCACAAATACACATTTAGGCCTACAGATCTGGATTGTGGTCCTCATCGTCGCAAAAACGTCGCTCTACACTGTGTCTAAAAAACCGGACCCCTATTACGTTTTGAAGTAACTCCAACAAACTGTGCCTAATAATAATAATGATTAGCTGAGAAAATTGTCAAAAGGTACTCAATATCGTAGTGTGTTACGGGCTTACGATATTTCATAAAACGGGATACCAGCTTAGGTTAGATGTGGATGAACTGAAGCAGCGCTTGGTGGAGGTCTGGTCTGGCCTACGGCAGACCGTTGTCGATGACGCAATCGACGAATGGAGAAGACGTCTCCGGGCCTGTGTTCGA
>Ga0209367_1010149_pt1 | contig 12663 bp, 6 predicted proteins | sample WorMetLIZISLAND2_FD_187412 | JGI IMG/M metagenome (GOLD analysis project Ga0209367, IMG submission 187412) | Marine gutless worms symbiont microbial communities from Max Planck institute for Marine Microbiology, Germany - Olavius geniculatus... ... | reverse complement strand
TCTCTACCACACACTGGCATCTCAGTCAGAGCATCCAGTGCCAGGCCGATGCAGACCAAAGACCAGAAACAGTCGGCGCTAGCAAGAACAGGTCCGTCGACGAAGCAAAGCCACAGATCGACTGGCACGAGGCGTGTAGACCAGACTAGCAAGCCGGCTGCGTCAACAGGATGGTATCCCGCGCCAGCAGCACTTCACGTCGACCGTAACGGCGTTCAGATGAAGTCGTCAAGCGCTGTCCCTCGTGTCTTCTCGACGCCTGTTTGCTACGGCGCGACGTCGCACCAGACTCGTGCGTCGTCGGAGCCCCAGAGCGGCGTCGATGTGAGCAACGTCAGTGTCTCTAATGGCGCGCGTGCTCCGGAAGCTCGGAATCAACATACCTCTGAACACGCGCCACCAGACAGTCAGCCGGCGGCAGCGCGAGTCAGTGAACGCAAATCGGTTTTCGAGCGACTGTTCGAAAAGGCGCATCGTCACCGACACTCCAAGACGGAGCTGAACGGCGCAGCAACTGCCGTAGCCACGAACAGTTCAAGACCGCACCAAGCTGCGGTTGAGTCGCATAGAAAACCTCCGTCTAAGCGTTCCAACAGTTCCTCACGACGTTCAAATGACAGCGATTTTTAATTGCAAAAATGTTAATCTATGTTGCATCTGTTCAGTTGCATCATACGTCTGATAATGTAGACTTTCAGATTTGATAGTAGAGCAATAGTGTGTGTAGGTTTAAACGTATGAACTCTGGTTGCGTAGTCGTGATGTTAGAAATAACTGTGTTTTTTGCTAATGATTTCTGTAGCAGCTATCGAATGTTGAATCGCAGCAACATGGTATGCACCGTGCTTTATAAAACGAGACTTTCTTGTATTTTTTTAATAATTCGAGTCAATATCAGTAGTTTGTGATATCATCAGTGTTTTGGTGCATGTAACAAGCCTGTGAGATTTAATAAAACAGCTTAGACTTATTGATAAAACTGTTGTTTGACTTAGGCTCTTTTGTGGCACCCAGACCCAGTTTATAAGCTGCGCGTGGTGTTTTTCGAATGTTGCATGTTTGACCTAAATGATGCACGTGTTTTAAGTTACACGTACGCATTGCACTTTCATCTATCCACAGAATAAATGATTGTGGACAAAAAGTTCGATTTTAGTGAACAGGTCTAATTGCGTTAAAACCTACGTCGCTTTACTCCTGTTGCAAACAACACTAGACTGCGTTTCAAAAAAGAGACCCCGACATTATCAGTCATAAGTTAAAGGCAGATTACCAGCTTTTAATAGTTCTTAATATGAAAATTTTTGACACAGCTGGCCATTAAACAACTATTCAAATCCCCACTTCACCCAATGTGTGCTTTTACACCACACTAGGGAAACCAAAACACACGAAATAAACGTTGAAATGGACAAAAACTTCAAAAACATCGCTGACATTATCGATTGTAATTTTAAAATTGCCAGATTTTAATAGATTTTGTTACAAATATTCCTAACAAAACTGGCTATCAAATGACCTTTATATTTCCACCTTACCGAACGTCTGTCTCTGCATTACTGAAGAAAACAAAACAACCAACTTATGCGTTGAAATGAACCAAAGAAACATCAATGAATCTCATCTCTCCAGATGATCGATAATGTCGTGGTCTTTTTTGAGACACAGTGTATTCGCTTGTTTACAACTTGAAACGTCGCCGAATAGGCCCATGCTGTCGAACGATCATGATCTAAAATAACTTATTTTTCCTCTATTGGCAATTGAACGATTAGCCTGATTCACAACCTGTGGCTGCAGGTAGGTCTAACTGAATGGTGCAGTCGTAGCATAAGCCACATGCCATGCTTTGTCGTCTCCTATTTCACTGTAAAGTATTGGCTTTCTCGCAAAATGAAAGTCACGTAGATTCGCGGGATCAGTATGTTTTCATCAGTGATTAGTCGTTTAAAAAAGTTATGTTTGGTATCAAGCTTTGTGCTTTCATTACATTTCAGTCGTTACTGAGTTGTTTCTTAATTTTCAATTCTCCATAATCTAACACTTGTTTTTACGCGCGACAGAGGATGCTTCGCGCGTCTTAACTAGGCGTTTGTCTGAAACACAGTCTGTCCCGTATGCCATAATTAAACATCTGAAAGTACACAAAAAGCTCAGCTGTCGCTAGGGTGGGCCGATCGTACCGCTTAGCCTATATTTGAAGGCCAGCGTCCGACTTCCGGTCCCGGAAAAAGCAATTTTCCATGCAGCGTGAGTACGTTACATAGTCGACGCTGCTATAACGAACGCTACAATCAACGCTAGAATACGGTACGGTAACTTGGCTACATGTACCAAATTTGCATTCAAAATTGCAGCCAAGCCGCTGCAGGTAGAGACATGGTTGCTATTGACAGCCTATAGCTGCTTGTTATCTCTATCCAAGGGTACTATTGCGGCTTCTTACGACGTACGGATTAGCCACGATACACAATCACAGACGACGACGACAGAGCCCAGCTGTCGCTAGGATAGCCGACAACCAGTACGGTTGTCAGTGACCTTCATTGGATGATCATCCAAGGTCGATGATTTTTACGCGCGACAGCTATGTTCGCAAGTCTTAGCCATGGCCTGGACGTCCGTCTGTCTGTCCGTGTGTTCGTCACACCCTTGAGCCCTATTAAAACGGTAAAAACTTGGATCACAAAATCTTCACTATGGTCTGCCTCAAGACTTAAATTTTTAGTGACAAAATTTTGTGCCCCTGGATGAGGGGATTCTCCTCGAACAAGGGCGTCAAAGAGGGGTATACACCCACAAAAGAGTCGTTATTTTGCCGCTATTGGCTCGTATAGTGGGAAAGTGGTTGCAGATATGTATAGACTTGCTGCATATCATAACAAGCACCGGTGACGGGCTTTTTAGATTTATCAACATCGATAATCTTGAACTACCTCGAACCCTCAAAATAAGAGTTTTTGGTAAAAAAATTTTTTGCGATTTTTGGCTGCGACACACATTTTAAGAGTGAATTGCGCCGAAACGGCTAGAGTTAGACCGAGACAACCTGCTTATGAAATTTTCGGCATTAAACATAGATTTTAGCAGTCTAAGCACCGATTCCTTAGGTTTAAGGAGGCGTGCGCACGCGGGCGTCAAATAGGGGTACCCCCCCAAAAGTGGTCATTTTATCGCTATTGGCTTGTGTAGCGTGAAAACGGTTGAACATAAGTACAGACATGCTGCTTATCATAACAAGCACTAGCGACGAGTTTTTTAGTGGTGTCAATATCGATGACCTTGAGTGACTTTATACTCCTCAAATAGGGAATTTCAGTGTTTTTTGCGATTTTCGGCTGCGGTGCACATTTTAAGAGTAAATTGCGACAAAATAGATGGAGATAGACCACTAAGACCAGGGCAACCTGCCAACAGGAATTGCAATCGGCTGTCGCGCGTCTTATTAACTTTGCTCAAATTACTTATTATTTCATTTAAAAGGACGTATGCCATTTTCTATTAGTGACTAATAATAACCTTTACCGTATCTCTCACCGTTTTCGAAATATGATCAGCTTTCCGTTAAAAACGCACATTTTTCTTACCCATCCTCTATTTAACCTTCAATTTTAAAATATTTCCCTTGCACTATATAGTTGAAATTTTGCACGTTCAACTTTAACACACACGTGTAAAAGTTTTTCCCTACGACCTGAAGCTTAACCACAATACATCCGTGACAGACGGACAGACAGACTACGACAACTATGTCAATAGCTCGACCGTTATTTAAGTACGGTCGCCTTAAAATGCAGTATGTTTTTCAAAAGGCCGTCTATCGTGTCGGTCATCGGGGTCCTACGTGCTGTTTGCTGTGACCACGGGTGGTCTCGGCTACCGTATCTCGCTGTAGCCAGCAAGGCGATGCACCGCTCTCTACCTGCACGTGCGGGGCACAGTTTAACCGATTACGTCGTTGTGGTTGCAAATTAGTCGCGTGTATTCTCTCTAGCCTGGTCGACAACCGTGCTCCGGCTCGTCTCCGTGTTGTACGCAGTGGAACAAAAGGTCGGCCGGAGCAGTAGCAGAGTAACCGCGCTGCGGATGAGTAATTTATGTCGTCTTCAATGAGCTGTATCAACGATAATAACGTTTAAACTCGTTGTATCAAAGAAACGTCTTCATGTTTGTCGGCTTGCAAGATGTAACGAAAACACGTCAATAAAACTATTTTTTGACTTAGCGGGATGAACGCCAATCTGTTAACATCGTGACAGTGGCAGTGATTACAACTCCTAAGATCTACGCTTGAGCTGCCTTACCTGCATACAGTCGGGTGGTCGGCGCGATGATGAATCTCACTGCACGGACAGGCGGATCTGTGGTGCTCATAAAAGTGACGCCCTGTCGGCAGGACGACAAACCAGCCGTTGCCATGACGACCACCAGCAGCAGCAACAACTTACAGGTATCAACGAAACATCTGTTGTTATGCGTGCGTACCGAGTTTTAGCGGGTAACCGGTTTTAATATCCGTTAGTCACCCATACACCTCGGTGGCGCCAAATACCCGTTTGATTTTTGTAAATGCGTGAGATTCACAGAAGGTCGCTATTCTTGTGTTTTACGTTTATTTAAAGTAACACACTTTCATGTATCATGTCTGTTTCCACTGATTTTTCATTGCCTTCATAATTTCACTCGGCAAAGTGGAATCTCATTTAATTGGCGCGGCGTGGGGAATGGGGCGACAGACGCAGATTGTTCGTGCTCACCTCGAGTCTAATGAAGCTTAAACGTTCAGTTTAACATGCTGAACACCGAGACAATCGTTATGCAGTAAACCGATTACTTTCGGTTTGATTGCCTGGCTGAACTCGAATTGATGTTTCGTCTGAAGGTGCCTAAATAATAAAAATTAGCTGCAACAGGAAGCGAATAAATAGCCTGAGGCCTATACCTCTTTGCATTATTTTCACCGGTAGCCTTGCGGGTGCGTGTGATGACGTGATCGTGATCCATTGTCAGCGAGTGTCATATCTTTACAGCATTCGTCTTAGGATTCGATGAGAAGTTGCATTGCAATAATTTCATTCCGTTACAGTTGATTGTGGGTGTGTGCGTGTGTGTGTGTGGCATACAGAAGGTGGTCAGACGCGATCGACATGGCACGGCAGCAGCAAAGCGTCCTACGTCCATCAACATTCCGTAAGTTAATACATCACTCACTAGATCAGTCAATCAAACGCTTTAATAAAACCAGCTGACATACTGCAACCGAGTGAAGCAATTAAAACACGACATATCCTGACCAATAACTGTAAATGCCGCATGGTTTTGCCTTAGTAGTAAAAGCAAATGAATTTAGTAAAAAAACAGCATGCGCAATTCGGCCGGTATATATTTCAAGTATGCTGGTGGAATTCTTAAGTTACCGAGTGAGCTTCTCTGCAAGCGCACAGAGAAGTTATCGCGCAAGCTTAACGTTAATTTGTAATGTTCAATTGTCTGATTTGTGTGTACTTGCCCGGACAATTCCTTCTATTAATTATTATTAATTACTATTATTTATGTAGTTCCTAATTTTTCATCTATTTTTCTTTTTTTTGTTGTGCTACCAATGTTGGTGAATAAAGGATTGTCAATTCAACAAAAGTTAACAATGCATTGTTCTTAAGAGATTTAGGCTGAAATTAGGCTGACAGTGTTTCAAATGTGTTGGCAGGATAGCGCAGCAGGACATGAGTGACGAGCTGCCGTTGCCTGCTACTGCAGCTGACGATGACACGACGCCGTCGTTCGATAGCACGGTAACCGTAAACTTTCTGCATTATTATACCTATTTATAGCACTGTCATGAAGATGTCGCAGTTACATCCCAGACGTCACCTCGCGACCATTGCTTTTGTTCCTTTTACTGACTGATACAGAATGTAGCTGTAGCTAATATGCGTGTATATACACTGCAGGACCGTCGAGAGCCACAGCGGGGCCCCGGGGTTACATTCTCGCGGGGCCCCTCTGCGGAGAAAATTTTTGAGTTTTTTTAAATGGTGCATTTTGGTGTACTTTATATTTTTGAGCAACGGCGGGCCCCCTAACGTCGCGGGACCCGGAGTAACTTACCCCCACCCTCTCCTATCGACGGGCCTGGTACACTGTACCGGGTGGGGCATAAAATGTGGAACTTACATAAGTATTGTACGTCGATCGAGCAACCAGATCGGATAGTTTGGGAAACAGTTAGCTTCGACCATTGCAGTGAATGACGGTTATGTGTTTCAGTGTTCAGCATGACCACTTTTCGCTGCAATCATCGAAGCTAATTGTTTCCAAAACTGCGATTTTCTCATTTGTATGTTCCACTTTTTGTGCCATCCTGTATCGGCGACGATGATCATTGAATTTGCTTAGACCGTCGTCGTCATCATCATTGTTATAAACCCTAAATTCAAGCGTCAGTGCTAGTTTCTGTCATTTGTTGTGTCACTCCAGTAAAGTGGTGAACCCTTTTTTCTGTAGGGTTTATAAATAATTGATGGAGTCGGCTATATTTACAAATGCGCAATGTCATGTTATGTGAGTGTAACGGCCTTCAATTTATCCGACAAATGGCACATTTTGCGACCACTGTCCTTCAAATGAAACGTGACAAATGGCTTTGCTTCTGCTGCATAATAGGCCGCATTAGCACCACGGTAGGTTTCTATAATGGCTTGATTTATTATCCTATAAGAGGTTTATGGAGTACCGTTGGTTCGTGATGTAATAGTAAACTCTTCGTGGGTGGTCGAAATGATTATTACAGTACACGTATATCAACAAAACGGGTACAGATAATTGCTGTCTGTCGATTCGCCTCGTACAAATCATCAGATTTGCAGCGCAAATCGACACGACGTTTACTCGAATAGGCTTTTAGTGGCACCGCCAAAAAATTGTCTTGTATTTGAGGGTTACATGCCCACTGTACGCATGTACACCCCTTGATCCGCCATTGGGTGACCATAACGCTATGAAAACCTCATAATTATAGTGTTAGTTGTATCGCTCGACGTGCATCGCGCACGTCATCTGTAAGTCTCCCTGTCCTTGTCGAGCTACGTTTTCTCATTCCGTAGAAAATTTCATTTGCCAAATATAGTACAGACATTCACCGACTGTGCGTAACTCATGTAGCATGTATTGCTATGCAGGCGGTGACACCGGAGTCATCTACTTTGAAAACAGGTTGGATCGGTGTATTTTATTTTTTAGCATTTAATTTTTGCACTGTTCTCGTTCTAACCGTAGTCTTAAATGTGTTACAGAACTGTCAACTTGATTTTTTTGAATGTTTCAATTATTAACTGCTCTTATTGTCGCAGTTTTGACTTTTAGTTTTACTTTACGTTGCTAGGTTTTATAACGGATAGTCGTTAGAGCAACTTGTATGCTTAACCGTTTTAAGCGCTTTATGTGTTTTTGTCATATAAGCCTACACTGAAATATTAGTTTCTGTCCAATCACTATGGTTTCTGTCGCATTTGTGTCCGCAACCGTAGACATTGTAATGCGTTTTCAGTCTTCACTGACCTTAATAGGGCCACACTATGACTGAGAGTTTGTGTCATTTACAGCACCAACAGTAGTGAAGCAGTCGAGTCTCCTGGCGCTCAAAGATCTCGTCTCTCTTCACTACCATCGACGGCGACGTGAGTCACGTGACCTCGTGGAACCGCTCGGTCTGCTGTTCGGACGGGACCTTGACCAGATCTGCTGCGATGGAAGACTCGGTCCGTCGCTTGCAGTAAGTCATTGTCGACGTCCTGCGTGTACTGCTGGATTGCCTTAGGCTGCTTTGGTGGGGAATTATTAGATCGTGTAAACTGAAATTTCAATTTTCAGGAAATGATAAGTATAGTGTATATACACCATGTCTCAAAAACAAACATCTCCGACATTTTGGACTGTAACTTGGAAATCAATTGTTAGATTTTGATAATTTTTGGTACAAATCTTTCAGACACAACTTGCCATCAAATGACGTATTAGTTTTCCACCTCACCCAATGTATGTTTCTGCACTACCTATGGAAAACAGATCAAGCTAAATATGTATTGAAATAAATAGAAAACCTGAAAAAGCGTCCCCGACATTATCGATCGTAACTTGAAGAAAGATTAGCATATTTTAATAATTTTTGGCAGAAATATTCCTGACACAGCTGACTATTAAATAAATGTTTTACTAAAATTTTAAATAAATAAATGTTTAAATAAATGTTTCCGCCTAATTTAACGTCTGCTTCTGTACTACCTGGGGAAATTAGCCCAAGCATAATATGTGTTAAAATGAATGAAAAACTCGATAAATTCCATCTGTCCTAATCCGTGGGCCCCAACAGTCGGTTTATTACAAGGTTTAACTATCACGCAGCTTTGTGTCTACCATATAAAGTTCCGGAATGTTTGTGAAGTCAAGAAGTGACTGGTACAGCATGGATTGGTCTGGAGCAGAATTTTATCGATACTCGTACTGTCAATGAATGGAGAAAGCGTCTCCTTGTCTGTGTTCGCATAGTGGGCCACCACTTCAAACAATTTTACTGCAATCAGTTGAAAAATAGACAACGCGCCTACGGGCACCCACCGACTTCCAGATGACGTCATACCACGCGCCGAGAAGGCGGTAGCTCACCTGCCTACCTGGACACTTACAAATTGCTGACGCTATGGCGGAAGAACTTACGGTTAGGGCTGACGACCTGGCGTAGGAGAGCTAAATTAGGGTTGCTAGGTTATTTTTAGAAGCCGCCTACTTACAAAATGCTGACGCTAGGACCGAAGAACTTCCGGTTAGGGTTGAGGACCTGGCGTAGGAACGATATTTTTAGAAGATGACGAGAATTTTCGACTAGGGTTAGGGTTATGGTTAAGGCTAGGGTTGGAACGGTGCCAAGTGGCTTTTACCCGTCACGGACTACAGCGAAAAGCTAGGGTTATGCTGGAGTGAGTCATGAGAATAAATATTCTTTGCTGTCAAACTCGTCAAAAAAGCTATTCTTGGTAGGGTTGAGTCACCGTTTTGGAGGCCGAGATAGGGTTTTAACATGGGGACAGACCACCCGCTGTGATCCAAAGACTCGTTAGGCTTGTGTGTTGATATCGCGGTTAGATCTTTCTCAGTAGAGCTGCGTTCACGAGTACACCGATGGTGACGAAACAGCACTGAATATATAGTACTATCTACGTGGAATTTTACACACTTAATATATACACGTAAGATAGGCCTAGACCAGGTTTGACTTTGCGATGAGCCAGTGATCATTATCAGATTATCACACAAGCATCTGCAAAGTGCAAAGGCTTCATTATAATGAGATGATGAAACGAAAGAGCTGACAATGCACAAAGCAAACATAATAATTAGCCTGTCAAGATTTTCGACCTTTTCCGTTGGTTGCCACGATATAAGCTTATGAAAATTGTCAAAGAATGTCAGCAGTTCACTAACCTTAAACTTCGGAATTGCAGAAAGTTTGATGCCACAAATGCGTCAATGGTTAAGCACATTTAACATGTAAATTCGATTTTTAGTTACAATAGCTTTTTTCTTGACTGTTTGACTGCCAAAGTTTATCGTTCTTGCGTGATAGGCCTACAATATTAGACTTATAACCAAGTTTAGTAGTTAGGTAAGCTACGGTCATAAGTGGATCTTACAAATCAAAGATTAGCCTATACGTTGAAATTTTAAATTAATTGTTCCGAAGAGTTAGTTGACTGGGAAATGCTTCAGTGTATGGGATGTATTGTTGCCGACCCGACCACTAAAGTAACTGTAACTTCTTCGCAGCCAGCTCGTTCGTATTTGTACTGTAGATACTTAGCCCCCTTGTTCTCCGAATATGGCCATAACACTTTTCGAGACATGCTGCGGTTTTGCTGCCATCTCTACAGGCTGCACCCCTGTTGACCTCGTGACCTTGGTAACAGTTACGCACTATCGGCGTGTTTTAGAGTCTGCTAGAATGCCTGTGGCTGTATGGGCCTCGCATCGAGGGCGTTTTTCGTCACTCTGCTAGCGTCAAAACGTGTAGAAAGTGGCGCAAGGCTCTTGACTCAGGACAAACCAAGCTCAGCTTTAACTCTACGTCCGTTCACGTTGCCGCTGGTCTTCTCAAGGTACTGGTAGGCTACTCGATTACCATGCGAACGTCAAATTTAGTTATTACCTCGATTATGCTTAATAAAACCATATCCCTGCTGAACACGGCTGCGCGGTTGCTCGTCGGCGCCAAGAAACACGACAGCATTAGACACGTGCTGCGGGACCGCCTCCACTGGCTTCCAGTCCAGCAGCGCGTTTAGTTCAAGTTGTGCCTGCTGACGTTCAAAGCACTGCACGGACTTGCACCGACGTACCTCGCTGATCTGTGTCAACCTGTGGCATCAGTTGGCAGCAGACAGAGACTGTGATCGGCCACTCGCGGCTACTTCGTCATCAGCCCAACTGTCAAGTACTTTGGTGTCCGGTCGTTTGCCGTTGCAGGACCCAAAGCCTGAAATCAGCTTCCGGCAGACATTCGTGCGATTGACTCTGTCAGCTCGTTGTAAACCGCTTTGAAGACATTTATGCTTTGATGACTATTTGTATAGACTAGTCACGTCGCTCCCTTGTAATAGGTGTCTGTGTTACGGCGCGTTAGAAATTGTCGGTGTTATTGTTATTATTATTAACTAATTTCGTCGGCGTATCGTCATTTTTCCACTAGTAGGTTTAAGTTGTTTAGTGGTAGAGTGTCAGACTTGCGACTTTCGGGTTACAGTTCGATTATAACCACAGACCATTTGCAAACAATCTTGAACAACTTGCGTACTATAAGCTCAGGTCAACTCAGCCTCCTACTCTGAGCAAGGTAAGAAAATTGAGTACCGGGTAGCAGCTTATAGCTTACGGGCTACATAGTGAAGGCCTAGAAGTGTGGCTTATTGGGGCGGCAGTCAGACCCGTTGAGAGGGGGATGGGAAGGATAAGTTTTCCCCGGCGACGTTTGGGGCCCCGCCATTGCTTAAAAATATAAATTACACCAAAATGCGCCATTTTTAAAGAGCAAAATTTTAAAATTTTATCCGCACCCGCTAGAATGTTTTCTCCGGCCTCGCTCTGGCTTTTGGCGTCCCTGGCAGCAGTATATATGTTGGTTGCTCTGTAGGTCCAATTGTTTGCTGGCACGGACAATGGATATGGTGTGCTGCAGTATCATTAATTAATTTAGCTCATGCTAATCAGGTGCTGCTATCTCGACAGCAAAGCACTTCTGGTCACAAGTCTCAGTTATGTAAGCAACGCTATAACGAATGCCTTTACCTGAAATTCACTTACTACTTTGTTTTTCGAAGCACTTTATTGGTGCGCTTAACTTAAATTTAAATTAACTTACATTTAGCCGAATGAATAGCGAGATAATGGGCGGTAATGACGTAAACAGTATTGACTTACAGTACATGTTGATGACAGGAGTTGCTGCGGGAGCTGCCTGCCGGTTGTCTGCTCGGCGCTCGTCTCTATCATCAGTGGCTCGGCGTCGCTGACATGACGCCCACTGATGCTCTACCTGCCATCAAAAGGTTATCTTCTTGTCACTATCTTTATTCTTGTTTGATTAGTTATTTTTTCTGATATCAGTACATCATTTTTACAAAAACGCACCCAGATATGTAAAGTTGGTGATAAATTGTCTACTGATAGTCAGATTAATAGAGGTATCATTCAGGGGTCTGCATTAGGTCCCACTCTCTTTACAGTCATGGTAAGTGACCTCCACCCGAAATCTAGCAGAAATATTATTGTAAAGTTTGCCGATGATACTACTGTTGTTGTTCCAGAAAAAACTGATGTATCTCTACCGGAGGAATTTGATCACATAAATGTATGGGCCACTGTTAATAGAATGATTCTTAATCTTATTAAAACTAAGGAGATTGTTTTTTATTGTCCTGGCCCCAAAAAACTCCATATGTTTCCATCTGAGGAGAGTATAGAACTTGTTGAACAAGCCAAGCTTTTGGGTGTTATATTACAGAATAACTTTAGTGTAAATTCCCATGTTAATTATGTGTTGACATTGTGTAGTCAGAGAATATTTTTACTAAAGAGGCTCCATGACCATTGCCTAAACTATCGTCAATTAGATACAGTTTTTTAGGCTATTGTAGTAAGTAGAATACTGTATGCTTTTCCAGGTTGGGGCCCTTTTCTTAATAAAGAACTTACGGGAAGAATTAATGCCTTTTTCAAGAGAGCATATCGATATGGTTTTACTACTAAAATTATGGAGGTAACTAGTCTACTCGATAATGCTAGTAAAGATCTTTTCTGCAATATGAAAAAAAACCCACTATTGTCTATTTGGTATACTACCTGCTAAGAATGAACATGAACATGAAATACGGAAACGCGGTCATAATTTTGTTTTACCTCACTGTACTTCCAATCTTTTTAAGGTTTCATTTTTAAACAGATGTTTGTTTAGTTTAATTTAGTATGTGTAGGCAATCTTAGTTTGGTTTTACTACCTGAGTGTTACATGTTATTTTACTACAATGTAAATTTCATAGTTTCTAGACTACATTTATCAACAGGCACATATTAAATTGAGTGTAGTGTAGTGTAGTTAAGTTTATATTCAGTGTTTGT
>Ga0209367_1010148_pt1 | contig 12663 bp, 7 predicted proteins | sample WorMetLIZISLAND2_FD_187412 | JGI IMG/M metagenome (GOLD analysis project Ga0209367, IMG submission 187412) | Marine gutless worms symbiont microbial communities from Max Planck institute for Marine Microbiology, Germany - Olavius geniculatus... ... | reverse complement strand
ATGACTAAGTCTTACTAGTGCACCCCCCACCGGGGACTGGGGCCCCCCTTACAATTTTTTTGAAAGGAAGGTCAAAAATTGGCTTAAAATGTAATAAAGGAGCGCTTATCACTTCGGAGTTAGGTGGTGTAGCCCGACGAAACTTTGGCACTTGATGTGCCTCTAGGTTGGGGTGTTAACGCACGTACAACTTTTGGGGGCACCGCCCCCCTTAAAATTTGGGAGGGCAAAAAATATCCAAAATTTAGTACGTTTTATGACAACTTATGACAAATAGTTGTTCCGTGTATGGCAATTCCTCCTGCGTTAGGCGAAACAAGTACGGTGAAGTTCGGTCCCGTGATCTTGGAGATTTAGATGTGAAATCGTACCCCCTTAAAGCGCATTTTTCGGAAAAACATATTTCGGCCCCTAGGGGGTTCTGCACCCCCAAATTTTTACACGCAGTAGAGAATGACCAACTCCTACTTGCGCACCCCCCACTGGGGACGGCGGCCCCCTTTACAACTTTTTTTGAAAGGGGGATCAAAAATTGACTTAAAATGGAATAAATGAGCCACTATAGCTTCGTAGTTAGGGGATGTAGCCCGACGAAACTTTGGCACTTGACGTGCCTCTAGGTGGGGGTGTTAACGCAAGTACAACTTTTGGGGTCACCGCCCCCCTTAAAATTTGGGAGGGCAAAAAACGTCCAAAATTTAGTACGTTTTACGACAATTTTCGAGTTTGACCGCAAATATCTCTAAACTGGATAGAGATATCGACAAGCGGTAAACGGCGTTATCAAACACGGTTAATTCCGCGTTCAACAAAAAAAATTATGTAAACTTCGGTCTTCTACGAACCAAGTTATAATGGCTCATTTTGACCTACCCTAAGTCGCATTACCTGGAAGACCATATTTTGGCCCCTAGGGGGTGCTGCGCCCCCAAATTTTTACACGCGCTAGGGAATAACCAAATCTTACTAGCGCACCCCCCCGGTAAACAACGAACAAAGTTATAGGCGCTCATGTTGTCCTACCCTAAGTCGACAATGCGCGTTCGGCGTATGCCAATGCATTTGAGTTCGGGGCACGTGACTTTGATGCCGGGGTAATTTTACCACCCCCCTTAATTTCCCCCAATCGGACTTAGGGCGCCGGGCGGACTCACGTTGGGCTTTGCCCCAAATTTCTAGTTTTTTATTCAACGCGTAATTAACTGTATTTGATAACGCCGTTTACCGCTTGTCAATATCTCTATTAATTTCAGAGATATTTGCGGTCAAACTCGAAAGTTGTCATAAAACATACTAAATTTTGCACGTTTTTTGCACTCCCAAATTTTAAGGGGGCACCGCCCCCTAAAAGTTGTACACGCGTTATCACCCGCATTTAGCAGCACGTCACGTGACAAAGTCTCATGAAGCTATTCCCTTTGGCTCCAAAGTTCTCGTGGCTAATACGCTACATTTTAAGGCAATTTTTGACTCCCCTTTGAAAAAAGTTGTAAGGGTGCACCCCCACTAGCGCACCCCCACGATGGGGGGTGCGCTAGTAAGACTTGGTCATTCTCTAGCGTGTGTAAAAATTTGCGGGCGCAGCGCCCCTAGGGGCCGAAATATGTTCTTCCAAAAAATGCGCTTTAGATCTCCAAGATCACTGGACCAAACTTCACCAGACTTGTTTCGCCTAACGCAGGAGAAATCGCGTAGACGGAATACAAATCCGAATTTGAATATCTTCATTCGTTTCTGAGATATCCACCGCCGAACTTCAAAGTCGTTCGAGATCGGGCCAAATTTTGCATGTTTTTTACCCCCGAAATTTTTTTGGGGTGTGCCCCTTAAAATTTTGGACGGGCATTATAAAACTCGGCCTAGTAGTGACTATCGTGCAAAATTTCACGCCGGTCGGCCCACGCATCTCGGAGATCTCGCGCTCGGAAAAAAAAATAAAAAACATCTGGACTAAAACATAAGTCCGCTCCGCAAGCTAACGCTTTCGGGCGGACTAAAAAGATTTGGATAACAGGAAGCACTGAACAAATGCATGAGAGCGGCAGATTGAAGCACGCACGTACTGAAGAGAACGTGACCACTGTGGATGAACTGGTAGCCTTACTAAACTACGTAGGCCAGAAACAAACAATCTGTATAACATGCCAGATATCCACAAAGACGGGTCTAATACAGCATAGCATTGTACAGATCATTTGTCGTGATTTTGGTCTGAAGTGTCTTTCATCTTCCAACATGCTTGTTGCTTAGTATTGCTAGTTTTTTTGCATTTATATTTCACAAGGTAGTGTAGCGACGCAGTTATGGTGTGGTGGGATATTCAATAACTGCTCTATTGCAAATTGTCCAAAGAGTGTGCGAGTGAAAGAATTTCGAAAATTGGCTAATATTTGTCAAAGATATGGACAGTTACAAAGTGGGACATTTTTTGGAGACACAGTGTAGTGTGAAAACGGTTGCAGATAGGCACAGACATGCTGCTTATTATAACAAGCACTGGTGACAGGCGGAGCAACGTCGGGAAGGAGGCACGCACCAGGGCTTACTACACAATTACTCAGCACAAATTATAGTTGATGTCGCTGTCGCGCGTTACGTGAGCATTGCTCAAATTTCTTGTTTCTACCAGTCTAAACAGCTCACTGATCATATTTATACGGACATATACTGTAAACCATCAAAATGCATTGGACAGACTCCGTGTTCATATAACTATTATTTTGTTTTTTTTTCATAATTGCATGCTGTTAGAAATTCTAATTCAAAATACTGCAACAAAATGTGGCAGTTAATTAAATATTCTTTGCTAGTCATAATGTGTCACGTAACACCGTGTCACCGTGTAGAAAACAATGTCATGGATCAGCATGTACATGTAAATGTCACAACAGTATCATTCTATTTAAATCCTTCTCGGCTAAGTGGATGAACACTTAATGTTCACTTAATGTTCAGACATTTAATCACGCGACTGTTTTAAAATGACAGAATGGACATACAGCACTGGTCAATTACAGGGTGTTTACACGATCCAGCAAGCGTCCACCAAACATCCAGCTGGCTCGTCCATTATAACATATTCTATATAAAAAAAATTGCAAGCAACTCATTTAATGTTGTATAAGGGCTGACATAAAATGGCAAAAATCAAGAAGTATAAGCACGAACTATTGTATTAGCTTAGACATTTAATCTGTTCTCAGTAGCCAGATATAAATGTCTAAGCTAATGCATAATGTTCGTGCTTATACTTTTTGATTTTTGCAGTTTTACATCAGTTTTTTTATATATAATATTTGCGGTTTTATTAAAGTTTGAAAGGTCACTGATCAGTTACTTTGTACACAACAACAACTACGACTACTACCTGCCGGCTACATCACTGCAAAATTTTATTTATTTACGTCAATCGGCGGCCGAGATATTGCTGTTTGTGCAAAAATCCAAGATGGCGGCCGCCGCCATCTTGGATTTAATTTTTGTTTAATATTTTGGTACACCTGCATGTAGGACCTCCAGGGTAATACGCGTGCCAAATTTCGTGCAAATATGTCCAATAGTAAACAAGTTATAAGCGATAGATGAAATTCAAAATGGCGGCCGCCGCCATCTTGAATTTATTATTTTTGTCCATTTTGGTGAAATGGTCTATTTCCGGTGGTAGCCGGCTACATCAGTGCAAAATGTCATTCATCTACGTCAATCGGCGGCTGAGTTATTGATGCTTGTGCAAAAATCCAAGATGGCGGCTGCCGCAATCTTGAATTAAAATTTTGTAATGCTGGACCACCCACGAAGTCCATTTGTGCACCTGAAATTCCCCTTCAAGTTTCGTGTTGATCGAGTGCGTACTTTTTGAGATATCACGATTCAAAAATTTCGCAAATTTGGCTTAAAATGCCTATTCAGGCCCCCAAAAATCATGTTTTTGGGAAGTCTTGACCCCCAAACATTATTTTTTATCATCGAGATCCCAAAAAGGGGATACCTTACGCGGAAACATGCGCTTTGAGCCATAAACGGTCGTGATATGCGTAGCCCCATTTAAGGTTACCCAAATGATTTTTGCTGTTTTAGAGAACTGATATTATCACATCGTCCTTACACACAGTTGTAAACTGGTAGTTTTTTTACATATATATTTGCTATTTTGTTGCCAAAAGTCGGGAATGAGCCTGACGCATGTAAAAAACGCTATCAGGATCTGTATCTTTACCTTTTACTTTTTAAAGGCAGAGCAGTATACCTCCAGTTGAGTACAAAACGTTGGATGTGTCTACTACTGCTGCTGCTCCTACTACGCTGCTGCTCGTTATACCCGGAAATCAGGGTTGGCTGTGGTAGACTTTGACTGACGTCATCTAATTGCCAAACCCTCAACCCGCACCTCCCTCAGATGCAAGGACCTTAGTGATATTTGTTGCACAAGCTGAGGTATAGCCCATTTTGTCTTACATTTTGTTGCCATGGCAACAAGTGTCGGTCGGGGTAAAATTCAGTTAGCAGCATTTGATGGCCCATTTCCGAACCCCCCCCCCACAGATGCAAAAAATCTCGCAGATATCTCTAACACAAGCCGAGTTATAGAGAATTTTGTCCCGAATTTCGTTGTTATGGCAATGGGGGTCGGTCGGGGGAAATGCGATTGGCGGCATTCGATGGCCCATCCCTGTACAGCTGCATATAGGTCCAAAGATCTCGCAAAAATCTCTTACGCAAACCGAGCTATAGCCAATTTTACACCCAAATTTCGTTGCCATGGCAATGGGGGTCAACCGGGGGGAAATATAAATGTCACCGTTAATTAGACTGACCCCGAAAACCATATTCTAGAACCAAAAATTACGACTCTAACTTGCACACAACGGAAGTTATGACAGTTTAAAGAACTTTTAAATTTTCCCCATAGGCGCCATTGTAATTTTAAAGTGAAAAAAATTTTTTATTTTATAACAATAAAAAGGCACTAACTTGTGCAGAACCGCATCACTTGACGTATTAAGCGTAAAAATCGGTCTAAAGGACTCGCCTGTAGACAAGTTCAAGAACCAAAAAAGTGTAGTAAATTTCGAACAGGAGGGGTGTGTATTTCACCTATATGGGGAGCAAAAACTCCTGGACGGATTGAGCCCAAATTTTTTTGGGTAATAAAGGTCCATACATAATCACGTCATTCAAATTTGGGGACGATCGGTTCAGGGGTTTTTGGTTGGCTGAGGGTCAAATTTTGCCTTTTTTCCCGTAGACTTTGAAGGTCGTGCTTACAACACTCACACTATCGTGTGAGGTGTGATTATTGGTTCTATGCAGTCTACAAGATGTTCACGAGGTTAAATACCACCGGAGATATTCGTAAGTTGAAAAGTCGGAACTGCGTATCGACGAGGGCCGGCAGCCTGAAAATCCAGACCACACAGATGACACCTGTTTCAACATAAACAAGCATACAGCCGGCGTTGGAGAGAGTATTCAAAAATTCTATTTGAGCAGAAGTAGAAGTAGTGGGTCACAAATCTTTTTAAGCAGAAGTAAAAATTCTAACTAACGTAAGGAAAAAAAGTAGTCTATCTCTAAATTTTTACCGTACTAAATTGTGCTTTAGTTTCATATCATATCAACAATAATCGACATGCTTTCTGTCTGTATAAGAAGCGTTCAAAAAGTTTTAAACCTCAACATACTAGACAACATTTTCTCACAGTGAAATGTACATTCTTTACTGACTCATATGAGTGTGCACTCTGCTGCAGATGTGACGTTATAGTAATTATAATTCTTCATGACGTCTTAGAGCATTAAACCGAAACGATTTGGAGCACTAACGCAGTATAAAATGAGGCTCGCTGCCGCTGTTGCCGCATGACAATTTTTCAGTCTGTAGCTAGAATTAGGAAAATGGAGCCCCGTTGCATCTGATATTGTGATAACCCTGACAAATAGGCCTATGAATTTTTTTACTTGCATCGGTGAATATACAATATCCTTAATCTGTGCTGACCGTAAATAAGAGCATTTGAGTCAATTACGATGCCACGTCAATATTTGACGATATTAGCAAAACGTTAAAAAATTAACAATAATATCAGTTGTGTTAATATATTAATCAATCTTTAATGAAACACGGTTCAAACACTAACCAAAACCGTGATTATGACTTCGTACACTAAAACCTCTCTCCATACCGTAATGATCTGAGCCCCAATGACTATTATATGTGTTGATACCTGAAATTTTAACATGGAGGTGTTCGCTATCCACGATGATAAATGACTCAAAGCTCTTTGCACTGACGCTGCGAATCGCTTCTATTTATTGTTCGGTAACGTCATAAATTACGACAATGACGTCATAACCGCAGCAGACTCATATAAGTCAGTAAAGAGTGTAAGTTTCAGTGATGTACAGACTGTGGCAAAAATTGTTGTTTAATATGTGGAAGTTCAGAACATTTTAAACGCCCGTCGTATTCAACCACAGTTAACATGTAGGCCTATGCAATGACATGTTATAAAGTTGTACAATTAATAAAGTACACTTTACAAATAGCCTAAAAAACTAACATAAATACCAATGATTTTAATAAAACAAAAACGAACGTAAAAATTACATTGTAAGCTTAGAACAATCTTAACTTTACCATACACCCGCTAACTAGTTAGCAACGTTCGACTTAAACAACAGACGGTTTTTAAAATTGATGTTAACAACTCAACTAAAATGGTTGTGTGTCTTGGGATGAAAATTCGCCGAGCAAAACTAAACGGTCGTTCGCAAGCAGCTGATGCTGGTAACAGAATGTTCAGTTCAATGGCTAGACTCTTCGGAGCAGAGTAAGCCTACTGCAGTCCTGATATGTCCGCCCAATAAATGTGTACACGGTGTTTCATAAAAAGGACCCCTTTTTCTTTCTTTCATTATTCACTCAAATAATGATCAATTTACACAAAATTTTTAACAGTTGTAGCTGAAGAAATACTAATTCAAAATATTTCAACAAAGTGTGGCAGTTAATTAAATATTCTTTGCTAGTCGTGACGTAACGCTGACGTCATAATGTGTCACGGGTACAAACATGCTAATTTCAACTGGTGCTGTCACTTGCTACCCTATTCTGATAGTGAAAAATCTGGTTTCTTCATGACAAATTCTTGAAGTTTTACAGTTGCAGTCACAAAAACATGGAAAACAATCACATATACGTGTCTGTGGGGATAGTTGGACTTTCACATGTTCGAGCAAGACAGTGCACTAGCACACCGAGCTTGCAAAATGGTTGCGTTTTGGAATCACAAAACGCCTGACTTCATGATCCCATGTTTCTTAGTGCTAACACGATGAACATTCTTCATCAGCAAACCAGAATAAGTTCACCATTGAAGCAGGGTAGCAACTGACAGCAGCAGTTGAGACTAGCAAGTTTGTACCCGTGACACATTATGACGTCAGCGTTACGTGACGACCAGCAAAGAATATTTAATCAACTGCCATATTTTGTTGAAATATTTTGAATTAGTATTTCTTCAGCTACAACTGATAAATATTTTGTGTAAATTGATCATCACTTGAGTAAATTATAAAAAACAAAAAGTGGTCCTTTTTATAAAACACCATGTATAAGCTGTATGAGCCCTTTACCATGCTAAAAAAGGGAGCCATGCCCCAGCTGGGGCGTAGGCGGGGTGCTCATCTCCCACTTTACCATGCTAGGCTGCGCAAACAATGAAATAAAGTTTAAGACATTTCTTAACATCGGTCTTGCCGCTTTTGAAAATATCAACAGCTGTACTGCAGCAAAAAAATCAAATAACTACATTGTAAAAACAAAACTACTTTTGTAACAAGAAGTAGCTACAAAAAGTAGAAAATAATTCGAAAATCTGCTTAATACTTGAGTAGAAGTAAAAAGTAAAAACTTCTACTGAAGTAGAGTAACGAAGTAAAACTACTTCATTACTATCCAACACTGCATACAGTTCATTACATACGCCAATATACAGGGTGTGGCAAAAAAGTAGACACTTAAAGTTTTTCGCGGTTTTCTCAGCAACCCTTTGGAATTTTGATTTGAAATTTAACAGTTTTATTTACTAAACCTTTCTACATCTAACTGCCAAGTAAAATGTAATTCTGTTGAAAAACGACGAAGTTACGGACTTATTAACATGACCGCCTACCGATTTTTCAACATTCAAAAATGTTCCGGCTACAACACCAATTTAATAACATCGTTGAAACAACACAGTTAAATAATGATCAGATGCCAGAATTTCATTGTCGCTGCGAAGGTTCAAAGTGTTCACCGCCAGCTCCAAGCTACAACACTAGCCTCCAGTCGCCTTATTTGAGAAATCTTTTACAGCCTTGTCGATCGGTCCCTGTGGCAGGTTGCCCCAGATAACCTGAAGCACTTCCTCGAGTTCGGCGCTTGTTTTCGGCTTTGTTATAAGCTTGCAGTAAGCCTCCAACATTGCACCTCATACGTGATTGTCCACTGGGTTTATATTCGACGAATTTGGAGGCCATTGGTCTTTTGTGATGATATCTGGACAGCTGGCTCGCAGCCCGTTCCGTGCGCTGCGTGCTGTGTGTGTTGGCGCGCCGTCCTGCTGGAAAATAAACCTGGTGGGCAGCCGGCGATTGCTTTAAAAGAACGATAATTAAATGATAATTTATAAACAAAAATAAATTACTGTTTATTAAAACGTCACTGTAATGTCATTGGCAGTAACGTGGTAAAAAGTTTTTACAAATTAAATTGCATTTTGGGCTTGAACATTTTTAAGCTAAAAATCGGTAGGTGGTCATGTTAAAAAATTTATAACTTCGTCGTTTTTCAACCAAATCACACTTTGCTTGGCATTAAAATGTAGAAGATTTTGCTAAAGAAAGCTGTAAAATTTCAAATCAAAATCACAAACGGATGCTAAGAAAACAGCGAAAAACTTTAGGGAGCTACTTTTTTGCCACACCCTGTATATTTATTATGAAATAGTACTCGAAGTACAAACAAACCAATAAACATAGATGCACCTTAACTAGTACAACAAGAAATTTGAGCTAATGCTCACGAGACGCGCGAAAGCCTATAGCAGTTCCGGTTCAGTAGTTTAGCTAAAAATTGGGGTGTTCACGCTGAGATAATATACAAATACCAAATTCTCTATCTGGATCGCATAACGATAGTAGCGTGGCGCCACCATGTGAATGATATACAGACTTGTGTCGCAGAAATCGCCAAGAATCCATAAAACCCCCTATTTTGGCGTTCAAGGTCATTCGAGGTCACTGAATTCGGCGCCAATCGAGAACCAGTGTACGACTTCCTATTAGTATTAATAGTAACCTAGGCCCTATCTCGTTCCACCCGTGTGACGGACAGACGGACAGATGGACAGACACACGGACGGACAGAATTGCGAAGGCTAAGACGCGATGAAAGTAGTAGCTGCTTTCGCGCGTAAATCGCGCGTAAAAATATAACAAGTCAATCAATGCAATCATCAGCGTTAGTTAGTGCTGGGCGTTGTAAACCAATTCCCGAGGTGGCGAACAAAATATCACAAATTATGCACGGCGCGGGTAGAAAATGTCATCAATAGCTCCTACCTGACTCTTGGCGCCGTACAGCGGACGTCACGGTTGACGTAACTGTTTAAACACAAACATTGCAAGAATTACACAAGACTTCAACTATACACAATACAGACCAGCTGAAAGTGTATACTAATTTACTGCCGTAAGTCATTGTCGAGTATCACTAAGTAAGGTACTAGGCTATATTACGTTAATGTTCACCATTTCCATCATCTTTCTCGCAAAATCGAATAGCAAACCGACTTGTCGTGTCTGCGCTGTAATCTGCTATTGTCGGTCACAAAAAGCCGTTTCTGTAGTTATCAGCAATTATCCAATTATCCACTCACTAAACAATAACTGAGACGTGTATTAACTAGTTCAGCCAACGCTGAGCAGCGCATTTCAACTCGTGTCCTCGAAACTTAGACACTGCGCCTGTACCGATAGCGACGACGTCTACGAAAGTAAACGCAGACGATGACTATGATGATGAAGACAGATACAGTGACTGGCACAGCAACTGCGACCACTTCATATGATACCATCGCTGCAACATCGCACCCATGACATAAGACTGATTTTATCATACAGTTTTTGAAGTCTTATTGTCATATTTTGTAGGCTTACTGTGTTTCTAATTGTTAAGCGCTACTGTTCAGGGCTGTGTAGAAGGCGCTATACATCTTTTGATTAATTGGTTGTAATCATTACAAGCTTGTAGGACAATAAGTTCGACAAAAAGTAGCAGCCCGAGTAACTGACAAGCTGTAATAAATGGCGAAAGCAATTGTAGGCTATCTAAAAATTATAATTTTGGCATAAATCTGATAAAATAAGAAACGTGCTAATTACCACAAGTTAGTGTATACATCATTTGGAGCAAAACTATTTTATTTCAATATTTTGTAATTAAATTATCACGCTGCCGTTTCACTGCCACATATGTGCGTAAGCTCTAAACTGATAACGTAATCTATGAACTAGACGGTCTTTTTTAACGGTGATTGAGCTTCTTGTGGTGTTTCCTGTTCATTCAAAATATGCAACTAAAGGTGCGTTCTCACTGCGCGCGTTAACGCACGCAGTGAGAACGCACCTTATTTCTCTTGTATTCTTTAGCTTTCACAGATTCCTCTCTACCCCACGCCCTGTCTCACCGATGCTTTGCATATGGACCCCATCCCCAAGACCGATATGCATTATTTGTTTCATTTTCGGATCATGGGCGCCACCATGTACACGGTGTTTCATAAAAAGGACCCCTTATTGTTTTTCTCATAATTTACTCAAATGACGATCAAATTTCTATCATTTGTAGCTGAAGAAATACTAATTCAAAATATTGCAACAAAATATGGCAGCTGATTAAATATTCTTTGTTAGTCGTGACGTAATGCTGATGTCATAATGTGTCACGGGTACAAGCTTGATAGACTCAGATGGTGCTGTCAGTTGCTACCCAGCTTCGATAGTAAACTTAATCTGGTCGCTAACGAAAAATGTTTATTGTGTCAGCACTAAGCAACATGGGGATATGAAATCGAGTGTCTTGCGATCCAAAAACGCAACCATTTTGCAAACTCTGTGTGCTAGTGCACTGTCTTGCTTGAACATGTGAAATTCCAACTATCCCCACAGACACGTAAATGCGATCACTTTGCACGTTTATGTGGCTGCAAACGTAAAACTTCAAAAATTTGTCATCAGCGAACCAAATTTTTCACTATCAGAGCAGGGTAGCGATAGACAGCACCAGTTGAGACTATCAAGCTTGTAAGCGTGATACATTATGATGTCAGCATTACGTCACGACTAGCAAAGAATATTTAATCAACTGCCACATTTTGTTGCAATATTTTGAATTAGTATTTCTTGACCTACAACTGATAAAAAATTGTGTAAATTGATCATCATTTGATTAAATTATGAAAAAAACAAAAAGGGGTCCCTTTTTATGAAACACCATGTAGATCAAGTCCGTAACGATCGAAACCCCTCTCACCAAAAACCAACAAAAATTGCATGAAAATTAACCAAGATATTATCATCAGCTTTGATTTTCGACCTCAAAATGCATAAGCGTGCGTTTGCAGAAAAGGGTTTTGCCATGGATACCACTGCTTGCGCATACAGTGGGTGCTCTTCCAAACCCCTAGCTTAATGGGGAAGAGCTGCAACGGAGCCCAGCAATGGAGTTGAACCCACCTTCGGAAAGTACGGAACTGTAGATTGCAGGCAAATTATTAGTTTTGACGTACTGTGTTGACACTCAATTCACACAATTAAACAATAACCAACCTGCTTCAGTAGCATAAGTAACCCTCAAATAATAACTGATTATTCGCCTTCCGTCGGTTTCGTAGCAATCATAAAAGCCACTGTCGTCAGGTTGCACATTGTATATGCTCAAGCTGTAAGCGGCTCCTGCACTGGTATTGACCACAGAAAACAGTGACAGACTGCCATTGTGGCTCACGATGCTGCCGTTGACGTAGATAATACTGAAGTACCCATCTGTCTTATTCCGTGTCCATATCACCCCAGCAGATGACGTAGCGTTACACGGCATTATAACTGTGTCACCGAGCACAGCACGTAGTCGGCGATGTTCCGTTGATTCTACACAAAAATCGACATCTTCATCTTTATTTTAACAGAGAACCACAAAAACACGAACCACTGTAATGATATCTATAATAACTTTGACACTGGTCTAGTGATGCAAAGTAAAAATTTAAACTCTAACCGAACGGTCATTTGCAAGCAACGTTGAGCGAGTTACTAACATACTGCACAGGTCAACTCAGCCTCCTAATCTCAGCATTATTAGACATGAATAATATAAATGTACAAAACATTAGTTTATACACTTGTTAACGGCAACCTTTATGGTCTTTTGAAAAATGCACTTTGGGTGGGTACGATTCAACATCGGTCGGCCCACGCATCTCAAAGATCTCACGCTTGGAAAAAAAAATAAACTAGAAATTTGGGGCAAAGCCCAACGTGAGTCCGCCCGGCGCCCTAAGTCCGACTGGGGGAAATTAGGGAGGGGGGGGTAAAATTTCCCCGGCATCAAAGTCACGT
>Ga0209367_1010146_pt1 | contig 12665 bp, 7 predicted proteins | sample WorMetLIZISLAND2_FD_187412 | JGI IMG/M metagenome (GOLD analysis project Ga0209367, IMG submission 187412) | Marine gutless worms symbiont microbial communities from Max Planck institute for Marine Microbiology, Germany - Olavius geniculatus... ... | reverse complement strand
TCGCTGCTGAAGCCAAGAAGGCAGGGAGTGCAAGCGAAGACACACGTCTTACTCCAAGGCCGCCGTCTTTGACAGATAGACTGGCCTGAGTCCATTGGATGTCGCTGAGGTCCGAATTATTGTTATTTTATTATTATTATTATTACTACAGTTTGAACTCGAAATTTGAAAACGGATTTAACTCTTTGCACGGCTTTAAAAATAATTTAAGGTCACACTTATTCCACTAGGACTATAAAATATTATTTAGAAAATGTCACGCAGCGCCTCAAATTACTGTTTGTTATATAACGTGAACTAAGGTGCTGTACAAATTATATTATTACTTACTTACCGCCACCACTACTACCAGCACCACCACTACTACTATTACCAAATAGCACTAATAAATTTATTGTTTATTTATTGATGCTATTTGCTATTACTAAGCGTGTTGTCATACAGGAGCCTGTGGCGCCGGTGGTCGTTGAAGCTAGACCAGCAATACAGAAGACAGCGTCATCACAGGCAGTAGACCTGCAACAGCCGCCTACTACCACAGCTACTACAACTACAACTACAACTACTGACCTTGGCAAACAGCAGGTCACAGCCACAGCATCCCAGCAGCTGATACAGCAGCTGATACAGCAGACCGCCGACCACAGTCAGGTATATACACGGTGCATGCTTAAAAATTGCACTATTTTGGGCCATCTCGTAAGCCTATCTAGTATTAGTCTCACATTGCACTCCCTTCCCAAATCCGTCGCCTACATTCTCTCTTTGAAAGTTAAAAAAAATAAAAAGTAAAATTATTTGTAAGAGGAAACAGCGCAGCGGCGTCTTGCGTTACATAAGTTAGGTGGGGGAGTTGCGATTTTTCAATAAACCGCTGCATAAACCGATGAAAATTTTCTACAAAGAAAATTTGAGTGCTTAAAACTTATTTTTTGGCTGCAAGTTTTCTAAAGTGCACATTTCTGCCTTGGATTTTGTATTTTTTGAGAGAAAAAAATCCGCCAGGAAGAAAATTTCGCAACAGGCCAAAATTTAGCGGGTAATTGTCCCTTGCTCCCTCCCTTTTTGTCACGATACCACTGGCAGAAAATTTGCAAGGCTTGTCATTTAAATGTCTACTATGCCTCTCGCATTTCACATTTCTACACATTTGCCTCCTGTTCTCACCACTTTCTATCTAATCAGTTTATATTTTTTTATGCTGGAGATATAAAGATAGTTAGGCTTACCAGAATCTGATCGTTTGGTTCTTTGGCCACGTCTTACCTTTTGAGAAGAAAAATTCATAAAATTTTGTCTGTAGCTTTTTGAGTATAGTTTAGCGGAGAATCAGGCAAACAAACTCTAGAAGTACTTTTTGCAGTAATGCTATTAAATAAGTCATGCAACCAACCGTGCATCAGGTCAACTCAGCCTATCATTCCTCCGGGGTATAGGCCTAAATCGAGTACTAACCAAGCTGGTTGGGGTTAAGGCTGGGCGCGTTCACCTGTGTCGGGCAGCACGTAACAATATGTGATGCCATACGACAGGTGGCGCTCCGTAGCTCTAAGATGCGTTTCCATAAAGAGATTCATATGCACATCTTTTAAAAGCGTTTTCAACGCGTGTGTTTGCCGTTTGTCGCGGTGCTGATTCTAGGCTAAGCGGATGCCTTCGAGCGCCAGTGTGACGGAGAGTCCTGTGATGACGTCACAAGGACCACCCACACAGCAGCAGCCGGCAGTGACCCAACCTCAGGCCGAGGCTCAGCAGCCTCAGCAGCCGGTGACTAGCAGTGATGTGATGCCACGGGATGACAAACAGCACAGGACGCGACCGGACAGGTTCACACCTGACTACAGATATGATACGATGAGAATTTATTGCACTTTAATATTGACTGACAAGCTGTCAGTTTCATCTAGCACGTAAACTAAAAACTGAACGGAACTGTTTTAAATGGAAATGATCCGAACATAGTTTTCACTCTTTTTTTCAAAGTCCATGAAAGAACATGAATGTCATTGATTAGGCGACCGTGAAAGTTCTGGAATTTACTGCAGAAACATTAAAAATTTAAAACTAAGCTTCTATGTCGTCTGCGTTGCGTCAGCGTCAGCCACTTAAATTGTTTTCTTGCTCGCTCTCTAAATCCGCCGACGATAAGAAGTCACATGGACGATTTCGGTTGGTATCCAAATCTGCGATCTTGGATGCAGTGACGGATCCAGAATTTTGGAATGGAGGGGGTGGAAGGGTAGGGGGTAAAGTCTGGGTAAGGGCTGTGCCCACTTCCCAGAAATTTTTTTTCTAATTTGATATAGAAATAGTGCATATTTGTGCAAAATTTTTACTTGATTATAAATGCATACAGTCAATAGCGAGGTGTGGGGGATCTGAATCCACTACTGCTTGGATGACCTTTACGGCCATTATATACACGCTCTACTACTCGCATAGTTATCTCGAAGCTGAGCTCATCATGGAAATTTGAAAGAAAAAAGACCCGCACTACCATCGGCAAAATGTTGCCCAAAGACCCCATTTTCAGAAGGTAGAAGTTAAACGCGGATAATCGCAGTGGTCTTCTGGTGATGAGGCGTCTAACAAAAGTGGAGTGGTAAAAAACGGCCATTTTTAGTACTTTTGTTCTTTGTGATCGGTAGCTACAGCTTTTTGGTATTTTGATTTTACGGCTTTAAAAGCGCGACTCCGCTACTGAAGCATAGTTGTCTTCCAAGCTTGAATTATGTGCCCAGACCAGCCCACGCTCACCATACATGTGTTCATGAATTGCAAAGGACCAGCGAAGACCAACAAGAAGTCCAGCTGTCACTAGGATAACCGACCATACTGGTTGTCATTGACCTTGAAGGTCATCCAAAGTCGATGATTTTCATCTTATCTGAAAAGGCGTATGCCACTTCCTATTAGTGATTAATAGTAGCCTAGACCCTATCTCTCACCGTGCCCGACATACGGCCATTTATAGCTTGAAACTTTCATTGAAAATTGCGGCCAAACCGCTCCAGATGGTGATATGGTTACTATTGACAACCGATAGGAAGTCGCCATCGCTCTATCTGCTGGTGCCATCGCCGACACCCTACGACTTACGTTTAGCCACAATACCGCACGATTGGCATAGTGCGTTATGATCCTTCAAGGTCATCCAATGTCAGAGTGATTTATGTCATGTGAAAGCCAGTATGCGACTTCTTATTAGTGATCAACAGCAACCTTGGCTCTATTTCGCACCGTTTAACCACAATGTACATCCGTGACAGACGACGGACGGACAAACAGACAGACGGACGACAACCTTGCCAATAGCGTGACCGTTACTTAAGTACGGTTGGCTAAAACCAATAGTTGTTTATTGTGTGTGTCGGCGTAGGGCACGTAAGGAGCGAGTCAGTGCTCAGGAGAAACATACCACATCGGACTCAGCCGCTCGCAAGTCCGGCCACGTCGACGGTAAAGGGTTGACATATTATTGGCAATCGCCACGCGTCGGCTTTAATATTTTTTATTGTTGCACACTGTCTGTGTACCACGGCGTACGGCGACGTTCAAATTTCGGCATCTTCAGATTTACATATCTCAGCAATTGAGTATCGGATCCACCCACTTTGGGGGTGGTTCTAGGGTAAGGTATTCAGGGTAGGAGGTGCATTCAACTGTTTCGCGACAAATGATGTCACGTGACCTCAAAAAGTCAAACTCGTGACCTGTATATTTTTGAGGCCGCATATCTCTATAACCGTGCAAGATAGACGCAGGGTCGTCGTTGTCAATTGATCACGAACAGGAAAGAACATATGCCGAGTTCTTTTCCTCACCCAGTGTCACTTGTATTGTATTGCAATAAGCGACCCTTGTTGTCAGACAACGTGTCTGTGGGTGTCTTGCGTTTCTGCGTTGTCTGTCTTCATTCTATCCGCAAAACTGTAGTCGCTAGAAGTCGCAAGCCACGTCGCCTATCGGCTTGTTTACTTTTCTTTAGCCGACCGTACTAACTGTCGCGCTTATGGTACGACGCATCGTCCGTCTGTCTGTCGTCTGTAACGTTTTGTACTGTGGCCATGGCAAAACTACAGTCGTTTACGTCAAGTTTGTTTACGATGTTGCATGCACAAATTTATTAGAAGCAATTAGTGTTTTACGGAGTTATTCGAAAAATGAAAGTAGCATGTTATTTGAAACACGGTGTAGTACAACAACAACAACAACAACTACTACTACTGCTACTAGTACTAGTTGTAGCAGTAGCTGTAGTGCTGTGGCTGGTCTAGGTCGACTGTCTAGTCAACGTTCATCAACTCGACGTGCGCACAACGAACAAACGACCACTCCACCTAATGAACAACCCGAGCCCAGCCCGTCTTCGTCGTCAGGCTGCGAGTCTCTGGTAAACACCGCACTACTACTACTACTACTGATATTATTACTGCTGTTGTTGTTGTTGACGATGACGCACACGCCCGGGCATACCTCAAAACGGAGTTTGTTCTGCAAGCGTGATGACCTCCTGTGGAGATGTGCATAGAACGTCCATTGTCAGATCAGTACGTCCAAAAATGTCATTTCAGTCTTCTGCTGTTAGGGCTGAACATTCCAGTAGCCAGTGTTCCATAATGGGGATGGTCTGACAAGTGATTACAGTCAGGGCATGTTGCATCAGTGGAAAAGTCCATCAGATGGTGATCTGATATGCTCTGAAAGCATGGCAATGTTCTGAACGGATCTGAGCCAACCGAACAGCATCTCTTCTATTGTATTATGTATTTGTATTTTACGAGATAGAGCAGATATGACACTTTGCAGAGACACCGCTGATGCTGCTGCTACTGCTAGATAAAATACGTGTCGTTTGTTGTTAGGTGTTACAGCAGTCGGCGCTGACTGAACGACTTGACGACTGCAAGAAGGTATGTAACTTAACGTAACGTACTGTATCATTTCGCTCACCTAATAGTACGCGTTGCTATGTCTCTTGCATTATTGCTACAAACGTTATGATCTTCAGGCCTGCCGTTGGTGTGGAGATTTTCATGGGATTCCCATGGTGTGAGTATGAAATAGGTACAGGGTTGGAAAACCAATCTCCACGGCAGCCCTGCATTGATTACCTAGTGCGGCCCTTATTTATTATATCACTTCTTCCCAAATGTGGTTCCCTTTGCCACAATTCGTTGAAAATATTCTCAGCTCACACAAGGTGTAAAAATCTTGATTGGCCCCCTTTTCTTCCTTCTTCTGGGTGTGGTCAAACTTTAACAAGTTGAAGACTTCTGACCAGTGACCTGACACGACATATGGCGAAGCGTTTGAAGTGCAATGGGATGTTTATCGATCACGTTATTGTCTTCACCAACAACGTCGAAGGTTATGTCACGTGATACCCTTCGTCTATTTATCTGCTGTTGGTTTGCTTGTTAACAAGATTACACAAAAGTAATTACAGGCGGGTTTTTCTGACATATTCACGGAAGGTTAGACTTGGCCAAACTCCAAACTTAGAAGCGATATTTAATAGAAGTTATATATTTATGAAGCTTGGTAGTTTTCTGTGCTATGGGCCATTTGGTCACTATTGCGTCAACTAGATCTAGGTCTCAAGGCACTTGGAGGACAAAAAGTAATAATAATAATAATAATAAAGCGTATTAAAAGTAAAAGCAAAAAGTCACTAGGCGCCGCAGTTTCAATCAGTCAAACAAATGTGTCTTTAGTTACGCTTTGAACTGTTCGTAGTCCTCTACGGCCTGCGGTGCAGCCGGCAAACTGTTCCAGACTCGTGGGCCGGCGACGGCGAATGATCTGTCACTGAGCCGTGTCCTTGTCCTCGGTACAGTACAAGTGACAGAGGCGGCTGAACGTAGTCGGCGAGTGTCGTCGCTGACCAAGTTGCAATCGTCGACTAGGTATGGAGGCGCCAAACCGTTCAATGCCTTGAACACCAGTGTGGCTATCTTGAACTCGACACGGCGTCGCACCGGCAGCCAGTGTAATTCACGTAAAACGGGTGTGATATGTTCACATCGTCCTGTGCGAGTAACCAGCCTCGCGGCGGCATTCTGAGCAGACTGCAGTCGTTATAAAAGATTGTCAGTAATGCCGTGCAATACTGCGTTGCAGCAGCAGCTTTCAAGGTCGTATGAAATAACTTTACAAAGCTGCTACTAGTATACCTACTACACCGTGTCCGGAAGAGTCTACACTTTTTCCTGAATAACTTCAACAAATTTAAACTTACTTTTACAATTTTTGGCACACATTATTACAATATTACGCTTTACTAAAAGCATCTAAAACTTATTTTCAAAATTTACTTCTCACTAAGTATAGCTAATTTAATCGTGACGTCATCGAAAATGTTTTTTTGCAAAAAGATACGTCTAAATGAGCCTCTGCGATACGAAAATAGGAAAACGGATAAAAAATTGCAGCAAAAAACTTCAGAGATTGTTGGCATAATTGTTGGCATAAAAATGAATTACTTTTTATCAAAATTTTTAATTTAGTCTTGCTTTTCGCCATGCTAACGCATGGCCGTCGCGTGCAGTACGGGAACGTCGTTGTGCAGCAGCCGTTATCAGCAGGCAGCGTCATTTCTGCAGCATGCGTTAGCGTCGCGGTAGTGCACATTTGTAATAAAGTTTTTGACTCAAAAGTTGGTTAATAGCAATTTTTTGTCACTGTTAAAGACAACTGAGGCAACTACAGCCTAAAAACCTATTTTTCTGCATTTCTGTTTTTTTGATGTGGCGTGAAGTAAGAATATGAATAGTGTTTTATTTTACACGGTAAAGTGGCGTCAGTATTCGGGCGAAGTGGACTATCAATATACTGTTATTTGGAGGTTGTTTTTTAACGTTGCCTACAAAAAATTATAAACATATGTTAAATTTTGTTAAAGTTATTAATCGAAACACTGTTAGCTTTTTCACTTCGGATACAATAAAAATGGCATTTTTGATGACGTCATAATTACGTCAGTTCTACATAGTGACATGGCAATGTAAAGAGAAGGTATTTCAACAGTTTAATAATGTGAATATTCAGGACAACTCGTGTTAAAAATTGTGAAAATAGATTAAGGTTTGTCAAAGATATGTGGAAAAAAACCGTTGACTTTTTTTCCGGACACGGTGTAGTATACTACTACTACTACTACAGCTATAATGGTGAAGTTGCGTGGATGTTGGTAGCGGCTGCTGTCGTCAGAACAGAAAGCACAGAATTGTCGCCAGGAACTGGCTCAGGTCAAGAAAGATCTTCACAAGGCTCAGCAGGATGCCACCGAAAACAGACAGGTAGTTATAACAATATATACGCCTGTTTGAAGCAACGTCAGACCGTCCAGCGCCGAAACGGTAAGTCCGACTAGGGAGACAATTCAAAGAGTTGGAATTTTGCTCGTAGCAACGTCACGTGGCCCTAATGCAGTTGCATTAGCCTACGCAACACGCACAGTTTTAAACTTGGGTTAGTCGTCACATCATGCACGGTTGAGGGTTCACTTTAGCCACATAGATAATGCAACATTTTTTCTCTTTTTCATTATTTTTTCGTTCATTGATTTAACTTGTACTTTTGCAATTTCTGTGTTACACTTTTCTGTCTATTGCCAGTGGCGTTTGACCGCTGAGAAATAAAATATTACTTACTTACTTTTTTGAAAAGACAACAGGGTTGGATTTAAGCCCGACCAGGCTCTGTTTGGTCAAAGTTGGGGCGGCTATGCACCTAAATTTTCTGACATTAATGTACAAAAACTTACCCTGCATTCAGCGTTACAACTGTACACTGGTTTGCTTCCACGAATGACTTGAGGTACAGCTTTCTGAATTCGGGAGTTTTATATAGACCAGAGAATACACCAAGCGTACTTTTAAATGTGGGACCAGGAAATGTTGCACTGCTGTTCGACATTTTTTTGGCGGAACATGCTATGCCCGAATCTTCGTCTGACGGGCAAAGGTAAGATGAATGAAATTGTTGAGGGAATGTGGCTGAGGGAGGGAATGTCGCATTGCATTGCAGTGGGCTGAAATGCTGGAGAAGGAATTTGCGAACGCGCTGGCGGTGAACAGTGAACTGGAAGCTGCAAAGAAAGCCGTCTCAGAAACTCTGCTGAAAACAACCAGCACGGTATAGCTGACGATGAATAGCTTACCGTTTGCAGTCTTGTCAGTCTTTGGCTTTGGCCTTAAAGGGTCGATTTTGGCCACAGACTCAACGCCAAAATCCTGGCGGACTGGCCTGTAGTAGCCTAGCTAGTAGGCCTACGAAATTCACTTCTTGCCTCCATTGAGTGGATATTTCATGGCACACTTTTCTTAGTGACTCACATTGGTACTACCCGTGACTGTTTACTTGAGAGAAATTATAGTTGATTTTTCGGTTTTCGATATCTCGATTCTTTGTGGATATATATTTATGATCAAAGTCTAAAGTTGTCTGAAATCGCGCCAAAATGTAAACGTCTTTTTGCTTTCTCAAATTTCAGGGATGTCCCTTTCCAAAAAAAGTTGTACCCGCATTGTCATGCCACCCTTGCAGCACGTCACGTGGAAAAGTTTCGTGAGGTTACTCCACTGGGCTACAGGTCAAAAGTAATCGGTGCACATACGCTAAATTTTAGCCAGTTTTTGAATGTTCGTTTTACAGATTGTTGGGGGACCCCCGTCTTCGGTGGGATGCACTTTTAACTTAGTTCTATTTTCTAGTAGTGCTATGTCAGTTTACAGTAAAGCTGTTGACAGTAAAACGCGTTGGTTTTCGTTGTGTTGTATTTTTGGTCTATTTCGTCAGTAAAATTTTTAGCCTGCGTCTAGCGGCAAAACCCTTAGATCTTCAACGGAACTTTGCTCCTAGCCCCTGCTTGGTACTTTTATCCCCAGACCTCTTCGTTTGCCCTACACATGGCAAATTTTGTGTGTTGGGTGTGTCAGTTGAATCGGCTGCGGACGCGGCTGGGGTCGGTGTTGAACGTAGCCGTCGTGCTGACAAGTGATGAGGCTGCGGATGCGATAGACGACAAACTGGTCGAGACAACCGTAGACTTCGTCAAGCAGAACGCCGTTCTTAACAACCAGCTCGAGGTAAACACTAATATCCCGTTTACACGGTGAAGCAAACGTGAAGCAAACTTAGAGCACATGTCGTGCACGTGTATATTGAATACGTTTGCTTCATGTTTGCTTCATCGTGTAAACGAGGTATAATAGTCAGCTCTCTCGAGTTACTAGCTTACTACAGTGTAGGTGGCTTGATAATGTAACGCTAGAACGTTTGACTTACGATTTTTAATTTATAAAGCAAGTAAATTTAATTTATAAAGCGCACAATGTCAGCGAGAAACTCACTGAATCTGAGGCGTGGTCGTGCGTTCAACTTCCGATCGGGTCGCTATCAAGTGGTTACTATCTGGATGGGTGACTGTCTGCGGACAGGTTAATTATCTCAGCATATAACCAACACCAAGGTCAACTCAGCCTTTCGTCCCTCCGGCCTGCTGGCTGGAATGACCGAATGAGGCGGGGCGCGTTCACCTGTTTTGGGTGGCAGCTGACACTGTGTAATTCCATACGGCAGATGACGCTCCGTAGCTCTGAGATGGGTTTTCTTTTAAGAGCTTTACACCACCTTCACTTTTTATCACTACAACTATATGACACATGGACAAACAGTTAGTTAGTTTATTGTCCTAGGGGGTGATGCTCTGCGTGTGGAAAAAGTTAATCACGGGCTGCAGAAAAGTAAGAACCTAATGTTGGGCCCATGCCCCATGCCTGCTATTAGCCCTCCTTGATTTTGTTTACATTTTTTTCGCGCGAAAGCAGCTATTGCTTTTAGCGTGTCTTAGCTATCGCAATTCTGTCTGTCCGTCTGTCTGTCCATCTGTCACACGGGTGGATCAGTCAAAAACGCTGCAAGTTAGGATCATTAAGTCTTCATCGTTGGCTGCCTGGTTTCAGGAACCGTAAAGCTTTTCCATAAATTCAAAGGGGGTCATCCCGAACAAGAGCGCTAAATCAGAGGGGGTGGGCAAAATTTGCGATTTTTGGCCAATAAGTCGCTGTATCTCAGTAACGGTGCGAGATAGGGCCTAGGTTACTATTAATCACTAATAGGAAGTCGTACACTGGCTTTTGATTCAGTGACTTTGAATGACTTTGAACGCCAAAATAAAGGGTTTTATGGATTTTTTTGGCGATTTCGGGCTGCAACACAAGTATATATCATGCACAAGGTGGCGCCATGCTACTATCGTTATGCGATCCAGGTAGAGAATTTGGTATTTGTATATTAACTTAGCGTGAACACTCCAATTTGTAGCTAAACTACTGAACCGGAACTGCTATAGGCTTTCGCGCGTCTCGTAAGCTCAAATTTCTTGTTTTATATGCCGACATACACTTGTTTCAATTCTCTCGTTTTTCTCGTTTAAAATATTTTTAATTTTTTTGAGATTGTGTGGTAGATTATACTAGCCACTTGGCGCTGATTATTATATTGCTGTATCGTGTATCGTATCATGCACGACGTGCATAAGCTTAGACCTTTCCAGAGACTTGAATCAGCTGCAGTTCAAACGTGCGTTGGAGTATAAAACTAATAACTTTTTCTCTTTACCTTTCTACTGCAGCGGTCAGTGGCGTTGTGGCAGGGCGAACAGGAGAGCATTTTTAGTTTGTTAAAATTTTTTATTTTTTTCCAAAATTTTTTTTTCCAAAATTACAAAATTTGAGGATGGAAGTCCTTGTTTTGAGAAATTTAGGGGCGGCAAAATAGAAATTTTGAGCACCTACAATCATATCTATTGGTGTTGGAAACTTGCATCTCTCTCTCGGAAAACTGCAATTTTTTGCCTCACCAGTTCCCAACATAGTGATCACCTGTATAACTAGAAGGCGCTCGTAAAAGTGCATATCTCTGCCAAGTGAAGTAATTTAAACATTATAACTACTGCTACTACTACTACTAACTACTACTACTACTACTACTACACTGTGACCATGTGTCTCTCTGGCACCGTTATGGAGATATGGCGCCTCAAAGATAATGGGGTTACGACCTTCACCTTTCGGGGTCACGTGACTTCATCGGTCACGTGATCATTCAACTGGCGGTGGTCGATTTCCTATGGGTGGTCCATTGCGACCATGCGTCTATCTGGTAGTGGCACCTTTATGGAGCTGTGGCGCCTCAAAGCACATGTACGCAGACACACGGAACGACGAACACATACAACGACGGACAGAACGACCAATCTCATAATCTCCTCCAATGTTCACTACGTTCACACTTGGCGGAGATAACTACGGTATGCATTATGTATGTAGGATTGTCGTCGGTCGCTGAGCGAGGCGGAGCAGCGGGAAGCGGCGATTGCAGCCAATTCACGCAAACTCAGGGACGAGCTGAAAACCAACCTGGTATATAGGCCTATGCTAATGCTATGCTTTGCCTGTATCCACAGTGACTTGTCCGAGTTACTCTAGACAACATGTGCTGAGTGAGTGAGTAGAGTTTTACGTCTTGACTTACTTGACTTATGCCTTGTCGTTGTCAGTGGAACATTTCTTTCAATCCGGCTCTGTCCTGTGCTCCATCTGCCTTCAGCTATAGGCTACTGTCACCTGCTGTTTACATATCTTTCTCCAAATCTCCTTTTCAGGTTTTTTGGTCTTTCTGTGGCTTTTTGGTGTCCATCACTGTAGTGCTTGCTTGGCACACCGCAGTTTTCTGCCTCCGACGACGCCGAGGTTATGTGATCGATGCTGTTTATTTGGCTGTTGGCTTGGTAGCAAGATTGCAGAAAAAGTTAAAGGTAGATTTGGCTGAAATTTTTACGGAAGGTTAGACGTAGCCCGATATAAAGTTCGCAAGATTTCGGTGGTGATTCATGTGAACGTCTGGCTTTAGAACTGGATTTTCGGATTTTTCACCATTTCCAGATAGGGCAAAACGTATGTTAGCATGATAACAGAAACAAGTTACAAGCGGATTTGGCTGAATTTTGTTTTTTTTTTTTTTTGGGGGGGGGTTCGATATGACACAGTCTGCAGCTGTTTAGAGTTTGGGGGAAACGGTGCTGCTATTTATTGACATAGCATTGGTGGAGGTTTGCACTGTTCCACTGCCCTTCTAGTTTTAATACATATCTGTTTATCAACGTCATTGGACCCGACAATTGCAGTGCGTTTTCCGGTGGACGACACAGGTTGGCGCAGGTACAGAACTGAAGGCTATTAACACGCTACTGAAGCGCCAGTCAGACATCGTGGGCGCCACAGTAACTCACCGGTCACTAGCGGACATCAAGGCTGCCATGCTGTCAATCATACAGTCACAGCTCGACTGGCAGCGCTCACTCGATGACATGTTTGAATTCTGCGGCGTCGACACTCGCATGACCGTTAGAGGCAAGGCTCTAAAGTTCTCCAAAAACCTAAGTCTAAAGCAACAGGGGTCTGTTGGGGCAAGTTTGAATGATAACTTAATAAATTGGCCATCATCAGTATAGCGAGTCGTAAAATTCTGTCCGGTAAAAATTTACATTAGGTCCGCCACCCCAGAATGCTTCAGAAATAACTGAAATAGGTACAATTAGTGTTGTTATGCATGTTTCAGACTAATTTAATGGTGCGAAACTGCAAATAATTGACTAT